>WNFQ01000600.1_pt1 | contig 32910 bp, 32 predicted proteins | sample 5400171 | NCBI WGS metagenome assembly WNFQ01 (sample SAMN13153356, study PRJNA577476) | soil metagenome | isolation source: 20 cm soil under Madrone tree | place: USA:California | collected 2016-06-14
AAGCCCCAAGGTCAGAGCCGCTACCTTGCGGGCGCCGGTTGCCCTTGATATCCGTGTAAATGTAGTTCTTCAGGTCCGTGACGATCGCCGCTGGCAGCCCCGATACCGTGCTGGGGTCAATTCCCTTACTATAGCCGGGGCTATTCGATTGCAGCGTCAATGCATTGCCGAGGAGAGAAGGTATGAGTGACGTCACGTATCCTCCCACGCTCAGGCTTGGTGGGCTGAGAAACAACGGGTTCGCGTCGATCAACTGCGACGGGGCAGCATAGGTGAAATTGTTGCCCGCGCCGTAATACATGTCGGCATAGTAGTGAATGTTGCTGTTTGTACCTTCCTGGTCGTAGGAGGGATTGCTGCTCTGCCAGGCTTGTGTGATGTTATTGATAAAATACCCGTTGTTCGAGTTCTGCGAGGTGAACGAGCCCACCTTCCCCAAGGATGTGTCGAGGTCATTCTTGTAGCAGGTGTTGTTGATGATCCAGAAGTTGCTCACGCCGTTGGCTTGGATGCAGCGTCCGCCATTGCCGTAGACCACGTTGTTGATGATCAGCGCCGGGGGTGTGTTGGAGCCGAGGTCAAGGATGATGCCATTGCCATCGGTGTGGTTGCTGGAACCATCGTATTCCCCGGTGATGATGTTGTTAGAAGCGATGTTGTGAAAACCTGCATAGCTGTCGAACCAGCGCACGTTGTTGTAGGAGATGGCACTGGTCCAACCGTAGAGATAGCCGTTGTGATCGATGAGGTTGTGGTCGCTGGTCAGGTAGTCACAGTTGACCGCCCCCACTCCCGAGCCGCCGGTGTTACTAATGCTGTTGGCCATGAAGTGCAGGTGATGGCCACCCTGGCAGAAGAAACCGTCCAGGGCATCATTTTGACCGTCGAGGTTGAAGCCGCGGAATTCCAAATAGGCAGCCCCTGAAGGAAAGGCGCCGTTGCCGAACCTAAACATAGGTTGAGCGATGGCACCACCCGTCCAGACGAAGTTCACTGGACCATTGCCGTAGTTTTTGTAGACGATCCATGCCGAGGGTGTCCCGCTCACCGGCGGATAAAAGGGGGAGCTGAGATTGTAGGTTCCTGCCATCAGGCACACAACCGAGCCCGGGTGACTGGCCGACGCCGCGCCGGCAAAAGTTTTGGGTGCCGACGCGCTGGTGCCGGAATTGTTATTGTTGCCGGAGGGGGATGCATAAAGCGTACAGCCTGCGCCCAAGGTGCTGCTGCCGACAGCGATAGTCAGGGAGGAACTGGCCGAATGCGCGGCAGCATCCTTGACTTGTACGGTGAAGGGATAGGCGCCGGCAACGCGAGGAGTACCGGAGACAGTTCCAGCAGCACTCAGCGAAAGTCCCGCAGGCAGGGTACCGTTAAAAAGGCCCCAAGTGTAAGGCGCCGAACCCCCGGTAGCGCTGAGGGTGGCGCCATAGGCACCGGACACGGTTGCATCCGGGAGCTGCGCAGTCGTGATCTGCAAGGCCGTCGCGCTCGAGGTATACGCGACGTCAATCCAGTAGTTTGCCGACTGGTGTGAACCCGATGGAAAAGCCGTGCCGCTGCTGTAAACGAACCGCCCATTGGGCATGCCGGCCACGTTGGCCAGCGCGTGCAAAGGCGCACTGTTCAGGCCCGCGGTCGCAAAGTAGTTCCAGTTGACGCTCCAGTGCCCGTTGGTAACATGATAGGAGGCCACATACACGGTATTCGCGGTAATCGCTACAGGTTTCGTAAAAGTTGCCTGCTGCCACCCGGAAGCCGTCTCCCCGGTGAACGTTGCCGACGCCAGCAAGGTGCCCGTGTTTGTCCAAAGGCTTCCTACGTGCGTACCAGCGTTGGCCGAACTCTTGTAAAAGCGAACCCCAGTAATGTAGCCGTTGGTGTCGGCATTGAACGAGACGCCCAGCTCGACCGATGTGTCAGGTCCGACGTCAACCACTGACGGGACGGTCGAACTCGGCCAGATCGTTTTCTGAGGCTGTGCTGCGACATGATCTGAACACGCCAGCATGAGAGTCAAAACCGCTACAACTACTCCGAGGTATCTCCAGTCTCCAGTCGCAGACGCCGCCGGTCGGATATCCACTTTTTCCGTCCCGAAGGACAAACCCTGATCCCTAAGAAATCGCAAAACAACACCTCCCGATTGATTTTTTGGCTGTGCGCTCGTTCGATCGCCGGCACACTGGGTCAGGTGTGTTCGCGACTCATTTGAGGGTTTGGAAATTTGTTTCGGAAGGGCTCTTAGGACGAAAATACCGGCGAGCCCTCGGCCAGACTCCGAGACATTACTCTGCGTTTCTGCAACTTGAGAGGATGTTACGGGAAGACCAAGCTGGTGGCTGTCGGCGAGAAAACGATTCCTGCGTCAGAAGTTCTGTTCCGGAGATGTCACCCGAAGTCCTACAAGCGACAAGACTGGAATAGCGTTGATTTCAAGAGGCCCTTTGGACACTAAGAGAAAGACCTGAGACCGCTTTAGGAAAGGGCCAAGTTGCCCGCTTCCCGTTGCTAAGTCGAACTCGCAGTGTAAGGATTGGGCGTAATGGCCAGTCACCGAGGTTCCGGGCAAGCCACCCAAGCATCACGATCGGCTTTCAGCCAGACGACATCGTCGCTCGCTCCCGAGTTTTTCCGGACGCTGCCCTTGGGGCTGGCGATCTTGTACAGAGAAGATCCGGATGACATCAAGAGTTACAGAATCGTAGACGTCAACCCGGCCGCAGCTCATATCGCCGGGTCGACCCTCGAAGGTCTGCGCGGTCGAACGCTGTCTGAGTTTCCCAACCTTCTGGATTCGCTTCGGGTGGCGCAATGGCTCGACGCATTTCATGCCTGTGAACCCGAGCAATGGGCTCAACTTTTCAAGGGCGATAAAGGCATTGGCAGCCGCGTTTACTCCGTCAAGGTCTTTGCTTTATCTGCTGATTGTATGGGTGTCGCTTTCGAAGACGTAACGGAACACCGCCCGGCGGAACAAATTATTTCCGAAAGCGAACGCGCTCGTTTACCCATCCAAGACGTTCCAGAATACGCTTTTTTTCAACTGGATCCCAACGGACGCGTGGTCAGCTGGAACGCCGGTGCAGAACGCCTGAAAGGTTACCGTGCCGGGGAGATTATTGGTAAGCACCTCTCCATCTTTTATCCCGGAGATGAGGTGCTGCACGGTCGTCCGGAACAGATATTGGCCGACGCCAGCCAGCACGGACACAGCGAGGATGAAGGATGGAGAATTCGAAAAGACGGCTCCCGGTTCTGGGCAAACGTCGTTATCACGGCTCTTCGAGACCCCAGCGGAGCACTGCGCGGATTTGTGAAACTGACGCGAGATGTGACCGAAAGGCGTGAGAAGGAAGTAACCCTGACAAAAGCCAAAGAACTGCTGGAGCAGCACATCGAACAACGGACCGCCGTTCTCGCCCGAGTCAACCAGGAACTGCGATCTGAAATCGCCGAGCGTCAGCGGGCAGAGGAACAGCTCAAAGCTTCACGAGATCAGCTTCGTGCCTTGGCGGCGCGCCTGCAGACAGTTCGCGAAGAAGAGCGTAAATCCATCGCCCGGGAAATTCATGACGAACTCGGCCAGGCATGCACGGCGATCAAGATGGATCTCGCCCTGATCGGCCGCAGGACCAGCAAGCGACAGGCTCGCCTCCGCTCCAAGGTCGGCTCCGCGATGCAATTGGCGGATGAGATGATCGCCACTTTGCGGCGGATCTCCTCAGAACTACGACCACGAACCTTGGACGACCTAGGCTTGCCCGCCGCATTGGAATGGCAAGCCCAAGAATTCGAGGGGCGCACAGGAATTCGCTGCCGGCTTGCCTTGCCGCCGCAACCCATCGCGCTTGATCCTGAACGATCCACGGCCGTCTTTCGTATCTTCCAGGAATCGCTCACAAATGTGGTGCGCCACTCCCATGCGACGCGCGTCGATGCCCGCTTGGAAACCAATGCAGAGCAACTCACCTTCGAGGTTCACGATAACGGCTGTGGGCTTGATGCGGAAGCCGCCAAGATACGCAAATCCCTCGGCTTGGTTGGGATGCAGGAACGAGCCCTCCTGCTCAATGGAGAGCTCCGAATTGAAGGAGTTCCGGGTGGTGGGACAACCCTTACCTTGCGGATTCCTTTGCTAGCCTAGATTTGGCCCAAGCACCACGCGAGATGAAAATCTTGATTGCGGATGATCACGCTGTCTTTCGCCGTGGGCTCAGAGAGACCATAGCGGAAGCCTTCCACCGAGTGACGTTCGGGGAAGCGGGGACGGCACAGGAGGCGCTCGAGTGTGTGCAGCGGCAAGGATGGGACATGGTTGTTCTGGACATCAGCATGCCCGGGAAGAGCGGTTTTGAAATCCTGGGTGAGCTGAAGCGTTTGCGCCCGAGGTTGCCGGTTCTGTTTCTAAGCGTCCATCCCGAAGAGCAATACGCCCGGCGCGCCCTCAAATCTGGCGCCGCGGGGTACGTGACCAAAGAAAGCGTCCCGAGTGAGTTGAAAGAGGCGGTGCGCCGCGTCCTGGCGGGGGGGCATTACGTCAGCGCGACGCTCGCCGAGAAGCTGGCAGTCGACCTGATGAAAGGCTCTGATCTACCAATACACCAACTGTTGTCTGACCGTGAGTTTGAAGTGTTGCGCATGCTCGGTAAAGGAAAAACGGTCAAGACGATCGCCGACCAGCTCTTCTTAAGCGTCAAAACCGTTAGCACCTATCGGGCTCGAATCCTCAAAAAGACAGGTTTGAAGAACACCGCTGAACTGATTCGTTACGCCGTCCGAGCCCATTTAGTGGATTAAGCCCCAACAAACGGGGGGGCAGATCTGCCCCTTCGACGCGTGGGACTCCCACGGTCATGCCTATCTCATTTTGTCCTACAACACACTAGGGGTTCGACCGGAATGCAGAGTCGTTGGGCTTGTGATCTTCTATTCATGGGCGAATAGTCCGAGGAGAAGAAATGAAGGTTTTCATTGCAGATGATTCTCCGCCAGTGGTCGAGCGTCTCACCGACCTTCTGCGCGGCCTTCCGGGAATCGAATTTGCGGGAGATGCCGGCAACGTGCTGGCAGTACTTCGGTGCGTCCGGCAACTGCAACCCGATGCTCTGATTCTTGACCTAGAAATGCCCGGAGGATCTGGGCTCGACGTGCTTCGCGCTGTTCGTCGGGACCTTCCCGACCTGCAAGTCTTAATTTGTACAAACTATCCTTATCCGCAGTATCGCAGCGAATGCTTGGCAGCCGGCGCCAACTATTTCCTCGACAAATCCGCGGAGTTCGACAAGATTCCCACGATCCTTCGCGACTTGATGCGCACTGCCGCCAAGGTTCCGACCCGCTGAGGTAATTGAGAGCCCGCTAGAAGCAATCGACGCCCCATGCGGCAATCTCCTCTGCAACACCTGGATGCTCTCATGTGTGAGGGATGCGGGGGGTGCACCCCAAGAAAGTGATGAGTCATGCGGCCCGCAGTTCCGTTCTGCGTTCCCAGAAGGCCTGAAAGCGGCCACTCAGCTTGGCACAGCGGAGAGCGATGATAGCGTTGGAGCCTGGAACGGTCCAGTGCATTCCGGCGCCCCCGTAGAAGTACACAAGCCTTGCGCATGGAACTCCGGATAGCGCATGCGATGTCGGTTGGTCTGGAAATACCGGAGGCAACGACGCGCGTCCTCGGAGCGGCACACCTGGCGACGGGACGGCGCTGATCGCGAGGACAGCAACCGTGGCCGCAGAAGGCGCAGTGATAGTAGGCGCGCTCCAGTCGTAGGGGACCGAAGACACTCTGCACCTGTTTGGTCCGCCGCCCGGCCAATCGCGCTGACTGCCCACATCCACAACAAGTTCGTGAGCCTCGCTCATCGCTGGTGTCGGCATTGAGACGTTGTTCGACGGCCGCTCCTGCCAGTTGTAGTAGGTGTTGCCGCACGGCGAGCTCCAGCGCTTCCAGATCCAGCTCTTCCACCCGTCTGACGCCCGAGAAGCGTCTCAATCTCCTGACCGACGTCGCTGGCCAATAAGATCGGCGAAGAGTTTTTTTTTAGCCCGGCTCGCGGGGACGCCCTCCAAATCCCGCACCTGGACGGAACAAATCTGCTCACTTACGACGATCAGTTCCCGTACCAAGTTCCGGAAACGGCGGTATTCGGCGATCTGTGCTTTGGCCCGCTCGACGGCGGGGCCTTGGGGAATGACCTGAGTGACCGTCTTTCCGCCAACCCGATGAGTCAGTGAATAAGACGGACCATGTCCCGGGGAATCCTTCTGGGCGCAGTGGCAGTTCGGCTTGCCACACTTCCGGAAACGCGCGCTCAGAAAGCCGGGACGCAGGTCATCAACGCGTGCCAGACTGGCGGCGAGCTGATCGCGTCGATCTCGCAATGCCTGTAAGGAAATAGCCATGGGACTATCTGACAGACATTATAACCTGTCAGGCAATGGACGATAACCCCAGCCAAGCCCCTATCAGAGTTCGGAGTGAATTTTTATGTCGTGCTCCGGGGATGCGGATGCGCGATGGACAGCATGGGGAGAACCTTGGCAACATTGCAAAACATGATCACGCGACCTCTGCGTAACTCTCTCACCCGGCAAAATACGGACGCGACGCTACCGCTAGGAGGCGTCAACTCGCCAGTGAGACTTGCGTGACACTGAATGAGGATTCGGTTGCGTATGCGGGCATTGGAATCGGCGTCGAACCTTGCCTCCGGCAACCGAATCCGTAGTATTCAAAGCCTATTTCGTTCATGGAAGCCGGATCAAGCGCGTTGCGGCCATCGATCACTAATGGCCGCGTCATCATCTTATAGATCCGTCGCCAATCAAGTTTACTGAATTCTTCACTTTCTGTGAGAACAAGCAGAGCATCCGCTTTATCAGCTACCTCATAAGGATTCTGTTGGCAAGCGATCCCCGGAAAAACCGCTGAGACCTTGCCCATCGCCAACTCGTCATACGCACGTACTTGCGCGCCGTCGGCTATCAATCGACGGACCACCTCCAATGAGGGTGCAAAGCGAATGTCGTCAGTGTTCGCCTTGAAGGCCAGGCCCAGTAACCCCACTCGCTTGTCTTTGACTACCCAGAGCGCCTGCCCGACCTTTTCAAAGAACTGGTCAACACGGCGCTTGTTAACGCGCTCAACCTCGCGAAGCAGGCCGGAGTCTACTCCACAGCGTTCGGCCAAGCGGATGAACGCCTGGACATCCTTGGGCAGGCAGTAACCGCCGAATCCCAGGCCTGCATTCAGGAACGCCGGCCCGATGCGTGGGTCCATACCCATGGCGTGCGTGACTTCATGGATGTCAGCGTCCACCTTCTCGCACAGGTCGGCGATAATATTGGCGTATGAAATCTTCATCGCGAGGAAAGAATTTGACGCGTGTTTAATCAACTCGGCACTGTTGATCGTTGTGATCAAAAGTTCCACCTCTCGTGCGTGCAGACAGCCGGTGGTATGCATCGGGCAGCAAAACTTCCCCTCCAAAATCGGGCGATAGATTTCACGCAACACCGTTTCTGTGCCCTGATCTTCCACACCTACTACGATTCGATCGGGATGGAGAAAGTCCTGCACGGCGGTGCCTTCACGCAAGAATTCCGGGTTCGATGCGACACGCAGCTGCACCCCGTTTCCCCCGCGATAGAGCCCCAGCGCACGCTTCAATTGCTGTCCAGTCTGTGCGGGAACCGTGCTCTTCTCCACCACCAGCTTCGGCGTTTGCGCTTCGACCGCGATTAATCGTGCCACGCTGTCAATTGCTGACAGGTCCGCTTCGCCAGTTTCCAACGGAGGAGTCCCTACACAGATAAAGATGATGTCGCCCGCCCGCACCGCCTCGCCGGCATGGTCAGTAAACGACAGCCTGTTTGCCCGACAGTTCGCTAACAACATGTTTTCCAGATGCGGCTCGTAAATCGGTACGGTTCCTGCCTTAAGCTTCGCGATGCGCTCCTGATCGCTGTCCGTGCACACCACCTCGTGCCCTACCTCTGCAAAACACGCAGCCGTCACTAGGCCGACGTACCCACAACCGATCACAGTAATCCGCAACAAGGACTCCCTCCATTCTTTCAGGTGATGACAAACTAAGCAATTCACTGCTGCGCTACAATCCAGTAAATACCGCAATATATCGCCGGAGAATTCCTGCCTCGTACGGAGACATTGGGGATACCCGCTCATCCACAAATTAATCGCCTGCCAGCCGTCCACGCGAACAGCGGCAAGTCAAGAAGCCCCGGCAGCGGATCGTCCCATGCAAAGATTGCGGATTCCCGAGGTTTCAGGAACGAACGCAGGCAGCTCCGCGGAGAGAGGTGACCGCTCAGCATTTCCTTCACCGCCACCCACAAATCGGCAGTCATATGCATCCACCGCTCCCCGGCACGCGCTCGAAGTTTGGGTACTGGCTGCCCACTCATGAGGAGCCAGAGTAAATAGGGGAAGTCCACGCCCGCACGCCTACACAGGGTATGCCAGCCCCAGACTCTGGGATTTATGTCAAGAAGTTTGAATTGACCGTCTCGAAGGTCCCGCTTGAACTCTAACTCGACAAGGCCGGTAAAACCGGTGACCGCCAGTAGTCGCTCGGCGGGTTCGACGATACCTGGATCCTCTACGGTTTCGACGTAGGTGCTGAACTGTCCGAAATCCATCGGGAACTGGCGTGCGCGCCTTGCAACAATCGACGCCAACGATGATCCTTCGTTGCACAGGGCTGCGTAGGAGAACTGAGACTCACCTCCTCCGGGCACCATCTCTTGGATCAGCAGGTCTTTCGGGTGAACTGCGCGGCTCGCTTGGTCATAACACACCAGTAGCGAGTCGCGGTTGGCGGCGAGCCACGCCTTCGGGATCGCGAGACTGCTGGCTTGTCGCAGGCCCACCGGAGCGTGTCCCAGGGAGGAACCGTGAGTCGGTAGTGCTTTGCCAACGTTTCGTGGTGGCAAGCAATCAGTGCGACCGTGAAGTCGTCCGTCGGAACCAGGAGCCATCTCTGCAGACCGTGTCTGGTACTGAGATCACCAAGAAAATTGACTTTTGTGCCATCGTCGCCTTCCGGCCAAGGAACTAAGGAACTCACATACCGGGAGGCAGCAGCGACAAGGTGCCCGCCTTGTTTGACGATCCAAACAGGTATTCCGCGACGTCCCAGACTTCGTGCCACGCCAAGTGCCCGATAGTCGGCACCCATTAGGAGCGCGCCAGTGATCGCGCTGCCCTTCGAAGGCTGCGTCGCACATCCGTTTCGATCCCAGGTTGTGACCGTTGCCGACACGATACCTCAACGAACTGCGTTCAGTGCTCTCCCCAGAATTCCTCTGGTCACTGCTCTGCAAGTGAAATCGGCTCCGGCCACAAATCGCATCAGGGGTCCGAAGCTCCAAGCCGCAGGCGCTCCCACGAAATACAGTCCGGGAACGGAGGACTGAAAAGTCGAATCGAGGCGTGGGTATCCGTTCACACACTGGATCGATTCCAACAAATCAGTGGGCAGAAATGGATAACGCCCGATATTCACTCGGTAGCCGGTCGCAAGCAGGACGTGGTCGACGAGTCGCTCGGTATCGTCGGTCAATTTCAGCCGCACCTGGCCAGAGAGCGGTGTGGCCGACGCAACTTGAACCCCGGTAGTGATGCCGATTTGCGCACAACGTGGCTGAAGCCACGCGGCAGCGGCTGGGCGAATGGCGCGGATTCCCCAACGATCCTGCAGCGCACGGGGAAATAGGCGGAACAAATTGGGGCGCGCCACTATATGGCTCAGTCCTGCTTGTCCGACATCCGGAGGCGCATACAGCAGCAAAGCGACCGGGCGAAAAGTGTGAAACCATTTTTGGCGCCAAAGCCAACGGACAAAGGGGGCCCGAACCAGCAATTCGACATCGGCTCCCCTCTCCCCGAGCAGAGCGGCAGATTCTAGAGCACTCTGTCCTGCCCCGACCACCGCCACCTTTTTCCCGGCAAATCGCTTAAGGTCCAAGTGGTCACATGTATGGGAGACCAGTTCTCCCGGCAGGCCCTCGAATTCCGCAGGACGCCAGGCAAACGACTCTATGCCGGCGGCGACAACTACACGTCGAGCCTTCCACTTCTCTCCCCCTTCTGCGGTGAGGCAAAACCCGGACCCGTTCTTTTCGATGCGCTCGATTTTTTGATTGTGGGTCTGGGGCACTGCCCGGCCTTGGAACCAGCGGCCGTAGTGTATGAAGAGGCTAAGCGGTAGCGGCGCGGTGATACCGTGCCCAGTTACCTCTTCGTAGTCCTTCAGCGTCAACGAGCGCTGCGGATCGGAGAGGTGCGATCCCGCGAGCGGAGAACGCAGAAGCATGCCCTTCGGCATGTGCCGTTCCCAAAACGACATGGACTCCCCGAACACGTGAATGTCCAGCCCATCGGCTGCCCTTAGATGCGCTGCGGCCGATAGTCCGTACGGCCCAGCCCCGACAATTGCCACGTCGCTCGTTGCCATGATGCTTTTTTTGACCTTACCAGACCTCAGCTGTGGACGGGCCGAAGCCCGATCTGCGACTCGCACTCCTTATCCTATCGTTTTCCTAGCACGTCGTTTTCCTAGCACGCGAGGAACCGTACACAAGGAAGTTTGTATCGGACGGGCGTCGTCGGCACAATCGGTAGCATAGGGGACTGGCAGATCAGGAAACACCGGAAGAATGGATCAGGCAGAAACCTTTGACCTACCTCTGTCACAAAGTTCTGCAAAGCCGTCGGAGAGCAGTGAGGAGAGTCCTCTTGGCGTCTGCCAGACCCTGCGACGGACTATCCCGCCCAACAGCCGTTTTTCCCTGCGGCAAGGCCGGCCGCACACGTTCCTGCCTTTCTTTCGACCGCCACGTAAACCGCTGCCACTGGTCGGGAGTTGTCCCGCTTGCGAATGACATGGGTCCCCTGCTTGTCAACCTGCTCCTTGCCACTTTTAATGGTCGCAGCGCAAAAGAGTGTGCCTGGTTCTCTGGTCAACACCGTGCAAATAAGTACTACACCTAGGCAAGTCAAATTATTCGTTGAAGGATGGGGGATGCACGAGGACTTTCTTGAAGCCGGCAGCACCGGATCGCTACCCGCCGTGTCGCTCGTAGACCCGAGATACACCATTTTGGATGACTGCACGGATAAGGATACGATCACCCCCAGTCCGTCCGCGATGTGGACGCAGCTGGGAAAATACGCAGCACAGCATGGGCTCCATGTTAAGGATGTGGTCTAAGCGAGTCCTCACAGAGAGACCTCAAGAAACAAGACGAAGTCCGGCCAGGGAGGGTTGGGCCCAAGTGTGTCGTTATGGGCAATGGTCGCCAGAGCAAATGGCAGCATCATCAACGTAAATCGTCGCGCTTCCTGAGTCTAAGCCGTCCGTGTAGTTGTTCACGCTCCACTCACAGTCGCCATCGCCATACCGCGTTTGCACATCGGACGCGTCAACGATGCGCGTACCATCCTGCCAGAAGGTAATGCGTCCCGACTCGTCCGCGGCGCACCTGTAGAACGCTTCGACACGCAGCCAGCGGCCCTCGGGAATATCTTTGACGGTCTGGGTATAAGTGCGTCTCGCGTCCTGGTCGTAGAGATAAAAAAACATAGATCCGTCACCGCGGTTCCCAACGTTTAGCGCGAAGAATGGGTCGCTTAGGCTTGCGCCTTTGTGTTTTGACTTCCACTGGAAGACATTCCACCACGGCGGGCTGCCGTTCGGATGGTAGCGCCGGGGAAAGTAGTACCAGACACTGTAGTAGAGTTCCTGATTCTCCTGGGGCTCACGCCACCGAAAAAGGCGAGTTCCGCTGGTTGCAAGTTCGGAATTTTCACGCGCGTCGACAAACAGTTTCGCAGAGTAGAGGCCGCCGTGTGCAAGAGTCACAGTATCTACGCTGGCTGTGGCAACGCCGCTGTTGAAAACACCGCCTCCGCAATTCGGCCCACCCGTGACGTCGGGCAGAGTCCATTGTGAGAGGTCCCCGGTTTCCATGTCTGCCGACCACAGCACGGTCGTCCCAGAGCGTGGCGGTGCCAAGGAGGCTGAGCCAAACAAGCGCGCCCTTGTTTCTTTCAAAGAATTACTCTCCTGGAACCCTTTCCCAATCCGGTTGTGAAAACCGATTCCGAGAGTCAGAAGAGCCAGGCTCAGGAAAATCGAGAAAGCCTTAAGGCGACTCATCACCACTTGCCCCGGGGGGGTCGGCATCGCTCATATCCTTCTGACTCACTTCGCGGGGGAACATAGGTTTCCCTCGTGCCGCTTGCTTTTCGTGGGAGCACCAGTTCTGCCTTGCTCACGTGCCCCACTAGGGGACACCGCTCCATCCAATCGCTGGATCAATGAGCGGCAAGGCTCTCAAACTCCACTCCAACACCAAAACGACCGTTGGGAAGGGGCTGGCAATACACCACTCTGGCCACCCTCCGTAAGTCGCCGGCAAGCGAGCAGATCATCAATTGCTCATTCAGTTCCCGGGCGTGCTTGGTTACAAGACGCACACCCATGGAACATACGTTCTCGGTCGTCGTCCGCTCCGTTGCGGAAGGGTCTTCGGGCTTAGAGATCTCCACCGGGACAGCTAACCGAACCCGTTTCTCTAGTCTTCCAAATCCCATTGGCATGCGTGTGGCCTCTACAGTTTTTTCAGCCATGAGTTTCTTTCCGCCATGCGGTCGTCTGCGTTATCTGAAACCTCGTGTTTTAGTCGCATCGGCCAGAGGCTGGGCGACGTTAAAGTGGAAAATTACCCCTTCGGAACTCCTCCGAGCCAGCCAAATATGGAGGCTCGTCCGGAGTGTAGGAGCTACGTTCGTTACACAATAATCGCGTCTCCAACAGTCGCAATCCGGTTAAATATCCAATTCCGTACAGGGACATAACTTAACGGTGTACCCAGATATCTTCGAAGTGGGTCACAAATAGAATCAGGACGCATTCCATGTCCATAGAATTCAGACGCAGAGTGCTGAATGGGTTGACATGACCGCCCGAGCGGGATCTAACTCTCGAGACCGGTTCCGAATTCGGAATGGGGGCCTTCGGCTACGCTGTCCGGGGGGCTGGCCTTTATTGTGAACGATCGGTTTTTGCGCATTCCTCACCGCCTCATGCGCTGAAAGGGCTTTGACTTCGTCCTTTCCAAGCTTGTGGTAGAGCGCCTGCTTCGCCTTCGTATCAATCCGGCAGGATATACGCGGATTATTCCGGGGTTCTTCACTTGTTCGCGTCGCCGCTTGATCCGTTCATCCAACAGCTCCGACATCCGCTGGCAGTATTTCGGATTTGTCGACATTTCGCCGATGATCAGTCGCCAGACGTTATTCTCTTTCGTTTCCGCGGTGGCTCTTGGTTTTGCTTCACCCGCTCAGGGAGATCCCTGATCGCTTCCTCGCCCTTTTTCACGATCAAATCAACCAATGTCATATTGTCGAGCGTAGAGATCCTAACCCTCCAGCGTTCGCGCGTATTCTTTTCCGAGACTACGACTTCACCCGCAATTAACAGGGGTGCCTCTGGGCTCAACGACTTGTCTTCAGCGGATTTTTCGTCACCGCCTGCTCAGATCGCGATTGAACTTCTCCGCTTCTCCAGCGGTCCGTCAGTTGTTTCTCACCGCATTCCCGGATCTTCGTTGTCCGCCAGACGTGGTCGTTAATATCGATCCAATCGAGATGGATCTGGTACGACGCTGGCGCCAAGAGCGTTGCCCTGGAAATACAGTGTTTTCCCCCAGCTTCCTACAGAAACTGCCTCATTTAGTTTTCCCTTCAGGCCGGATATCGTCGCGCAGCTTTGCCGACCTCTTTGGCGGAGGCGGTGGTATATCGATAACCCAGATCTACCTTGCGACGTTCGTGCGCCAGACCCGAAGCGCAGTAATGCGGGCCGGGCTGGCAGTCGCCCACACCTCTTTATAAGGTCCCGACCCGGAGCAGATGGTCTATGCGCTTCTTTTCCAAACTTTGGGCTGATGATCAAGGTCAAGACATGGCTGAATACGCCGTGATGTTCGCGGCCATCCTCGTGGTGGTCATCGGCACCTTACGGCTCGTCGGTTCAAACACCAACAACGCCTTCTCGGCAGTTGTCAGTTCACTCCAATGAGTGATGCTGCCGGCGACGTGAAACAGGTTGGAAAGTGCATGCGCTTTTGTTCAGGACGTGCTGTGGAGTGCCTCTCCGCGTGGCGATGCAACACTGGAACCATGGATAATCAGGTCTGTCGCACGGCAACTGACGAACCACCTTGCTAGCCAGCCCCGGCAGCGATTTGAGCGGGTAGTGGTCCCTTTTCGCAGCAATATTGCCTTGCGCGCTTCCGTTCCCCCCTGGAGGACAACGGCGAAACCTCACGAAGTCCTTGGAGAGAGAAGAAAAGCTATTGAACGGATCTCCGTCGAGAGGTCGAGGCATTGCGCTCAGTGAGGCCCTTGCTGGTTCACGAAACTGGAGCTAGATCGAACATTCTGGCGCCGCCCGTCGGGTTGCCGGGAGGTGGAGACTGAGATAGTCAGCCGACCGGGGAGAGGCGCGTAATCCAGTTGCTCCGCTTCTTGCTGACCAGAGGAGCACGCTCTCGCCAAAAGCCAAGCCCCATGTTTCTGGAGACGCGCCCAGGTTTGAATCTAATCGGCAGAGTCAATGGTGGGTGGATTGCATAGCTTCTTGAGGCGTTCGTCTTTAGCTTCCGGAAGGCGGTTGATTTCAGGCGACCCGTGCGAGGAGTCTTTCGGAACTTGCTCATTTGCAGCTTGTTCCCAGAACTGCAGCCAGCCTTCTTTGCCCTCACCTTGCATGGAGTGTTGCGCTCGAGTGTTGTTTTTCATGAGCGGTGTGGCGTATCGCGCCATAGCCAAAAGGTGAGACATTCCGGAACATGGTGTTCACGCTGGGGCCTGAACTCCCGCATCCACTCACAAGGTTCCCTCCGAGAACGATGAAGGCCGTCGGCGGCGGCATGGCTCCGTCGTGGATGACGGCTGAACCGTTTGGCGGGCCTTAGTCAAGATTCTCGACGCGCTCAAGCATCGGTCCCACGAAAACTCAACAGCTTGCACAACGCGCGACGAATTGTCACCAAAGCGACACAAATGCTGTGTCCGACATGGCTTTCCACAGCCTTCGAGCATTCGGTCACAAATTCGGTAAGGTTCGGTGGTGGGCACAAAAATTGGGCACACTTGCCGGCCACCTCGTCACCCGACGCTCGGAAAGGATGCGGTCAAGGGCTCCTCCTCGACCAAGCGACTACGTGGTGACGTTCGGGTCCGCGGTGGCCATCTAGAGAGGAACAAGAAGCTGGCAAAGCGGCTTTGGTCGCTAGGCGAAAATCCTCGAGTTCTGTGAGGTATCGAGAGGGTGTGAGAGTCGACTCGGCAGGGTCGCGGCACAAGGTCAGAAGGATTTTTCGGGTTGCGGATCGGACGATTCAATCGCGGGTTGGTTTCGAGCTTCTCACCTCGGGCTTCGTGTTCGCAACCCCACCGCCCTTCGCTTGAACAACCGGAGCGGCTGTAGCTGCGAGATCGGCTGTTGGTTTCGCAATTGGCGGTGCAACGATCTCCAAAGTTTCGTTGGAAGTTGCGCTTGGTGGGGACGTCGCTTCCGCGCTAAACAATTCTTCAACAGCCGAGATGAGTGCGCCGGGTTTCGTCTTGTCCACTATCTTTCGGATTCCATGCTTGTTGGCTGCCAGACCTACGTCGGCTGTACCATAAAGCGTGTGTAGCACAATCGGCACTGAGGGAAGCAGCTTGCGAATTGCCTGCGCCGCACTCATTCCGTCCATCCTTGGCATTACCAAGTCCATAACGATCAGGTCAGGGCGCAGTTCCGTGGCCTTCGCGACTGCTTCTCTCCCATCGGTGGCATCCCCACAAATCTCCCAACTGGCATTGGCCCCAAGCGACGCACGAAGCCCTCGTAGCACCGATTCGTGGTCATCGGCAATGAGGATTCGCTTAGTCACAGGCGGCCAGTAAAGAGAACCCGCACGTCGGCGCAGGGTCGGGAATACACGGACAAAATTCGAAACCAGGAGGAACCCGACGCTGGAGACGAACGCTCGTATTGAAACGCGAAGATAGAAGATACTTGAACCGCTGCCGCGCTGAAATACAGGGAATCATGTAGAGACGTTCGTCGGACGCCCCGCACAGCGGCGGCTGAAATTCGCGATGGCGCATGTACTCGTGCCCGTATAGGGCCAAGAGCTGGATGACACGAAGGCCGAAGTTGCCGAGCTGGCTTTATGTTCACGGTTGCTCGAGTTTCCAACTGATGACTGTCCCGCAGCAAGGTTCGCAAATCCCGTTGTTCCGTCGAAGGCATCCAGATCGCGGGGAAGTCTCCTTTCGTGAGCAGATCCAGGATCAGGCGCGCATCCCGCCGATCATGCTTCTGCTTCCGCGTCTCGGCCGCCCGGATCTTCGCCGCGGATGGCCGACCCCGACATTCAATCCCCAACTCGTCCAGTAATTCCAAGAACCACTGCATCGATCCCGTGGCTTCGATTCCTGCCACCACTGGACCTTCTAAGGAGCGTAAAAGTCTCGTACCGCACTCCCTTCTTGGAGCAGCGTTTTCTCCAGGAACTCGCCACTCTCTGTGTCCACCATGGCTATGCTTTGCTGTCTTGCATGCAGATCGCAGCCCACAATCTTCATCTCGGCATCCTTCATCCCGAGCCTTTTTGGTTGGATCCCGTAAAAGTCTACTCGGGTCGTCGCGAGGCCAACGTCCTTAATGCCATCAGGTATTTCAGGACGCTGCCCTGCAACGTCAGCCGACTCGGTGTTGGCGAGACGAGGAGAAGTGAGCCAAAACGTAGCTAAGCGCTGAAAACATCTGCAGAAAAGGGCTGCGCGCAACGCAAAGTGAGGCCGCTATCGCAGCTCCTCCTCCCCCAAGGTAGAGCGATTGACAGCGGCCTCGTCGCTGCCACCATCACAGGCTCTTCTCCCCCAAGCAGAGCCCCCGACAGCGGCCTCGTTGTTTAGACGGCATTTAGAGAACAAGAACAGCCAGATTAGCAGCTCTCCGTTCTCAACGAAACGTTTGCAGTAAATCGCGGCTAAATAGTTGTCATACGAACGTAGCCGCGTGCAGAACCGAGGGGAGGGACTAAACAACTTTCGGAGTGACACTAGTAAATCCAGGATCGATCCCCTATCAGGGAGATACAGTAGATGCTGCGGAGAAATTCTGTATCCACGATCATGATCTACACCGGATTTCCTAGCGAGCCTCCGCGCTCTGCTGCTGCACACCCCGCCCGGTGTGGAGACTGGCACATCAAGCGTGACAGAGCGTTGGTAGAGCTTCAGTAACCCACACGCTTGCCCACCCCACATAACAGCGCAAGCTGCGTGTCTCTGAACCGTTGTGGAACCTTGTGTTATCCGATTCTTGGCTAGAGCGAGAAGAATGCAATTGTGGCTCCGAGTAAAGGAGATCCCGACAGGCGGTAGGTTTTCCTTGGCGCGATGTCCGCCGTTTCCAGCTTCGTGCCCGTTTAGGTCGACCGTAGCCTTTTAGGGATCTCCCCCCTCACAGACCCCGCCGTGCAGATTTCCCGCAGCGGGTTCCTCAGGCAGAACTCCCCGTCATAGCCCCGGAGTGCATGATGCGAGCTAGCGACAGAGGATGGCGACGGAGAAGGTCCAAGTATTTCTCCCACGTCAACCACCTCCCACGAGTGTGAGGATTGAGCCACTTCCGCCAGACTCGACGGACTCCCCGATAGAACTGCCGTAAACTGCGGAAGTTCGTCGGTCGTCCGTAGTACTGGTAGTGCGTTTAGCGTTGAGGGTTTTCTGCTGCTGGCCCACCTCCTCGTGTGGTGCTCTTGGCACCATCGGGCGACTGCGGTCAGGCTCCGACTGAGCCGTTTGGGCATCGTCCGCACCTGGACGGTGAACTTCCCTCTTCGGCTGCGTGCACAGATGTACGTGAGCCCGAGGAACTCGAAGGTGCTGGGTTTGTTCCCCTGCTGCTTCGCGTTTCCCTCTGCGTTCCGCCCAATTCCACCAGCCGCGTCTTCTCCGGGTGCAGCGTCAGGCCGTATTTGGCAAACCGCTTCGGCAAGACGTTCATCACCTTTTCCGCGTCCTCTCTGTATTGGAAGCACAGAATGGCATCATCGGCGAAACGGATCTCGTGAGCTTCCCCTTTCAGCCGGGGCTTCACCACTTCCTCGAACCATTGGTCGAGGATGTAGTGCAGGTAAATATTGGCCAGGAGTGGACTGATCGTCTGTCCTTGCCCCGTACCTGTTTCGCTCACCAAAAGCCGGCCAGAAGAAGACCCGACTTTTGCCAGGCTGATGATGTCTGGCCCATCGTCGACTAGAGTGTTTTCCTCAACGCAAAGCGAGGTGATTTTCTTCTGGATCTGCCTGTACCTTCCGAATTGTTCTCAACACCCCGACGATATAGCTTTCCAACTGCCGGCAAGAACCGGGATCGATGTCCATGCGGCTTTTAATTACGGATGAGCATGTGACTTTTCGAGAATTCCTGAAGTCGTTCCTGTCCAGCATTCCCAAGTTTCAAGTCGCGTGGAGGCTTCCGACGGTCTTGCGGTCGTCGAACTCGACGCTCGGCTGAAGCCGGACTTGGCGTCAGTGGATGTCGAGGTGCCACGGATGGACGGACTTGATTGGGGAAGCTTACTATCGCGCAACCACAAGCCGGCACCGAGACTCTTGTGCCAAGGATGCACCGATATGGGGAACACTTGCTGCCGCTCGCCAAGGATAAGCCGAAGGGAACTGAGCAGCACTTAACGGCCCAAAAAACCGCCTACAAAAGGAGCAGGCGTCTGTTTTCTAATTTTGAGGAAGAAGTTTTTCTGATTTCGCGGGCTGCATTTAGCCCGCTTCGGTCGCACTTTCTTGGGACCACGGAACTTTAGCGATCGATCGGCAGCCACTTAACAGGCCATAGTTGCTTCAAGTTTTGTGTTCCCGGCGCTACCCGGCCAGAGATCATCCTCCCCGTGAACTGGCCTATTCGGACGTGGCTGTACATCTTGCCGACCTTTGGTTTGAAGTCCGGGTCCGATCGCTGAGTTAAACGGAGGTATTGTTATGAAGGGGCCCTTCCGCTTTTGCGCTATTTCCACAAAATTCCTTGTCGTCTCCTGTTTGCTCTTCTCGGCCGCAATACAAACCGTGCAAGCCCAGATTCCCACGCCGCTCCCGATCGTCTGCCCGACGCCTACGATCGACATGAAGCTGCTGGTGGTCAGCAATGGAAAGACGGAGGCGGATTTCCCGGCGATCAAACAGATCCTCGACTATTTGGGCACGCCTTACGACGTGTTGGACATGACCGTCAACACGGGAGGAATTACTGCCTCAATGTTGTCCGATGGCAGTTGTCACGGTTACTACCAGGGCGTGATCTTCGCGTATGGCGGTTACATCAACACGTTACCCGGGATGTCGAGCCTGACCTCCTATGAGCAAACGTTCGGGGTGCGCCAGCTGAACTGGTTCATGTATCCAAACAACGACTTTGGGTTCAACTATCCCTATAACGGGGCTATTAATTCTGCCGGTACGGACAGTGCTAGCTTTACCCCGGCAGGGGCGTCGGCTTTCTGGTACACGAACACCAACGCACCGGTTGTCATCTCGAACGCCTACATTTACTTGGGCACCCCTCGCAGCGGTTCAGCGCTGCCGGCGGGGGCTTCCGTAACGCCCTTGTTGTCGGACGCCTCCGGCAATGCCCTTTCCCTGATCTACACCTTGGGCGATGGGCGACAATATCTGACCCAGACCTTCGACAGCAATCCGTATCTGATGCATGACTTGGTCTTGGCTTACGGTCTGATCAACTGGGTCACGAAGGGCATCTTCCTTGGCGAATACCACGTATACGCCGCAGCGCAAGTGGATGATCTTTTCATCAATGGCTCCGAATGGATACCCAGCACACCGTGCACCGATCCCAAAACGCACGACCGCACGCGACCGGATGCCACGTCGCTGCCGTTTTTTAGGATCAACTCCGCTGATATGACTTCGTTGGTGGCCTGGCAGAACAAGATACAAAGCGACTCCTTACTTTCACAGTTCAAACTGACCCTTGCCTTCAACGGCGTCGGCACCACCGGCAACACCGACTGGACCAGCCTTCCCACTGCTGGCGTCGCGAATGACGACTTGACGTCCAACGTTCAGAACTACCAACAGTACTTTCACTGGATAAGTCACACCTACGATCATCCAAACACGCTGAACGGTTTGCATAAGTCTGATCCTGGTGGTGACCCAGACACTCCACAAGTAGATTCGATCGACCTGGAGATCCTTACAAACCAGTATGTAGCCACAGGCGCGGGCCAGAACCTAGATCCAGATCCCGGTGACACTGTCAACCCTATCCATCTGAGCGACTTCAACCCTGCGAACCTTGTGACTCCGGGCGTCACGGGCTTGAACGATACTTTGGTCCCCACGTACCTGTATCAAGATGGCATTCGGTACGTGGTGACCGACACCTCGGTCATCGGACAGGCGAATAATGGTCCAAATCCATCGCCGAATGTGGGCATCATGAACAGCTTTGCCTCCGGTCTGTACGAAGTACCGCGACGTCCCAACAATATCTTCTTCAACGCAGTGAACTGGACTGACGATCAAGCGGAGTTTTCCTGCATCTACAACAATCCCGTACAGCCACCCTACAACACCTTCACCGCAGCACAGATTCTCGATTACGTGAGCTCAAGCTTCGTCACGAACATGTTGATGGGAGACATGGATCCGGAGATGTTTCATCAGAACAACCTGCACGACTATGACGGGCAGGGTCACTCGCTGCTCAGTGATACCTATGATCAGACTTTCAGTAAGTACGAACGGCTCTACAAACTGCCGGTCGTCAGCCCAACGCTCGATCAGTTGGGGCAGAACATGCAAAATCGGAATGCATACAACTTGTCGACCGCGACGGCGAGCCTCACGGGTGTCGCTGGATCGAATCTGACGATCAGCATCACTGTGCCTGCGACGGCTACCGTTCCGAGCGCAATCATCCCGGTCACCGGCCTGAACAGCATCGGAGCGGAAACCTATGGTGGACAACACATCTCGCACATACAGGTCAGCAGAGGCCAAACGACATTACTTCCAGTGCTTTAGATCGATAGAAAGGGATCACCGTGAGCCAGATATTCGACGCCTTGACCGTCGCGCACGACCAGGTGGTGGACAGGCTAAAAGTTTTGTCGCCCGCGCTGGGGGAGCCCACGGATGGCTCCTTCGATGTCTTGCAGAGGCCCGCTGACGCTGATCTTTTCGGCCGGTTGACAAACCGTACCGCCCAGCTTCCCGGCAAGGTCGCCTTAACACATAAGAAGGTCAGAAATTACTTGATTCTTGCTTTCTTTGTGGTGGGGCTGTTGTTGCTAGGAACGAACCATGCATTTCGCCCGCATGGAAATGCGTTTGCCAACAGTCAGTCGATCTACGGGGTGACATTTGAAGGCACCGCCCGCCCAGCCAGTGAGATCCGGATTACGGCGGAGTTAAGCGGCACGGTGTCCACCATTTTGGTGAAGGTGGGCGATACTGTACAAAAAGGGCAGCAGCTTCTGCGTATGGATGATCGCGAAGCGCAATTGACCGTCAAACAGGCGAGTGTGGAGCTCGAGGCGGCCGAGGCGAAACTTGACAAATTTCGCGCACAGCTGGCCGAGGCGACCGCCCGTGTGGCAATATCGCAACGTCAAGAACAGTTAGTTCCCACCCGGCAATGGCGAGATTCTCCGGAAAGGGCTGCAGCCGCTTACGACCAAGCTTTGACCAACTACAGCCGTACCAAGAAGCTGTTCGAAGCTGGTGTCATTGCGCAACAAGAGCTGGACGTTCGAAGTACTGAACTGCGCATAGCCCGGGATGACCTAGATAGAGCCAAGGAACTGGCGCGTGTATCAGCGAAGCTGACACACGATCAGGCCGATCAGGCCAACCTGCAAGCAAAAGTCACGCGAGAGGAATTGCAAGAGCAATTGCGCCAGGCGGAATTGAACTATGAACGCGCCAAGCAGCAGGCGGATGCAACAGTTGTGCGTGCTACGACAGCCGGTGTGGTGTCGGAAATCCCCATCCGCGTAGGGGACCGTCTTCCTGGAGGCACGGTCCTTGCGCGTCTGGCGGAACTGGATCGTATGATCGCGGAAGTTCCGGTGGCAGCGCAGATGATTTCGGAGCTGCGAGTTGGCCAACCGGCGCAAGTGGGATTGTCTTCCTTGCCCCCGCGCGAGGTAGAGGGCAGGATCCGAGTCATCAATCCGCTTCCCGACCCGAACATGACCCATATCGTCGAAGTCGAATTCGATAATCCAACTCGCTTGCTGGTGGCGGGTCAGCCGGCAGAGGTTAGGTTTGTGAGGCCATGAACCACCACGAGCCGATCTCCGTCCTACTGACGACGGAAGGAACGTACCCCTTCTACACCGGGGGTGTGAGCACGTGGTGCCACCGGCTCACGCATGGCTTGCCAGATATAGACTTCAGTGTGCTCGCGGTAGTTACCAACCCGTCTCCGCAGTCAAAATATGACCTCGCGCCCAATGTGCGAGAAGTGATTAAGATGCCACAATGGGGCCTGCTACAGCCCGCAGAATATTCACATCATCAACCGACTTCTGTGGTACTGCGTAATCTATGGAATACCACACCACAAGTTATCGCCGCCAGTTTCAAACCGATCTTCGAGCGATTCCTTGTCCTTTTATTCTCTTCTAACTGTGACAAGGACGAACTTGGCCAAGTTTTGCTCAAATTGCAAAGTTACTTTCAACGTTACGATTACCAGAAAACCATGAACTCCGTGGACGCGTGGAACGTGGTTCAGCACGCGGTGCGCGCTGCATGGGAGTGTCGTCCTCCGGCCACGGAACACCCAACTCTCGCAGAAGTGAAACAAGCCTACCGCTTGCTGTACCACTGGCTGATGGTGCTGCACTTCCCCATTCCTTGCGCAGACATCGCACATTCATCGGCGGCGTCTTTCTGTGGGTTGCCGTGCGTGTTGGCAAAACTAGCGAATGGAACACCCTATCTGCTGACTGAGCATGGGGTCTATCTGCGTGAGCAATACTTAAATTTACGTCGTCAAGTGAAGTCATTCTTTGTTCGCTGGTTTCTTTACCGAGTGGTTGAGAACGTGGTCGAATTGAATTATTACTTCGCCGACTTGGTTGTCCCGGTGTGCGCCTACAATTCGCGCTGGGAAAAGCATCTAGGCGTACCCCAGAATCGAATCAAAGTGATCTTCAACGGAGTTGACCCCGAGAAATTCTACCCCTGTAAGAGGGAAAACAGTGGCCGAGCACTGGTTTCGACTGTCGGCCTCATTTATCCCTTGAAAGGCCAGCTCGACCTGATCGAAGTGGCTGCGATGCTCAAGCCCAAGTTCGACAACCTAGAAGTACGCTTCTATGGTTCGCCTACCGACCGTGAATATTTCGATACCTGCGTGCGCAAGGTCGCTGATTTCGAACTGGGCAACTGCGTCACCTTTGCGGGGTCCACAAAGGAACCGTGGAGAGTGTACAGCGACGCTGATGTCATAGCTTTCCCTAGTATTTCAGAGGCTTTCCCCTACGCTGTCGTGGAGGCAATGTCGTGCGGCGCCGCGATAGTTGCTACGGACGTAGGAGGGGTAAGAGAAGCCTTGGGGGATTGCGGGCTGCTTGTGCCCGCGAGGACACCGCATGCGATGGCCGAGGCGATTTCTTTCTTACTCAGGGACGCGGCAGAGCGCGAACGTTTGGGCCAGATGGCTCGAGGGCGCGTCCTCAGACATTTTACCGAGGAAGAATTCTTGAATTCATACGGAAGCACTTACCGCAAGTTGCTGTCGTGCCGGCCGCAGCAGTTCTTGCGGGTGTAGCGGGTGATCGGAGTGTGTGTGCTGCTGTCTCGGCTAGGGTTGGCTACTATGACGCTCGCAGTGTCAAGCTCGCTCGTCGCAAAAAGCATCGTCCCCATCGCTACTGCTACCATTCCTGCGCGTCTTGCGATCTATTACGGGTATCCCAGTCTGGTGAATGGATCCAACGGAGATGTGGGGAAGGCAGCCAGTGTTTTCAGCGCGTACGACGTGGTGATATTGGGCGATGGCATTGAGTTTTCGGACAAAGAGTCCGGACGTTACCCTCCGGGGGACCCAGGGGAGCACCAGAAAACCCTCAGGATAATCGCGGCCCTCCGGGATCGCAGCCCAGGAACCCGTTTTTACGGCTACATTTGCTTGGGTGAGATCCCATCTCCTAAGGGAGAAAAGATATCTCTCACGCCCAAACAACTGGAAGAGCGTGTACGTCTGTGGAAAGATATGGGCGTGGCGGGTATTTTTCTGGATGAGGCCGGCTACGACTTTACGGTAGTCACTCGCCAGCGGCAGAATATGGCCGTCAGGATCATCCATGAGCTCGGTCTCGGCGCGTTCATGAATGCGTACTTTCTGGACCATTTGTTCAGCCTTGAAGACAAACTCCCTTACGCGAATGGTACGGCGAAGAACCCTGAACGTTTGCCTCCGCTCTTAGACCAGCGTGACCTTTTCCTGCTGGAATCATTTCAAGTGAGCAACGGAAGATACGAAAGTATTTCCACGTGGCAGGCACGCTTGAACCAAGCTGTCGAGTATCGTCGACGCTATGGGTCCCGTATTTTTGCCACCACCACAACGACGGAGCAGGAGCCCTTCAGCACGGAAAAGTTCGGTTATGCCTGGTGGACTGCGCTTCTCTACGGCCTCGACGGTTTTGGCTGGGGAGAGCCGAACTTCGCTGCTCTGAGCAACGCTTTACCTGATCGTCGCTGCGGCTTGCAGGGTACGATGCTCCGCGCTTTGCAACAGTCATCCGCGGTCGGTTCTGATAACAGATATTTCTGGGGGAAGGCAGGCACTTTTCTTATTGTCGGAGATATGGTCACTCATTCTGTTCATCGTGTCCCGTTCAGTGGCTCCCTGGACTCAAAAGACGTCGAGACTTTGTTACGTTCTCCCCAAGGGGGATCACTTTTGACCTGCGAGGGAAGTCCGTGAATCATAAAGAGGTCGAAGACCTGCTAATTGATGGTAGAGAAGGTACGGTACAGGTCGCGCATGGTTGCGAACTCGCAGCCTTGATTGAGTCTTTGGGGTATAACGATCGGTCCGCGAAAGAGCGTGGCTTCCCGAATATCTTTTCTCTAGCCGAGCATCTCTTTGCACGTCTCCAGCAAAATCCTACGCCGTATGGCAAGGCCGGTCAGAGTGGCGGGTGGCTTTCTCTCTGGGCAGAGACAAGATACGCAATGCGCAAGTTTTCCCTCAGCCTGGCCTACGCTATCCCTTGGATGGTGATGCTGACGTTAGAGTGCTTGCGACCGGACGCTCTGCAGGTTTCCCCCGAGATCGGTGGAGCGCTGAGTTTTTCTCTGATTGCCAGTCTTATAACGGCAGGCGGATTCGTCCAGATGATCTCCCGAAGCGGTAACTTCTACTACGGGCTGAAAGAGCCTGTTTTGGCGCATCGTACCTGCATGTCACTTCTGAACATCGGGCTGACTAGCAGTCTGTTTCTAGCGTTGCTAGGGATGATGTTTGGGTCTTACTTTCATTTATTTGCCGGCAGCTACCTTGTGCTGGCTGCCATCAACTACGTGGCCTTGAGCCTTCTGTGGATGCTCTGCGCCGTGCTGTCTGTCCAAGGGATCGGCTGGTGTATCCCGTTCATTTTTGCTCTCAGCATTGTAATTAGCTGCTGGATAAAGATTCTTGCTAACTCAGGAACAATCATTCTGTTGATGCTCTGCCCCTTGATGGCGGCCTTGTGCGCGCTCAGTTGTGTGCTGGCGGGCTCCTATCACGAAGAGAAGAAGCACCCAGGGAGCAAAGATAGCGCTCGCCCACGCTTCGTCGTCATGTTCATCTCGCTGGTGCCTTTCTATGTCTACGGAACCGTCTATTTCAGCTTTCTGTTTGCCGACCGACTGACCGCCGGAAGCGCGGTGCCATGGTTTTCTGGCCTAAGCTTCGGAATAGACGCCGCATATAGGAAGGGCACGGATCTGGTGCTGCTAGCTTTCCTGGTTACCGCGGCACTTGTGGAATATCTCGGTGATTCCTTTTTGCGGTTCTGGCAAAGGTTGGCTGCGGAAGTGCCCCAGGCCGCAAGCGAGCAACTGATAGTAAGTCTGCGGAAACGTCACTCGAAATCGATGTTCGTTATCTTTACTGCGTTCGTTGTGATTGCTTTAAGCGCTTGGTTCGCCTTCTCCCGTTCCAGCAGCCTGGCGCCGGCCCCCAGATTGCTGGAGACGGCTGCGCTCGGCGGTCTCGGTTATCTCATGCTAAGTATGGCTCTGCTAGAAACCATTATTTTGGTCAGCATAAATGCTATTTCGAAGGCCTTGATAGCTGTAGCAGTTGGGGCGGGAGTGAACCTGCTGACGGGATATGGACTCAGCCATTTGTTGGGGGTGCAATATGCCGCCGTTGGACTGCTCGCCGGTTCCGCCGTCGTTCTGTGGAAATGTAACGTGGCGGTTAAACAAGTCCTGCGCCACCCTGATTATCGTTATTCTATTTCGTGAGCTTTCCCGATGCATGCTCTGGATGCACTAAAGGCTTTTTGGATTCTCGGCGTCTTCCTTTTCCTGTTCTTCGGGCTTCCAGCACATCTCTTTTCGGGCAGGCCAAATTCTCCTGGGGTCATGCGGATTGCCGGGAACTGGGCCCGTACAGTGCTGTGTGTGACGATCTTAGTGTTTCTGTTGAGCAGCCTGAGGGTGCTCAGTGCGATCACAGTTGTTTTGCTTGTTTTAGGCGCGCTGGGATTCGGTTGGCTTCGCAAGCGCGCTGGGATGCCTAGCCACTTGCTGATGAGCTTACAAGCGACCACGATAAACATGATACGCGAGGTTGAATCTCGGTCGTTTGGCCGGTACCTTCTCCCCCGCAAGCGCGCGCCCGTCTCGGCCCGCCCACGCGGGGAGGTACGCGTCCATCAGTGGCTGAGAGTCTTCGAAGGCAGGGAACTGCTGGTCGCATGCTTTGCCGTGGCACTGGGAACAACCGTCGTTCTACGCGCCGAGCATGCGGTGCGGGAACTGCGTTTTGATCAACCCGAGCAGTACTCTGCTCTGCTGCGTGCGCGAGAATTGATGCTCAATAGCCACCCCGCCGCCCGACCGTTCGTATTTCCCGCCGTGATCGGGGCCACATCTTTGCTTAGCAGTACGGATCCAATGCAGGTAACGCGTTTCCTGACACCTGTAGTTGGGCTGCTAGTCGTCCTGGCCACCGGCTTGCTTATTCATGTATGCACCCGTGCGGGCGTGGCGTGCGTCGCCGCTATCTACTGCTTAGGAGCAGCTGTCTTGCCGCCTGCGAGAAACGAAACGGGCGTGGCAATGTCCGCGATGGAGAAACTTCAGATTGTCTTCAGCGGCTCTTCGGCAACGATCCGGCCCCGGCCAGAATTTGCGTTCGGCTTGCTATTCCTTCTCTTAGCACTCGCCCTTCTCGCGGATTGGTACAGAAACTCACGGGGTTGGGATTCACTGCTGGATTTCACCTGCTGCCTGTTGTTGGCAGGCATCATTTCGGAAGTCTTACTCGTAGTATTGATGATGTCGGCTGGGATTCTACTCCTTCGGCCAATGGCGGGGCTGTTCGCTTTCGTGAGCTTGTGTTATGGCTGGGCAGCTTACGCGACTTTGTCGACCGGCATTACCGTCCCTGACGAAGTGAGTACGCTCCTACCGGTTTCCGCCGCGATGGTCGTGGGTTGCTTCCTTGCAATGATAGAGGCCGAATTTGTCGCCCGCACCGGCAGGAGGGCAGAAACGGTACTTCTCGCGGCCTGTCTCTGCGTTGCCATGATTTGGTTACGACCGCAAAGGCTGCGTGGCCGATACCTCGAGTATGAAGCCGCAGCCCGTGTGACCCAGGAAATCGCATCTAGATTTCCCCGTCAGACGTGGGCTGTGGCAGCGCCCGTGGAGCAGTTAGCCGAGACACTCGGCTTGGGAGGCCACGAAGATCTGGCCGGATTTGTCGAGAAATATCGGAGCCAGGTCTCGAGTCCCGAATTCTTCTTTCAGGATGCACGGGAAGATTTGTTTATCTACGTGGAGAAGAAACCGTTTCAGATGTTCTCGCGCGAACCTGAGACGGTCTCTTTCTCCGTGCTGAAGGACCCTGTGTACCGCAACTATCGTTCACCGGGAGGACGAGCCAGCTTGGAGGCAGCGGCCGAACAGCTCTGTGAGAGGTACTGGCAATATCACCCCAATGTCGATGTATTTTTTGAGAACGAAGATCTCCGTATCTACCACATACACCAGCAACAAACCTCCGCCACTAAGACAGGACACTGAGAGCATTGCGAAGTCGAGAACACGAAGTCCGGCCCAGAATCATGTATAAAGAATTTTACAAACTGCAGCTTAACCCTTTTGAGATTACCCCAGATCCCTCTTTCCTGTTTCTCACCAAGAGACATCAAGAGGCTTTGGCTACCCTTTACTATGGTGTTCACCGGCGGAGGGGGTGCGTAACACTGACAGGGGACGTTGGTACCGGCAAGACCTTGCTAATCCGTTGTCTTCTGCGAATGCTCAAAGATAGCGACATCGCCTGCGCGTATGTCTTCAATAGCCGCTTGTCGACACTGGAGTTCCTCCGGTATGTTGCCACGGAAGTTGGACTAGCACCATCGGGCAAGACCAAGGGCGAAGTCCTGCAGGACCTCAGCAAGTGCCTTGCTGCCCGCCATCAGAAGAAATTGACGACTACGATTGTGGTCGACGATGCCCAAGGCCTCTCGATCGAAGTCCTCGAAGAGATCCGGCTTCTAACTAATCTGGAGACAGAAGAAGAGAAATTACTGCAGATATTGCTTGTGGGGCAGCCGGAGCTGGACGACAAGCTGGATTCCTTTGAGCTGAGACAATTGAGGCAAAGGATAGCGCTGCGCTCTCACCTTGAACCATTCGACATAGAAGAGACGAGCGGTTATATCCGGCACCGGCTGCAGCTTGCGGGCGCCCACTCTAAAGCGCGTGACATTTTTGGCGATGAAGCGATCGAAAGAGTCTATCGTCATTCTCGGGGTGTAGCGCGACTGGTTAACACAGTCTGCGAAAACGCCTTGATCACCGCCTTCGCAAGACAACTAACCAGTGTGCCCCCGAATATCATCGACGAAGTAGCCTACGACCTGCGCCTCGGCGTGGCCATTCGACCACGGGCTGAACGCAGTAAGGGCGAAGGCGAAGTGCTGCAAGCGCATGAGGATCCTGCTTCAATGGCATAGCGACCGCAAGACACGTGATACGGGCAAAAGCCCAAAATCGGAGTTTTCAGGGTCTCGTGTAGGGGGGAGGGAGTATTTTGCCGTCCTTGATACACCACCCCGTCAAACGTGGAGAGGGGATAGTGTGCCTGTGTGATGTCACGATGTATACACCCCCCGCGTCCCCCACTTCGCAATCGCCAGTGTTCATACCGCTACCAACGCCATGGCATGCGTTTCACCCGTGTCATTGGCGGCGATGAGCGATGTGCAAAATGCACTCGCTGGAGTTGGGGAATGGAGATGGGAGCGGCATGTGTGGCCAATGCATTATGAAAGAGCGCCCGCTTCAGAAGGTCGAAGCTGGATGTGGCGTGCCTCCGCTCCGGCGGCGCCAGGGAGTAAGTGGTGTGCCGGGTGCGAGAGAACCGCAAGAGGACATAGGCAAATCGACTGAAGGATGGCACTTTACCTTGAGGGAAAGACAAGCGTTAGCACGAATGATCTTTCCCCCAAGGATGAATTGGGCTCCCCGGCGCGCCTCCCTTGTCATTCTGGACCGCGCTCTGGATGGGCGATTCGGCGGCCTAGCGCAAACTCCGGCTCCCCGCACTTTGGACTTATCCATGCTCTAGAACAGGTCAGAACTGCAACGCGTCGGGATCTCCAAACGAAGAAATGGGGCCTGGCGGTGGGGTGAATAAGTGGCTCTTCGCGGCTTCGATCTCCTGCGTTTCCAAAGAGCTGAGACAGTAGTTGGTCCCAACATTCTTTTCCGTGTTCCCTTAAGCCATGTTAGGCGGCCGTTCAAGCCAAGAATTTTGCCCACTTGTGAAAAAACTTGCATAGCCGGGAGCAGGGTGACGGCGCGTGGGATTAAGACAGAAGTCTCATCTAGGTCGCGCATCATCCGGGTTGATCAAGGATGAAACCACTTCCTTTCTCCATTGGGTATTACGCACTGCTGGTGCTCTGTACCACCAGCTTGCTGCTCTGCGGGCAGCACGTGTGGGCTTCCGATGTTCAAGGATCTCGAAAGTCCAATGCTGCGGAGGCAGCCTCCCGTTCAGCGTCCTCGACATCGCAGACCGCGCCCGGTGCCGAAGGGAAAACAGAGAAATCTGGCAAATACGACGTTGACCGCATTGGGCAGCGGAGCATCGGCCGCGGAGTGAATCTCTACTCGCTGCAGAAAGAGCGCGCTCTTGGCGAGTCGATGGCGTCAGCAATTGATCGCGGCACGAGATTCGTCGCCGATCCGGATATCAATAGCTACATAAATCGGCTCGGCCAGAAAATCGCCCGCTACTCGGACGCTGAGGTGCCCTTCACAATCAAGGTGATCGATTCTCCGAATCTCCGAGTCTTTGCCTTACCTGGCGGATTCCTCTATGTCGACAAGGGCTTGATCATGGAAGTAGACAGCGAAGCCGAACTCGCTGGTCTCATGGCCCACGAGATCGCACATGTCGCAGCGCGGCATGCCACTCGTTTGGCCACGCGAAGGTACGCCTGGAACATGCTTACGGTTCCGCTCGCTTACCTCAGCGGCCCAGCCGCCATCGGCACAAAACAGATCGGTCCACTTACGTTAAAGAAATTCAGCCGCGACGCCGAAATTGAAGCCGATCTGCTCGGCATCGAGTATCAATATGCCGCGGGCTACGATCCTGAAGCATTTGTCGAGGCTTTGGAGAAATTGCACAGTAAGGCCAAAGCTGCGCCTACGACTGCGAGAGCGTCCTTACGTGACAAGATTGCTCGCGCATTGGCAAGTTATCCACCTACCGAAGAACGCATTCAGAAAGTGCAGACCGCGATTTCCACGCTCCTCCCAAACCGAAATGACTACCTCTTCGATACCAGTGAGTTCCAGGATGTGAGAGCCAAGCTCACTTGGGCGGATCGTCCAATTCTGCGCCGACACCGCGCGGGAGACGATAACCCGACCAACGGTCCGGTGCTCCACCGACATCCGACGCAGGACTCCCAACAGTTCAGGCTGGCGGGTAGTTCTCCTATCGTTACCAAAGGCCGATTGTCTTCTGTCTTCAGTTACTTGCCCGCCCTCCCGTAGTGAATTTCACTATACGGAGCACTTTGACTTCAGCTCAGGCTGACGCTTAAGTTCGTTGGTCTGGTCCCCTGCAAGCCGCTGGGTCCTTGGGTTCTTCGCCCGGGGAGGAGTGCAAATCTGTTAGGAGGAGCACAGTAAATGCGCAAATTTATGGGGTTGGCATTGTTGTCGGTCTGCATGGTTTCCTTAGCGGCATTCGCGCAAGAGATGGGGACTGCGCCCAAGGCGGAAATCTTCGGCGGCTATCAGTACACCCGATTCGACGGTGGCGTGAACGCAAATGGCTGGGATACATCCCTCACCGGAAATCTCAACAATTGGTTCGGCATAGCTGCAGATTTTAGCGGCGCGTACAAGTCGCAAAATGGCGCGAGTTTCAATAACTACACCTACACCTTCGGGCCGGTCGTCTCATGGCGTCACAATGAGGCCTTCACCCCCTTCGCGCACTTCCTGGCGGGTGGCTTCCGCGCCTCTGCTGCGTTCGGTGGCCTGTCTGGATCTGATAGCGGATTTGCCATGATGTTCGGAGGCGGAGTGGACGTAAAAGCGACCAGACGTGTCGCCGTGCGTGCGATCCAGTTTGACTGGCTCTCGCTGCATTCCAATGGATCGAGCGATAACAACAACATGCGAATCTCAACGGGACTGTTGTTGCGTTATTAGCAACTCAGACGTTGGCAAGGCTCAGGGCGGCCGAAGAGGTCGCCCTTATTTTTTGGGTGCCTAGCATGTTCGACAGCTTGGAGGTGAAAGTCCTCTTCACAGCCTGATGGGTGAAATGATAGCGAAGCGCACCTCTCCTGAACAACGCGCTGCTAGCGCACACTTCCTGTTTACCGACTAACCAGGACTTGGCCGTTCGTCGGGACCGTACGCCTGGACTCCCATTCAATGAAAAGACCTGTTTGGGCCAACGGGCCACGAGAGCCCTTTGTCCTCATGCGGATAGCGGCGGGCAAGGGAAATAGGAAACAGCTTGACATGATGACTAGTGATATAGTTAACTACAACAGTGTAGCTAAGGTCATCTGAGCTGATCGACGCCAGCGAATGACCCTTGGCCCGAGAGCAAAAAAAGAAATGAACTTCTTGAGTCGGAGCCGACCTGCACGTCCCCCTGCCAACGCTTCGACGCCGCCCTCGCGGGCGGCTCCGCATGACTCGGGGCCGTTGTGGTTCGCTACTCCTTCAACAAATGAAACTTTCATTCACAACACCTTGCCGGTTTTAACCGGCGCACGGAGAATGAAACATGAAATCCCTTCGTTTTGTGCTGTCCGTTGTCCTGATGTCGCTCTCCACCGTGGCTTTCGCGCAGTCCGACGCGCAAAAGTCCTCCGTGGCTCCTGTGCCGCCCGAGGCGCAGAAGTCCTTCGCAACCATGAAAAGCCTGGCGGGAGAGTGGGAAGGCCCCGTCACCGTCCCGGAGATGCCAGAGATGTCGGGCGGCAAGCCGATGCACGCCTCGCTGCGCGTGACCTCGCGGGGAAACGTCCTCGTGCACGAGTTCCAGGAAGC
>WNFQ01000257.1_pt1 | contig 32862 bp, 24 predicted proteins | sample 5400171 | NCBI WGS metagenome assembly WNFQ01 (sample SAMN13153356, study PRJNA577476) | soil metagenome | isolation source: 20 cm soil under Madrone tree | place: USA:California | collected 2016-06-14
CCGAAGCTATATTAAGCTCGCTCTCGGACCTCTTAAACTTCCATGTTGTCGCCATGACTGCCCTGTCAAAGGCACCCAGCGCGCCAACATGCGCGATACATACTTAGATACCGTGCCAGTGTCCCGTCCATCTGTATACACGTCCGTCCGCTCGTGCCAACACTTATTTTCTTCACGCGTTCTGAGGCTCAGGCGCCAACTCCCGCGTACCACGTTTCTCCTCAATAGCCTTCCCACTCCACACTCTCTGTTCCCACAATGGCGATTTCTCCTGACGCGGGAACTTGAACACGGGCGGCATTTTGCATGAACCGACGGGGGCAGATCCCGAATCAGCCAACACGGCGTCTGAGACGCCGTGTGGGTGCGCGTTTTACGAGCGCAAAATGCCGCTGATAATCTGTGCTTCTGCGGGAGCTGATGAAGCCACGATGTTGTAGGAACTTAATATGAATAAAGATGAAAAAGTGCTGATGGTGATCTCGAAGAGGATATTGATGACGAGCTTTCGATTCCATTATGAGTTGGCAAATAACGAGACGTTCGATGGTCTGGAGAAGAGCTCGCTTAGAGCGTTCTTCGACAGCAGGTGAATGAGGGTGAAGGTGAGCTGGGACTTGCAGCGGTGAAGCTACAGGTACCTAAGAACACGCTCGAGTCGGTGGTCACAACTATGCTGTATTGGGTTCGAGGTCTCCGCATCATGATACACGAATCCACCGCGAAAAGAGGAAAAGAATGTCACTGCAACGCACGCGAAGAACTATCCGGAGTTCAAATAAGTAAATCGGTTCCAAGGGCGTAAAGTCAGTCCAAAAAGCTATATACGAATGAAATAACACCATCAATCAGTACATCAGTACATCAGTCGTCAAAACATCAATGATCAGATTCGCGTGATCAGAAAAGAACAATTATGCCATGTCTACAACCGAGTGGACTTCTCAGGGCATGAGAAAAAACCCGTAAAACGGAGTTCGCGCGACTTACTGATGACCCCCTCGCTTATCACTTTGACCTCTGTCGGCGTATGTTTCATGGTTTGTTTCTGGTGCTTCTCGCTTTCCAAAATCAGGAAGTCCTCTGTGGTTTCTGAGCGGCCGCTGCTGCTGGGGTATGCCCCAACTTCGACGGCACAGCGGGCACCATACGTTTCACGGATCGAGATACGATTGTTTAGGGACACGAGGAGAGTGTTGGAGTATCTGTCAAAGAGTGGGAAGCAGTCAGCCATACGTGTTTCGTGCATGTGAAAAAATGGAGCGTTGATGGCCCTTACACTTTCCCGAGTACGTAAGTGCTGCAGGTGATTTATATGAAATTGATCAGATATAAAGTGACAGTGTGGGAAGAATGAAATTGGATACGTACGGGCACACAAACCAATTCTTGTCCTGAGCCCCGGTGGTCGATGGGTTAGCTGAAGGATGCACATCCGAATAGAATCATCGCTCACAGGGTACACGGCGACCATCAGTAATGATACGATACTGACAGTTGCTGAACAAAGCGTGAGACGAATTGTGGCGTATTATGACGTAGAAGACTTCGGAGATGCTTACTCGTCACCACATTGGTCTCGACCGTCAGCCTCACTATGCTCACGAGCGCGTGACCGCTGAGGTTACCTTCCTTAGTCTTGAGCCTGCTCAACTATGATATTGGCATAAAACAATCAGTTTCAGATGATCGCGGTTACAGCACTCGGGATAAAACGAGCTTACATGAAAAAGCATTGCAGATGCAATAAGCAAGTCAGAGATCGTGTTTCCGCCGAGCCAAGTCTGATGGGGTGAGGCACACCCACTCAGTCAGGGGTGCAATTCTATCTGTCTTGTTTAATGACTTTACCAATGCAAGGATCTTCAGAATTCGTCCACTCGCAAATTTCCCATTGATGCGTGTCTGCTGCAGTTCAGCCATATCCCATGTGACGGGAGATGGAGAACGCTCACATAGGTACCGCCCGCGAATGCAGCAGTTGCGTCGACAGTGGAGAACTACCGGGAAGATGATAAGATCGTTCTGATATATAGGACCGTGGGGGGGAAATTACCAGACAGATTATAATGCATAACCACCACCATCGCTTCTTGCTAAGCACCAATATGCGATACACGAAGAAGAATTGAACGCTCAGAGAAACCACCGATCCCAGTATCGGCGTGTCGAAGAAGGAAATATATGGCGTAGTGAGGCGTTCGACATTTCCAAAACCAGAAGCGAACCAATAGTATAGGTCTGCGCCACTAAGTGCCGTTTGCAGTGTTTCCAGAAAGAATATACTGTACACTACAAAGGCATGTAGTCAGGAGAAATGGGTGGAGAGATGGGAAGGGATTCTTGTACCGAATAGCTTGATGTACTTATTGTCCCGGGGAAAGTTGTAACTGTACACGTCTTTAATGCCCGAAGGCATAAGCAGCTTAGAAATAGTCATAAGGAGAGATAACGCTCACAGAACTGAACTACCAAAGCACCATATAGGCACCAGTTCCAAGTGATCCCCAGAAGCTGTAGGAGAGGAAGGCATGAAGGCTCGAATGTAACATGCGAGTCATCGGACGCACTTGGGGTGCAGCACTGAGGATAAGGGTCAGCTCGACTGGTATGCACAAGCATATTCAGCGATACTTACATTTCTTGGACATTGGGAGGGATGGGGGAGGGGCTAGACATGATCTGATAAAATGTCCACGAGCGGGGCGGGGGATAGACGGCTCGCGACTGTCGGGACAGAGATGACTCTGGTTAAGCCCAGGGGACAAGAGCTGGCCTAACCTGTATCGATGCTGAAGCACAGTAATTATAGCTGAAACTTGCTCATCAGATCGGAGGAAAACAACCGCATGTAAATCATTGATGTATCCGAACGTGACTTACCAGTGAGTTCTGGCCCTCCATCAGAGAAGACATTAATGGGCGATTCACCTGCGCAAAAACACACGTGGGTTCAAAGCGCGAGCCAAGAGCCCGGAAGTGGCGGTGCCAGTGCTCCACTAATGCGCGTTCCATTGCATCCAGAGAATAGAAGGCCGTGGGAAGCGATAACACCTTCATCATTGATTGTGGTGTATTGCTTCATAATGACGATCAAGTACATGCACACAATCAACGTCAAACCTATTTTACTGTAGCAGTTATTGATGACGGGAAGAGCCGACGTGGACCTACCAGCAACCAGTGGCAAGAGGGGGGAAAGCAGCCGAGTACTACGCGTCTTCGGGCTATGGCTAAAAAACGGGCGCCTCATTGATGCTCAAAAGAGACTGGAAAGGACCGTAAAACAACTCTACGACGGTCATATTGAAGATGAAATGTTGTGCACGGGAATGAGTGCGCGAGACAAATTTCCCATTTCCCGGGCCACTCCCGGGCCGTGCTACCGTTTTTGCAAGTTTCAAGTTTTCCCACAATTTCCAGATTGCAGATCGATGCCCTCCCATCTTTGAGTTCAATAACAAATTTGAACCTTTTGCTCGACGACTCGACATGCATTGCAACTAATTTCAAAGTTGCGGAAACAGCTGGCTTCGGATAACCATCACTCCCCTTCGACTTTGACGCTCAATTGAAGGCGGCCCTGGCCGGGTGGGAAATCCAAGAACCCTTGGGAAGTTTTGTAAACACAAACGTCGAAGAAGCCGACACCTGGCTCCCACGTGCGTATACGAGGAGCAGGAGCCTGAGTATGTATAACGACAAACACCGCGCCTGTAAACAAGGGAAAAGTGATGCCTATGCGGAAGTGACGATCGAGTACTACGAGTACGACTCGGAGGATGACCGAGGTGCGTTTGATGCATATACAGTTTCTTACAATGAATCCAATTCTCACCCAGGTCCCTCCATGTTTTCCGCTATAACCCACTAGGAACACCGAAAATAGAGTCCGCTTTCGGTCGGGCACGGCTGCAGTAGGAATTAAGGTCGTCGTGTCAGCCTCCGCTCATTGCAAGTAGTTGATGCAAAGTCCGTGGAATAAGGAATATGACTCTTTTGTTCAAGTTACACATCTAAATTGTCATCACGCATTGCGTATCGGAACGCGCAACATATACGGTTAGGACCGAAAAGACCTTCCAAACTTCTGGCGTGTTCTTGTCCATCAGTGACTAGTGACTCTCCAACCGGTTCTCTGGACAGAAACGAATGTCCCAAGCTGATCAGCTTGATGGTATCCGGGCATATCGGGCGCAAACGACCTTTGCACAAGTCCCAGTAGCTGCAATAGCACTGATGCAAAGTGATATGCGCGCCCTGGGCGTTCCACAAGAGGGAGTGTCCGTATACCCCAACTCACCTGCATCGATTATTGGTGGCCGAACCCACGTTAGCCAATGACATGGCGACTGAAATGCTGCACATTTCTCGTCACCACAGGCTGACAGAGCCGATGCGGTATGGATCGGTCAGTTCGAGGTTCCGGAGAAGATCCCGCTATGACCTTTTTTTTAGATGCTGAGCGGGCGACATCAGGTGAGGGCGAGAGCGAGGGCAAGGGACTTGGTGCGGACGAGCTGCGGAAGTTAAGAACACGCTCTGTAGGTAGTCGTAACTACGCTGAATTGTTGGTTTCCTCGTAATGTTACATAAATATACAGCAAGAAGAGGGAAGAAAGAAGCTGTTCGGCGCACTGGCAGTGAATGATACAAAGAATTTCTGCAAGAGAAAAGAAGGACGCTGCTGCGCGTGAGGAATGATACACGAATCTATCACAAGAGAAAAGGGCTCGGACACTTGGCGCGAGGGGCTGTACAAAGATCGTAAACAATAAGTAAATCAATGGCCGCTTTTTCAAAAGGCGTCTGTCCGTTTGCAAGTTTTACAAGTAATTCCGTTAGTCGTGCCACCAACATTAAAACACACGAATCAGATTCGTGTCATCAGAATCATGCCATGTCCGGGTCTGCACCCGGATGAACTGTTCAGGGCAGGAGAATGAGAAAAATCGGTAAAAAAAAAAAAGTATACGTAACGCACAACCAATTTCCCTCTCGTCCGTTTTGGACCCTGCTAAAGAATGCTTTGTGCGGTCTTGCTTCTTAGTTTCCAGGTCCATGATGTCGCGGTCTATTGTGACCGCTGAACGGGCGCTGGCAGTGCTGGGGAATGTCGTGACGTGACAATCGACAGCTCCTCCGTGGGAACCATACGTGTTGCGGATCGAGATGCGATTATTGAGGGACACAAGAAGGGTGTTGGAGTATCTATCAAAAGGAAGATGCAGTCAGCCATAAATGCAAGACATGCATGATGGGATGATAAAGCACTGATGGCCCTTACAACTTCCCGAGTATGTAAGTTCTGTATGGCCAGTGGATGAAAATGATCAGATGATATGACTAGACAGTTTTACGCAAAAGAATGAAATTGGATACGTACGGGCACACAAACCAATTCTTCTCCTGAATGCCGGGGCATCGCCGGCAGGGCCGATGCGTTAATCACGGCTGACGGAGGCTTATCACACATGGAATCACTCACGGGGTACATTACAACCGTTAGTAATCCTACGATACTGACAGTGGCTGAATGAGCGTGAGACGTCGGCGGCGAATAATAACATCAAAGACTCGGAGAGCTTACTTGTCACCAGGTTGGTTTCGACCGTCAATCTCACTATGCTGACGAGGGCATGGGTGCTGAGGTTGCCTCTAGACTTGATCTTTGTCAACTGTGGGATCGGTATATCATAGGACAGTCAGATTCGGACTGCTTTTACATAGAAAAAGATAGCACAAGTTTACATGATAGAGCATCGCGGATGCAATAAGCAAGTCGGAGATCGTGTTTCCGCCGAGCCAAGTCTGATTAAACACAGCCATTTGGTTAGGGGTGCAATCCATGTTACTTTTGATGACTTTACCAATGCGAGGATCTTCAGAATTCGCCCACTCGCAAATTTCCCGTTGACGTGTGACTGCTGCAGTTCAGCCATGTTCGGTGTGACGGAAAACGGAGACGACTCACATAGGTACCTCCTACGAACGCCGCCGCTGCGTCGACAATGGAAAACTACGATGATGATAAGATCGTTCTGAGATATAGGGCAGTGTCACGGTGGGAGGAATTACCAGACAGATAATAATGCATAACCACCACCATCGCTTCTTGCTAAGCACCCATATACGATACACGAAGAAGAACTGAACGCATAGAGAAACCACAGAACCCAGGATCGGCACATCGAAGAAGGAAATATACGGCGTATTGAGACGTGCGACATCACCGAAGCCGGCAGCGAACCAGTAGTAGAGGTCCGCGCCGCTAAGCGCCGTTTGTAGTGTTTCCAGAAAGAATATACTATACACTACCGTAACGAACGTATGTCAGGGAGAAGCACGTGAGGAGGTGCTGAGGGATTTTTATACCAAATAGCTTGATATACTTATTGTCTCCGGGGAAGTTGTAACTGTACACGTCTTTTAATCCCGAAGAATTAAGCAAGTTGGCCAGGTTAAGAAGAGGTAATGCTCACAGAACTGGACTACCAAAGCACCATAGAAGCACCAGTTCCAAACGACCCCCAGAAGCTATGGGATAAGGAGTGAACACCAAGGTATTATGCGAATCACCGCACATACTGGGGGTGCAGCACTGAAGAGGACGATCAGCTGAATTGGTATGCGCAAGCAAAATACAGCCATCCTTACAACTCTTGGATGCGGGGGGGGATTGGTGGAGGACACATAATAAGTTATCTGTTGACGAGCGGATAAATGAGATAACTCCTAACTAGAAGGACGAGTAGGTGTCTGGCTAAGCCCAGATGACGAGAGCCTGTGAGGTCAGAGTCGATGCCCAAGTGCAGTAGTTATAGCTCAAAATTCGGCGACCAGATGGGGTGAAAAGACACGTAGAATACCGGATAAAGCGAACTGATGTAAAAGACCGATGTACAACCGAACATAACCTGCCAGTGCCAGTGAGCTCTGGGCTCCCACCAGAGTCCCGTATCCCCATACATGGATCGGAAGTACAGCCAAAACCCCGGCCGCGGCAGCACTTCACGGGAGCGTGTTCCATTGCGCCCTGGAAACCAAAAGGAGGTATGGTATGGGAACGATACCACGTTCCTCAGTCTCACTGATTGTAGCCGTATTGTTTCATGAATGGACTGATGGTGGTCAAGTACGAGTACACGAGCCACAGCAAAAAATATTTAGCGTAGGTCCATAGCAGTGATTGACGACGGAAAGAACGACATGGACCTTGGTGGTAACTAGTTGCAAAGGTGAGTGAGAGAAGCGGATCGAGAATGCGTCTGCGTTCTCTGAGTATAGTAGAGGACGCCTCGCTGGCACTTGAAAGACTAGCCTGGACAATTAACACCTTCGTGGTTGTTAACGTCTTATTGGTGATTTGGTGATATTGCGGCGTTCGTGGACATGCCGATAGGTGCGGGAGTAAACAGTGCGTACACTTACTACATCAGAAAAAGTGCGCAACTTTGGTATTGTTGACTCCGCCGGGGCGTAGATCCGATGATGGATATGATCAGGCCTGATCAAACTACAAAAAAGTAAGCCCAAAAAATATTAGTGCAGGTTTACTGATGTATGCAAATACGAGACGGTTGCATCGCAGAAATTTGTGACTGACTAAATTCGCAAGACAAAATGACTTGGATGAGAAGCGTACCGCAACCTGGTCTACAGCCAAGGATGACAGCGACAGCGATGGACTCGACTCGGTCGGGGACAGACACGGGCGAAACGAAGGTCCATCACGTGCTGATGACGTGCTCTTGCCGAGCGGTCCGGGTCGCTTGTTGCATCTCGCACATCTCGCACTTTTCATCCCTAGGATTGGATTGAAATTTGTTTCATTCCTGTTATATAGATGATCTTAAGCACCCTCCTCATTGCAAGGCTCAATTAATTGTGCCCCACTCGACAGCTCTGCTGGACAATTCGTCTTTCTAACTTTCAGATTGGTCAAGGCTTGCTAAACTTATCCCTATTTCGGTTGTGTTATGAAAACCGATCGAGGAGTCACTCCACGCCCAGTTGCAGACGTAACTACCACCCAGCTAACATAGGGACAGGGACTAGGGGTCCTTGTAAATCTAACTTGTCCACAGTGAGTTCGTTTCATTACTCTCCAGAGATATCTGTCCTGAGGATTTAAAACGTGTACCAATGTGCATGTTGAATTGTGTTGGTTTCCGGAACGATCTGTTACATGATTAGGTCAGGGAAGTCCGAGTGGATGAACAACGCACTGTGTAAAACACGATTCCATCTTCGATCAATACGTTGAACACTGGTCGTGAGGCGCCAAACCTGAATTCTTTCGGAAGCGATATCTCATTTTCAAGAAATTCCATCTTTCTTGCCGCAATTTGAGGGACGTGCTCGATGGTCGCCTCTTCCAGCTCCTGCGGGGGACTATACCATCTGAACAGTAATAGATTTTTGATCATCCCCATAGCAGACATGGAATGAGAGCTAGGCGAGCTGGAAAACTATTAGCACAAAAAGGTGAGTAATGCCAGCAATTGAATATAAACAGGGAGTATAGAGAATGCGCACCGTGGAAAGAGGTAGCCTGTTTGACTTCAACCTAGAGTACATGCCAGGCTGCGCGCTCGGGTTGCAGTGTCCAGCGTCGGCAACCTCACGCATGTGCCCCGATTTTTCCTCTATTTCCGTTGGAGTCGCATTGGCGGTGTCGTGTACAATCTGAGATCGCTTGCGGCCACGAATGACTCGAGCAGGATGGTAGTCCGTCACGGTGACACTGGTGGTACCATCACTCCGCACAGATAGGGTAGAGACGATGCGCATTCCGCAGCCAGAAAGCCTGGACTGAGACCGGCACTTGTTCACGACGTCGTTATCCCCGTCCATATGGGGCGGGACCACGCGTGCCGCGGCAGGGCCCCATGCCGACCATGGGATTACAACACATGAACTAGACACAGCCGGGTGCGCTTGTGTCCACATGAGCAGCGATTGTGCATGTACGTGGATTTCTCTGTAGTCATGCCACCAGTCTGCATCATGTATGCTCGTCGGATCGAGCTCGGCAATTACCCGCAGCGACACCACGCGGTCGTCGGGATTCGTGTAGAATATGCCTGGCACCGCTCTCTCCGAGTCTACTCCTGATGAGAGCGAGTTGTAGTCGAGGGTGATGCTGCAGACGGGTTCAAGGTCGTGGCCCCAGAGTTGGGAGGTGGGAATTTCGAAGCAATGTGTTCCATTTAGCGTTTGCTTCTTGTTGATAGGTGACACGGCGCGGATGTCGTATACGTAAATGCTGTCGCCAGTCCAACCTGGAAGGAGGATGTGGTACTCATCGAGAAATGTAAAGACGGGGGTCTGCAGCAATGCCATCTTTGACTCGCAGTCAGCGTGAACAGGATACCATTTCATTTGGATGACATAGCGTACAAAATCTAACGTGTGTTCGCCAGACTTCCAGTTCCAGACGGATATGTGGAGCCCTTTTTCACATGCAACGGCAAAGCTGTCGCCACAGACACGCATACTCCCAATGCAATATCGCCATGTGCTCGTAGCGTTGATGACACCAACATGCTGCGCAAGTGGGTGGATTCTCCCAGACGAAAGGGAGCAGACCCGAAAGGATTTGAACCTGGAATGTAATGGCAGTCAGGATGAGGAACGCGGTATGCAAGAACACACAACATACCCACACCGACAAATAAGTAAATCCAGCGCAGAGTCGATACAGACATCCTGTATATCACACGGAAATTGAATCTTCCAAGCCTTTTCCACCACATTCCGCAGTTTAGACGGGGCGCGGAGCAAAAGCAGTTCTTGGTGGGATATTCCAGAGTTCGCGAGGAAGCAGAGGACGTTCCCAGATACAGAAACCGGTTCTCCCCAGCCAATGAGTGCGTCCACGGAAGCACTACCAGTCCACGATAGCGTGTGCCAAGCCGTCTCGTGTGCTGCGAGCCTTTCCAAGCATTGCGTTTGCCCAAGGGAAGAAGAACATGAACCATGTAGCATGCCATTGGCGGTAAGCTCGAGTGAATATCGTAGCGTGATGGACTTGGATATGATATCGTGCGCCGATCTGCATGTCTGACCCCAGGAGCGTCATGGGAAACATAAATATTAACAAGCGGAGGCACGGAACATACATGCTTGCAGGCCAAGATTGCACGGTAGTCGCCATCCTCTAGTATCTTGAGGATGATTTCCTCGGGAAGGGAGAATAGGTTCAGAGAGGCCATCATTCTCAGAATGAGGGGTTTCACCTTGTGCTTTATGCCCACCGAGCTGACCCCGGAAGACTTGAATCTCAGTCGAGATTCGAGCTCATTCCGTTTTTGCCGTTTATGGTAGGTCAGGTAATATTTATAAGCGGCAGAAAGGGCAACGTCAGAACCGTAGCTGGCTTGTACATATCCGTACACATCAATCGAGCCTCTTAGATCCCGACTTTCCCCGAGTCCCGAGAAGGACCATCTTTTGGCATATCCAAGTCGCTTGCAGCACGATTGTATGTACCGAGATCGACGCCGCCCGAGCCGACGGGACTTCGATGGGTACTGTAAGTCGGATCCAGAGGCCCTTGGATTGGGTTGAGATCACACCGCGATGAGTGTTTATATACGGTTATATACAGTACCCAGGCTGTGCAGAGTACAGCACTGTTCGATCAGTTTGCTTGAATCTCCGCTCGGGTAGTATTGATGCCATCATGCCATCGATACCAGGGCCGGCAATTCGGGACCGGGGTCGGACTCCAACGCTCTGAGCCATTTCCGAAAAAACCAACTCGCGGGTTTTTTTTCGCAATTCCGACACCCCATTGATCGATACGTACTCGAATGAAGTCATTGGAGTTCGTTTCGCACGTAAAGCGTAACGCGGGTCCGAACAGAACAGAACGAGGTAAGAAGGCACGAAGTACGTGAGAGAGATTTTCGAGAACAGAGAAGATTCCTCCCAAGGATGATCTATCAAACACGGCGTGTAGTCTTCTATCTACTGTGAATGATTCTGCTAAAAGGGCGTGCTGTCTGCATCTGATGAGGGGGAGGGGCCGCCAGCCTCGAGCTCGCCTAGGACTCCTGAGGGAGGAAGGGCCGACATTATCTGGGGCACGAGATTTAGGACTGATGGAGCAGAAGCTGAACCATGTCCGCCCGATTCGATTCCTGAAACGGGGTAAGAAAGGGGGAAAACATATGGTGATGTGGCAGGGCCAAGGGAGACGAGCACGGTAGATAAAAAGAAGTCTGCAGCTAAAAGAAAGAGGTGCGGACGTCTCACAAGCAACATGTGGCGTACGGCGTATTCCTGGTGACATCTCCAGTGCATCGAGCTGCATGCTCGGGTGCAGACACGCTTGCCTTTGTATCCCCATTCTAGCCTACGAGTGTCATCCGAGTCAAAGAGAAAAAAAATAGAAACGTGTCCGACCCGAAATCCATCACTGGCAGTAACCTCCGGATGAACGAGGCCTTTGTAACGGGGTAAAGTGATGTCATGGCCGAAGCGATCATCGAGAACGACGGCCATTTGACTTACACTCAGGTGCCACGTGGCAGTGTTCCATCGTCCGCTATAGTATATTACCCCTTTTACAGTAGAATTTCAATTGAACTCGTACGCTGGTTGTTTCCGACCGTATGTTGCATGTTGCCAATTCATAGGTCCGTATTTTCCCTACGCTTATGGTTAGGAGATCCTTCTGCCCGCCTTGCGATTTGCGGACGGGCCACGGCTACAGGAGGAACGCTGAGGTTGCCGTGGCAACCACCGCTTGCGCCAGCTGCTGGCTACTTTCATGATGAGGAATGGGACTGCCTCATACAAGCGATCATCTCTCATTACACATTGGACGCACAACAGTGTACAGCAAAGCGTTTCGACGGTGCTGAGCCCGACGACTCCTTTGGTTTTGTGAACCAGTTATCGAGGAAATCGGTCAACTCCACTTCTTCACCCCCACGCTCCCCCAACACAGTTATCCCATCCTCGTGGTCGTGCACCACATCAAGACATGCTTGACGTTTCTCTTGTACAAGTACGGGAACCACAAGATATGAGAGACCAAGTCATACTAACGCATTTTTGGTCGATATGTTTGGTGGATTAGATGGCGTTGCTGGTTGAGTTCAATATGTTTAGTTGCCAAAAGGAAAAATAGAGTTGCGAAGTCCAGAAAAAACGAAAGTGAGCTAAAAAATATCGAAGGTAATGGATTAGCAAATGAAAAGTAAAGGGAAAGGCACACGCACTATCCAGTACCCAGAACGTTAAGGTGAGCAAGAAGCTAGACGAAACATCGGGAGTTGACATGTATTTATACTCGCACGCGCCAACTTGAAGGCCATGAACAGAAGCCATTGATGGATACCGTGTGCAAAAAGGATCAGTGTGTCAGATACAAAAAGGATCGGATCTGAGAAACGAAATGCTAGCAAGCAGTTACCCAAGTAGGTGTGTTGAATCAAGATCATGACGGCCAGTCAAAGTGTAGTTGCTGATGTCGAGAGACAAACATCAACACACACCGGTTGGCCGACCCTCTATTTTAAGCCAGAGGCCAGTGTTTGTCATAATCGAGACGGTTCAGGTCAGAAAAAAATCCATTCCTATTCCATGTTTGGGCGTTCGGGAAAAAAGTCGTTCTCGAAAAATCATGGAACGTTGCCGCTGTCACGCACTGGCGACAGCGGCAACTTGCGACAAATTTCCCCGAACGCACTCGTACAGTAGACAAGTTTTCTACTACCACGCTAATCTATCTTCCATTTACTTACGACAGTCTATTCATTTCGAGCACTAAAAGTAACTACTGTTTTGTACTACGAGTTAGGCGATAGCATGAAACGAGTTCTTTTGGCCTGTAGGGTATAATGTCAAGTAAAGGGAGGTGAAACAAGTAGATTAGTCGAGGACACAAGAGCTTTGCGATGCACGTATTTGATGTCATCTAATGGGTAAACGTAAGTAAGATGAAAGAGAAGAGAAGAATTTCGAAGTGGTAGACGTGATTAGTGGCCAGTTGTAGAGCTCACTGGTCACTGGAGTATTCAAAAAACTCCGTTAAACTAAGATCCTAAAGTTAGAATGGTTGTTTGAGGGTAGGCAGAAGAGTGAGGGACGAGACAGGAGCTTACTCTCGGAATCAAACGGTCTCAGGCTGTAACTCCCTTTGGGCCCCATTCACAACGTCCCTGGAAGTGCCAGAGAAACGCGAGTCCTTCGCTTTTCCTTTCTCTGCATCGCCGACAATTTGAAGATTCTTCAACTGAGACTCCGCGCTCATCGACCTAGGCGTATGTTCGGACTCTGTCGATGACGCTGCGCCCGGCAGCGGATGCACCATCTCGTTCTCATGGCCCGAGTCGAGCTCTGTCTGCGACCGTTGTACCCACGATAACGGTTTCCCCATCTCGAGCCCTTTCGGCAACGATGGTATCGGCGGTAGGGGTTCCTCGACCACGAGCCTATCGTTCGAGTCGAACTCTGTCGACGGTCTTGAGTTCGGCATCGACGCATGCGCCCCCATCGATCCACGAGACGGGTCAAACCAATTCTCCAACACTGGGGTCGACAATGGTCCATGCGCCCCCATCGACTCACGGTCGGACTCTGTCGACATTGCTGGGTTCGGCGGTGACCCATCCACGACGTTCGTCGCTCCATGGTCGGGTGTCGACGTTGCTGGGTTCGGCGGTGGCCCATCCACGACGTTCGTCGCCCCATGGTCGAGTTTCAACGGTGCTGAGACCGACGACTCCGGTTTTGGGAAATAGTTATCGATGACCCTCCAAATCTCCTCTATCTCATCCATACGCTTTCCCAACACAGTTGTCGCATCCTCGTGGTTGTACACCACATCAAGGCATGCTTGACATTTCTCTTGTACCAGTACAGGAGCCGCAAGAGCGAAGTTGATGATGGAAAGGATGATAAAGATTTGAGAGACTACGTCGCACCGACGCATTTTCGTTTGGTGTATTAAGTGGATTAGATGGCGTTTCCGGTTGAGTTCAATATGTTTAGTTTCCAAAAGGAAAAATAGAGTTGCGAAGTCCAGAACAAACAAAAGTGAGCTAGAAAATCGGAGAAGGGAATGAATTGGCAAATGAAAGTGAAGGGAAAGGCACACGCACTATCCAGTACCCAGTAACGATAAGGTGAACAAGGAGCTAGATGGAACATCGAGAGTTGACACGTATTTATGTGCCAACTTGAAGGCAGTGGACAGTGGACAGAAGTCATTGGCGGATACGGATACAAACAAGATCAATGTGTCAGATATAAAAAGCATCGCATCTGAGAAACGAAATGCTAGCAAGCAGTTGCCCAACTTGAAGTACCTGTGTTGGATCAAGATCATGATGGCCAGTCAGCAGAGTGATTAAGACCGTCTCGACGGAACAGCCAACCTTGCTTTTTTTGGTCGCTCCGATCGCCGGAGACCTGCTGGCTGTGACTCACAGCCAGCAGGTCGTGAGATTTTCCTTGATTTACTGATGGAGGTGAGTGGGCCGAAGCCTGGGCGTGTCTACATATGATGCCCTCTCGAGAAGCCTTTTTGCCCTCCACGCCTACGTCATCACTGGCTTTGGCGAAATTCCCGCTGTTTCCATACTCATGCACATGAAGGGACACAATGGCCTGTGTCCCTGTCGAAGTGCAGGATCCTCGGTATTCGCATCCTGGACTCACGAAACAAGACGCTCTATGTGCCGCTGTCCCGCCGCAATCATCCCACACCAACCGATATTGTCGAGTATCGTCCAGAGAATTTACCACTGCGCTCGCACGACCAGTTTATGGCGCAGGCCAAAGCAGTGGAGTCTGTGCCCACAGAAATACAACAAGAAGAGCTTGCAAAGGCGTATGGCATCAAAGGGACCCCCCTTCTCAGTTCTCACGGGTCCCTGAGGTTTCCCCAGTCATTTCTGTACGACTTCTTGCACCAAATATCAACGAATTACCATCCAATATATAGTACAGTCCACGGCAAACCACCACCACCAATGCTCAACCTTCTCCCATTGTCACGGACTCCGATGGCTCATATACAACCTCAGGCGGCCCGAGTTCCTTCAATGTTATATTGGTAGGGCTAGGGGCGTGACGGGAGACAACGGCGAAGGCTATTGACGTGGTCAGGGCTGAAGCTCGTGGGTTCTTCTCATCACGGATTGAAATACGACTGTTAAGAGACACAAGAAGTGTGTTGGAGTATCTGCCAACGATGTCAGTGTTTATACGTAGATGGGAGAAGGGTGGAGCCCGCCAGATTTCTCACAGTTTCCCAAGGATGGCCACCCTTCCAAAGCGGACACCCAGAAACAAAGATCGTGAGATTCTGTAGTGAGGAGCTGAGGAGAAATACTGTCTTACGGGCACGTGTACCAGTTGTCATTCTAGATTAAGATTATGTCAGCTACTAGGGCCAATGGTAATTTGGGGATCACGCACGGGATATATTACAACCACCAGGAGTGAGACCAATGCCACGGTGGCTGAAATGTGCCGCGTGAGAACAGTCGCGCAGTCAACCAAGTGTGTACTTGCTCGTCAAGAAGTTAGTCTCAATAGTCAACCTCACGATCTTCACTAGGGTGTGGTCCCTGATAGGACAGTTCGATTCTTTCCGTAGTTTTGTTAGCTACGGATAATAAGACCGAAGTCAGCCTCGGTAATTCATCACAAACGGAGCGCCACATATTTACGTGACGAATCATTGCAGTAGTGACAAGGAGGTCTGCCATCACGTTTCCGACCATCCAGGTCTAGATGAAGCGCCGTTAACGAGATTTGTGGGAAACCTGAGGGGTGAGTACCCACTATCGCAATGCTTTTGAGGTGTCGACCGGTGGCAAACCTTTGATGTATGTGCACCTGCGGGAATGAGCTAGAATGCAAGCAACTCAGTATGAACTAAACAAAACAACACTCACATAAACACCACCGGTAATTCCCGCTGCTAAGTTGACAGCGGAGAACTACGACGGGACAAAAGCACTGAAAACCGGTGCTTTAGGGACACTGGTGATTGACGCACTAGACAAATGAGCAAGCAAAGCCACCAGGACCGCTTATTGGTAATGACCCAAATACGATAGGCGTAGAAACCCTGGACTATCGCGGACACCACAGATTCGAGAATCGGCCCGTCATAGGGAGACGCAAAAGGAGCGAAGAGGTGATTCAAATCGCCATAACCAGACGCGAACCAGTAAAAGAGGTCCGCGCCACTGAGCGCCGTTTGTACAGTTTCGAGAAAAAAAATTCCGTAAACTACATGAGGACTGTCAGAATGCTGAGGTGGAGGCGAGGAATAGGTCGCATGCCGAGTAGCTTCACGCGCTTCTTGTCAGAGGGAAAGTTGTAACTGTATACGTCTTTATCGTCGGGTGAGTAACTTGACAGCATCGTGAAGGAGAGAACTGTACTGGGACTCACAAGTTTGGACCAGTAAGACGCCAAACAAGCACCAGTTGAAGAGACCTCCCAGGAGCTAACATGAAAAACAGATGGGCGTGTCTGACGATTAGGAGAAAATTGTTGCGCGTACAAGTGGTGAAGTTCTGAGACGAGTAGTCAGGAATCAGGATATTTTATGAACGGATCTCGGATACACAGTAGTACTCACACTCGGACGATGTGCGGAGGAACTGGAGGCAAGTCTGACATGAAGTAGAGGATCGAGATGGAGCGGACGAGGCAATAAGACCTAGCAGGCAAAAGAAGACAAGGCTCTAGAACAGAGATAGGCCTTGTGGGGTAGCCTTACATACTCGACGACGACGGAGCGACGACATAATCAGAGATGAGGGCGATGATGACTCAGTGCCGATGGGCGAGAATACTGTTGACCTAAGAATTGGAAAAGGAAGGAGCAAGAGGTAACCATTTGGTTAGCAAGTTCACAGGGTGTCACAATTGATAGATGAAACCCAATCCATGATCCGTCCGCGTACACCCGTGACAAGCAAGTGTCAGACTTACCCGTCTGCCCAAAATACCTCTTCAGGCTAAGACACTAAATTCCCAAGGTCCTTCGGCCCTCATCGTCGTTGCTGATTTGTCCTCGAAGGCAGGAACTTGGATATACGGAAGCATTTTGGGAGTTCGGGCCTGAAGGGTTGCGTTCAAGTCCGAGTCGGCCTACTTGACTTTGGATAACGAAAGAAAATTTGAAATTATGAAGACCCCGCCCCGATGATTTAACAACATGTTACAGTTCAATTCAATAAATCAGGTTTCACGGTTGAATTGGGCTGCATACGAAATACCCACGCCATACTTACATTGCATTCTGATGGTACCTTCTAGGTTGAAAGTTGAAACGGTCATTGTGCTGTTGGAGATTCGGGTTCTTCCGGGGTTATTAAACTCCGGCTCAAAGGCACTCCGACGCTCTGGGTCACAGTCAGCGCTCACTAGCGCTGCTCACTGGCAACCGCCTCTTCCGTGGCCTCAGCGCTTAGCTCTCAACTTCTCCACTGTCGTCTCATCAATGCCAAGCCTATACAACAATAGTATCGTAGAGCCACAAAAAAACCGATAGAACCCACAAGCCCACACGATCTCAAGATGCTTACTGACCGTGCACGATTCTGCGATGGCTCAGAGGGCAGTCCCTTAAATTTTGCTTACCCTGCCTGTTCATGACGTTGTCCTCAACGAACCTGGCAAATTTGGCCACTCTCAACCAAGGAACCACCATTGGTGCTTTCAAACCTACGCTAAAAACCTCGGACAGTAAGTATTTGAAATCACGGGCTACGAGAGGTCAACCGGTCAACGATATGGATCATCGAGGTGGCATGGCGGTGCGGGTGATGGAAGAAGCATAGGGCCCAGGAAATGACGGAAAAGAATCAATAGGCTGCCAAAAAAGCTCGTAGAATACGAAAGAGAGGGGAACAAAGGCAGGAGTCTGGAACGCGAGGGGCTGTTCACGGCGAATCCGATACGTATTGAGCGGATACCAGCAGGCGCCCTAGTGCATCAGCTAACTATACCGAGCGGTCGGGGATATTTACGTAGATTATCTAACCCTGAGGGCACAGGAAGCCACTGGCAGGTTCCATACTATACTGTAAGCAATTCGAGGTCCTAACCAGGTACCAGCGGGAACAAACTCTTCCTCTACGATTTCCGAAGTCTCCATTTTAAATAACTAATAATAGGATTCGTAGAGACTGTCAACCCTGCACGAGATAATAAATCCCGCCCAGCGATGCCAGTTACACATGGCGGCGTTGTAAGGCGTAACGAGTATAATGCAAAATGATTATTTCATATGATACATACTACTGAAAGCAAGAACCAGCCTCATATGAACCGAAACGAATCGTGCCGCAACTAAACATTTCGTAAATGTCACCTATAAGCAGAGTAATAACCGGCCTTACTCACGGCGGTCGATCCTCTCATACCTTCCCGCTACCCGGAAACTTATCCGCAACTGGAGACTGCTCATTCTCGGTGCCCGTTATATCGGTGCTCCGATCGGAGCGAGGGGCGACGGTGGGGATTATGGCCGGAATTTGACTAACTACTACATGGGCGCCAGTCGAATTACGGATCGAAATGCGGTTGTTGAGTGAGACGAGGAGTGTGTTGGAGTATCTGCCTCGGCTATCAGTGAACATGTACAGATGCGAAAATGATCGAGAAGGGAAATACTCACACTTTTCCAAGAATGCCCGTTCTTCGGCGTGGGACACCAACAAACCAGATAGTAAGACAGTGGTGAATACTAGTAGGCCGTGGTAGAGAAGCGGACTCTTACGGGCATGTGTACCAGTTCTCCTTCTATATTTAAATTATATCAACCGCTGAGCTGATCGTACTGTCGTGGTTAACTCACGGGAAATATAACAATCGCCAGGAGTGCGGCAATGCCTACGGAAGCTAAAACGTTGTGAGTACGGTTATTCGTCGAATCGAGGGTGAACTTGCTCGTCAATAAGTTAGACTCGACGGTCAATCTGACAACCTTTACTAGGACATTGTCATGAAAGCCGCCCGTCTCCTTTCGTCTCTTTGTCAGCTAACGTTTGTCCAGAACAAAGTCAGCTCTGCACGGTCCAACGCAAAGGGAGTCGAATATTTACGTAATAAAGCATCGCCGAGGCGATAAGAATGTCCGAGGCCGCGTTCCCAGACAGCCAGGTCTAAATACAGGCACAGTTAACAAGGCATATTCGGCAGGAAGCTCAGAAGCATCATGCGCATACTAAAGCAATGATTTGAAGCTTTCGATCGCCTGCGGCAAACCTGCTTGTTACATGAGTCTGCAACAGTGAGCCAGAATACGAGCAACGTGGAAGGATAAGACGCGAACATAAATACCGCCGGTGAACCCTGCTACTGCATTGAGAGTAGAGCACTACATGGAAGAATGCATTGAATAAGGGTACTTACGAACGCTTGTGATCGACTCACCAGGCAGATGAGCAGACAAAACCACCAGGACTGCTTATTACTGAGAACCCAAAGGCGATAAGCGTAGAAACATTGGACCATCACTGACACCATGGATTCAATAATCGGGATGTCGAAAGTAGACGCGTAAGGAGAAGCGAGGCGAGCCACATCACCATAACCAGAGCCGAACCAGTAGAAGACGTCTGCGCCACTTAGCACTGTTTGTACTGCCTCGAGTACAAAAACAATGTACACTATATAAGAATGGTCAGAAGTCGAAGAGATAGAGGCGAAAGAAGGATTGCATACCGAGTAGCTTTAGACGCCTACGATCTTCAGGGAAATTGTAGCTATACACGTCTTTATGGTTGGATAAGTAACCTGACCAGCATTGGAAGGAGCGGACTGCAGAGCTTACAAGTCTGAACTACTAGAACACCAAATAAGCACCAGTTCCAGAGAATCCCAAGAAGCTAAGATGGCGAAAAGTTGGGTGACCCTGATGGTAAGGAAGAGATTGTCGCACGTACAAGTGGTGCAGTTCTTAAAAAACGGTCAGAAAACCAAAGATTCAAGGAAAGACCTCGGACATTACGGAACTTACATACGGACTATGTGTGGAGGGGTGGGAGGCAGGGAAGACATGAAGGGGTCTCGGGACAGGCGTACAATATAGTAGGACTTTGCAGCCGAAAAAGTCGGGTCTATCAGGCAGAGATGGGTCTTGAGAATCTTGGTTCCCGACGAAGCGACGACATATATCAGAGGCGAAGCCGACAATGACTCAGCACCTGGAAATAAAGTCTCGTAGCGTAGTATAGCCCACAGTCCCAATAGTGCGAGGTGAGAACATGACCCAGGAATTGGCTGGGATCGATTTGGTCAGCCACTGGCACGTCGCAGGGGGGACCATTTGATATTATTGACGGCGTTGCCATTTACAAATTTTTGACAAGGCGTGATAGAACCGAGCCTTCTATATGATTTCACAACCAAAGGATTGAAGACAAACGAGGTGCAGAGTCGAGAATGACCGACCAACGGAAGGGCGTCCTTGTCCGTCGGAAGTTGGTAATCTGACGTGAGAGGCGTGAGAACGTTCTCACGACAACATCGTTACCTACGCGGGCGTCTATGTAAGGATATTCGCAGGGATGATCGAGTTCTCACCCGACCCATGATTATACGTCCGAGGAACCAGTTTCAACTCTATCCGTCTACGCGTTCAGACAGCGTTCAGACAGTCAGCCACACAATCCGAGAATGGTAGCTGTTCTTGTGGCTTGGCTATGCGTATAGGATGATCGTGTGCTATGAATCATAATACAACCTGAAGCTTGCATTAATAGCCATGTCATCAGCGTAGACCCCCGGTCACATTCCCACGACATCGGCTCCAGAAATGGCACGAACCTGCGAAATCACCCATCCGTACAAAGTCTAAGCTTTTCAATCACATGCGCAACTTCCACTGAACGTGCCCATCTGGTGTTCTTATTTGGGGTTGGTCGGTACCTCGCATCACAGACCGGCCTAGACCAATCAAAGTCGACCAGTCGAACATGCCATTCTTTGCCGCCATGTTCGTTCCGAGTCTTCAATACCATTATGTCCGGACGTCGCACGTCACCAAAGTCGAGTCCCACGTCATGCAGTGTCTTCAGTGCCAGCTGGATGTCCTCAAACACCGTCGAGGGAAGACCACGGTATTTGAACTCGTGATACGCATCTTGAAGGTCAAGATGCGTATCATGACTTCAAATTGGACTAGGTCCATTACCACCATACAAGTGCCTCCCAAGATTTGAGAACAATAGTATAATGCCGGGGCAAGACCTGCAGGGGCGAGTATTCTGTGAGCAGATTCGCTGTATGTCTCACAAAATTTGACAAGAACAGGCTCGTCGCCATAATTGGCAAAGAAATAGCGACCAACGATAGTCAGCCTAACTATCGTCGACCGTTATTTCTGAGCTTTTTTATTGAACAAAACGTGGCTTTTGAATTCCGTCCTGTTACTGTGAATGATTGTAAGTCAGTGACACTGAATGCCCGCAGTGTCATGATAAGGTGCTGTATGTCAATAATGATCACAAATAACCTAACACTTTATTGACAGACATATTTGCGTAGGGACAATGCAGCTTGGAGCCCAGCTTCTCCACGCAATCCGAATTCATTTTTTTCGTTCCAAGTAAGCCACAACAGCGGCCTTCTTTTCGTAATCGACGTCCTCAAGAATTTCACAGATAGCAGCATCCACCTCCGTGCTCGCCCTATTGGATTTTTCCTCAGATGCCTTGACAGAAAGTCGAACGTCGGCAGCCAGGAGTCATCGAGGAGCCCATAGACCGCCATTGTCCGAAGAGGCTCGGAGTCAAATATGGGCACGGAGGCATGGAACAGGTTTGCAGTCTGGGAAATATAATCAGCGGACGGCTCTGGAACCTTGGAGAGGTTGCGTAGGTCACGTTTGAGTTTGGCAATGGTTTCATCATAGATTTCGACGGGTGGCCCGTCCGGTTTGACAGGACATCCATTGTAGATGGGTCGCTTTACTAGTTCTTCTTTATAGTTCCAACGTTGTTTGCGACGTTTGATGGCACAGGCGCCGCTCGCACTGCAGAGATGTTTTCGAGGTGGACCGAAACGTATAATGAGTGGCCAATGATACGGTATATTACGGAAAGTAAGATGCACTTTCTTGAAAAGAAAGGTTGTAAAGTTGGCCCCCTTTACGACGTACCCTAGCAAATATATGGAGATGTTGGTTTAGAGGCTGCTCTCCCCATAAATCGGACAAGAGTTCATTGGAAACATCTAAGCGAACGCCTTGATGGTCATCGAATTTGAATTTAGAGATACGGCGATATGGCCTTGGAGAGGCTTGAGGTCTATATCAGCTTGTGATGCTAACATGTCAGACGGGAGATGAACCACCTTTGATAATCATATAAAACTCTTGGCAGACCCTCCAAAGAGCCAGATCTAGGAGACGATGCTGCAAAACGTCGAGCTCTCCCTCTCGATGGACAACTCACTTCAACTCCTTGACTTTTGCAGCCCCGGAAACAGTGATAGTATCTTCTTCACCTTCGATAGGGCAATTGAGCTCATATTCGTTCATGGTGGTCATGGTGGACTCAGGTGGACGAAAATAATGTTCAGCACGTGTCTGATCACGTGCCCGCTAATGACAAAGAAGGCCATTTGCAGTTAGGGGTAGCGAGTTGGTGTGGACAGTCAACCCTCCACCACGTTGTATGCGGATGCCGCCCTGGCCACTGTGTGAGACACTGGCCCTACCAGAAGCACGGGCAAAAGACCACCAACAAGTCACGGTACATTATTAATCGTTACATCTCATACAACTGGCAGAATCGAATAATTAACTGAAACAACTCGGAACCGCGCTGGGACTGGAGCTTTCGTACGTCATCCATAAGCCAGGCAATACTTACGACGGTCGACCTTCTTATACCATCCCGCTACCCGGAAACTTCTCTGCAACTGAAGACTGCCCATCCCCCACGTCAGTGATGCTATCATCGGTACAATGGGTGCTGGTGGTGACGGCGACGGCTATGGCCGGTGGTCGACAAACTGCTTGGGTGCGCGCCTGGTCACGGATCGAAATACGGTTGTTGAGCGAGACAAGGAGCGTATTAGAGTATCTGCTAACGTTATCAGCGAATGTGCAGAGATGCGAAGGCGACAGAGAAAAAAAATCGCACAATTTCCCTAGAATCCCCGTTCTTAGGAAGAGATCACCCACAAAGTAGATAGTAAGATAGTGAGGCCTAATGAGGAGATGATGAGAAGCTGATTCTTACGGGCATGTGTACCAGTTTTCGTTCTATATTTGGATTTATATCAACTAGAGAGCTGATTATAATTCATGGGTCACTCACGGGATATATGACAATTACCAGGAGCGATACGATTCCAACAGAAGCTGAAACCTGCGTAAAAATGATTGTCCTTTTGACATCAAGAGAATACTTACTCGTCAATAAGTTAGTCTCGACGGTCAATCGGACTACCTTTACTAGCGCGTTGTCATGGAAGAATCCATCCGCTTCTTTTCGTCGTTTGATCAGCTGAGATTACCCGAACCACAGTCAGCTCTAATCGATACAGCGCAGAGGGAGCACCGAATATTGACATAATAGACCATTGCGGAGGCGATAAGGATATCTGAGACCGCGGTTGCGGATAGCCAAGTCTATATGCAGGAACAGTCAGCCGTGGGAAAACGTTAAGCGCCATGTTCATACTATAGCAATGTGTTGAATATTTCGATCGCCGGGGGCAAATCTGGAATGTATATGAGCCTGCGACAGTGAGCCGAAATGCGCGCAAAGTTGAAAGAAAATAACAGACATAAATGCCGCCCGTGATTCCTGCTGCCGCATTGAGAATAGAGAACTGTAAAGAGGAAGGTACTAAATGAGGTGTTTACGGAACGCTTATGATCGACCCACCAAACAAATGAGCAAGCAAATCCACCGGGACTGCCTTTTACTGAGAACCCAGACACGATAGGCACAAAATAACTGGACCACTATGGACACCATCGATTCGATAATCGGTACATCGAAGGTAGATGCAAAAGGAGTTTTGAGGTGAGTCATATCACCAAAACCAGAAGCGAACCAGTAGTAGAGATCCGTGCCACTGAGCACTGTTTGTACTGCTTCAAGTAAAAATACAACATAAACTGTTCAAGAACTGTTAGAAATTGGACGAGGCGGTGGTGGAGGAAAGATTTCATGCCGAGTAGCTTCAGGCGCCTGCTGTCTCTGGGGAAATTGTAGCTATACACGTCTATATGGTCGGATGAGTAACCTAACCAACATCACAAGGAGAGAACTGAGGGACTCACAAGTCTGGACGACGAGAACACCAAACAAACTCCAGTTCCAGAGAACTTCAAAGAGCTAATATGGAGAAGAAGTGGGCATCCTTAATGATAAGGAAGTAACTGTCGCACGTACGAGTGGTGCAGTTCTAAAAACAACAGTCAGGATACCAAGAAAGGATCTCAGAGACAATGTTACTCACATACGGGCTACGTGTGGAGGGATAGGAGGCAGGGATGACATTATGAAGGAGACAGGACGTCAGCGCAGTAGATCCTGGCAACTGAAGATGCCGGGTCGATCAAGTCGAGATGGGCTTTGCGACTCTCCACATTCTGGACGGAGCGATGATATATCTGAGATGAAGCCGGTGATTACTCAGCGTTTAAAGGATAATTCTCATGTCAAAGTTCAATAGGGCGAAAATTTTACTCAAGAACATCCTAGGATCGGTTGGCCAGACACGTCTAGAGGTGCTGTTGGACTTATGCAAGGAACGAACAGTAGGGAAGTGTTTGATCCTGACAGATCAAGATCATCATCCACAGGGTGTTAACAAGGCGTGATGAAGTAGCCCGAAACGAAGCGCGCAAACGTACGAGCCCGCACAAGACTCACTTGAGCCTGAACTTGGTAGGGCTAACGTTACGATGTTCAAGTTCCGGTGCTCATCTTTCACCGAACACCATCGCTTTCGCAGACGACAGCTGAAAAGTTTACTGTGACTCATGCACTCAAGTCGCTGTGGGAGCAAGGCTACTCGTACATGGAATAATGAAATACCAATTTTGAGCGTCCGAGTCGGACCGAGTGGGTCGGAGTTGTGTGATGGGTGTGAGAAATTTGTGATGATGAGCGCGCAACGCAACACTCCTTTTCAGCACGGAGCACGTGACCGCATCATTTGCGCATTGCCCCGCCTTTCCCTTGCATCCCATTTCACTTTCGTTTCGATCTCTCTCGAGTCACCTTTGTTTGTAGCCCCAAGACTTCTTTCATCCCCCCCTGTGCGTCCTGGTCGCTCAAAAGCCGAGCGGTGGGAGAGTGGTGCTGAGACTAAATGCTTCAACCCATCCATGCAGCTCACAGGCCTACCCTTTCGCCTGCTAGCCGTGCCAGAACGCCCATAGCTTTTGTCCATTGTCCCTGTACATGCACACCTATTTTCTGAAAACTTACCGGTTATCAGAGGCTTAGCCTTTCCCAACTCTACTCAATTCCGATTCCGAACATAATGCATAACCTTCGACTTGGATGATGCGGCGACCGCATGTCGATTGACTTGGCACGGACGCACTACCCTGGGATCGTCATCCGAAACACCAAGTAGACCTTGCTCGGGAAAAGTAATGCCACCCTGCTCTGCAAGTTGTTTTAGACTGACCAACTTCCCAGTCTCCATATTACAGAATTGCATTTTAAATTGCACGAGCAGTCATCACTCTGCGCTATAAGGTACTATACTTACCAGCCAGCCTTGTGGGAATTGAAATGAATCGCGCAGTAAGCAAGGTTCGATTTTCGCATTATAGAGCAACAACCTGTGTTACTCACGACTGACGACACCCTCATATCTCCCCACTACTCCTAGACTTATGTGTAGCTGACGACTGCTCGCTCTCCATAGACGATATATCAGTGTTACAATGGGTGCGACTGGTGACGGCGACCTTTATGGCCGGCGTCCGACTAACTACATGGGACTTTGCCGCATCACGGATCGAAATACGGTTGTTGAGCGAGACGAGGAGGGTATTAGAGTATCTTCCAAAGTCATCAATGTATAGATGCGAAGGCGACGGAGAGGAGAAAAGCTCACAATTTTCCTAGAATCGCCGTTCTGTGAAGTCGAAATTCACCAAAAAGACAGTACGATAGTTGTGAGCGGTGAAGCTAGTGAGGAGCTGATGAGAAGCAGACACTTACGGACATGTGTACCAATTCTTATCCTATATTAGATTAAATCAACAACAGAGTTGATCGTGATTTATGGGTCACTCACCGGATATATGATAAATACTAGAAGCGAAACAACTCCTACGAAAGCTAAAATGTCCGTGAGAACATTTTTCTCGCCGAAATCAAGAGTGAACTTGCTCGTCAATAGATTAGTCTCCATAGTCAATCTGACTAGTTTTATTAAGACATTGTTGTGGAAAAATCCGTCTGTATCCTTTCGTCTTGTTAGCTAAAATTATCATACCGATGTCAGTTCTGGACGATCAAACGCGAAGGGAGAGCCAGGTATTTACGTAGTAAACCATCGCAGAGGAGATAAGGATGTCTGAGACCACGGTCGCGGACAGCCAGGTCTAAATGTAGGCACCATTAACCAGATATATTCGGCGGAGTAGTATCATGCTCATACTATAGCAATGTGTTGGAGACTTCGATCACCGGTCGCGAACCTTGTTTTTGCTGCAGTCTGCGACAGTGAGCAAGAACACAAGCAACGTGAAGTGGAGAAAAGCACGAACACGGATACCGACAGTGAATGCTGCTACTGCGTTGACAGTGGAGAACTATGATACGAGGAATACGAGAGTGAAGGCACTAAATAAGGGTCTTGAGAATACTTTGATTGACCCACTAGGCATATGAGAGTGCAAAGCCACCAGTTTTTATAACTGAGAAACCAGACACGATAAGCGTAGAAAAATTGGATCATCGCGGACCCTATGGATTCCATAATCGGGACATCGATGGCGGACGCAAAAGGAGTGGCGAGGCGATTCAAACCGCCATAACCAGAGGCGAACCAGTAAAAGACATCTGCGCCGGTGAGCACTGTTTGTACCGTTTCGAGTACAAATACAGCGTACACTAGAAGAAATGTGAGAAGTCGAAGGAGATAGAGGCGAATGTTTCACATACCGAGTAGCTTGAGGCGCCTATTGTCATCGGGGAAATTGTAGCTATACACGTCTTTATGGTCGGATGAGTAACCTAACTAACATTGCAAGGAGAGGAGTATGGGCTCACAAGTCTGGACTACCAGAACGCCAAACAAGCACCAATTCCAGAGAACAGCAAAAAGCTAACATCGAGGAGAGGTAGGCATCCGTAGGGATCAAGGAGGTTATATCGCACGCACAAGTGGGGCAGTTCTAAGAATTCCAGTCAGGCTATTAAGAAATAGTTTGGCATAACCTTACTCACATTTGGGCTATGTTTGGAGGGATGGGAGGCAAGGGTGACATGATGGGAAGTCGACTTGGGGACGGACAAGGGTAGTAGGGCTTTGCCGTTCAAGACTGGTCTATGAAACTGAGTGTGACCTGTGGGGCTCTCTATGATCTAGGCGGAGCGATGACATTTATCAGAGATGAGGCCGACGGTGACTCAGCGCACAATACCTAAAGATAAGCTCATCCCCTAAATCCAATACGGTATAGCGAGAAGATGACCGAAGAGTTGGTTCCCTTGTTGATTCCTGCATCGGAGCCTCGACCGAATCGGGATTACACTAGACAATTCACTCAAGGGATTGGCGCTCGGACTTGATTAAGTTGTTGCACGCCGAGAACAGGAAGAGCAGGGTCATCATGATGCAACCGATCGACCTTAACAAGGTCACCGCTCAGACGGTGTTACATGCCCCGATCGGATAATTCTGAAAATCAGCGTTTGCAGGGTTGCATTGGGTTTGCATTAAAAATGCCCACAGGATATACGTATACTTACCATGCATTCCGAGAGAATCTCAAGGTACGTATTTTCTATGTTGAATCTGGGTTGAAAGTTGAAGACAGCGTTTGCGCTATCGGAGGTTAGGGGAGTCAGGAATGCTACTGCTTGGCGCTTGGGCGGACTCCGAGGGTAGAATGATTAGTTAGAGATGCCTGATGGGTTATGGTCAATTGGAGTGCGGAGAAGAGTGGTAAGAGGTTTGAGGTGTTCGCGCGAGCTCTACAATAAAGGAAAGTGGGGGAAAATAAAGTCGACGACAAAAGTGTGGTTAGAGCCGCACGGCGTGTGGTTATAGAGAACGCGGTCACGTGTTTCCTGTCCCACGGGGCGCTTCTGGGCCGATCTCAACCGCTGCTGTTGTTTATTTGTAGCACAATTATTACAACAAATGCGTATCAAATTGATAGAATTTGCAAAAGCTGTCTGTAATACAATGTGTCCAGGAAAAGGAATGACACTGCCGTGCAAATTACGCGTTGCAGTCATAGTGACTACGTGGTGTAAGGCCAAGTGATGAAGGTTATGGTTGAATCGGGAAGTGTAACGTACACAAGCAAGAGAGGAGTTGAGCGACATTGAGTGAGAGTGGGAACAATAATATCAGGAGACACAACGAAGGGATACAAACTGCACGCAACGGCGCAGAATAGCGCCGGACAGTCGCTATTATGTCATAAGTAACACAGAAAGTCGACAGAAGGAGAAAATTTAAGTGGAGTATCGCGTGCCCATTGACGGAGGGGACGTACATGAAATTGTAAATAAGTATCGTACCGGCCAGACAATACATAAGGAAGGAAAAAGGGTAAGCATACGTTGGTAGGCGCGAAGCCTACGAGACTCGAAAGTAGTTTGGTGGTCGGAAGTCGACCCAGGAACGCGGCGATGCGAGCAAAAATCTGCCAATCATTACAGTATCTATCATGATATTTCATACAATTCACTGGTAAGAAAAAACCAGCTTCTTATTACTTGAATCTGGATTGAATCGCGCTGTGATCGAAAATTTCCTAATGCCATTCATAAGTAGGGTAATAATACGTCGTACTAATACTTACCACGGTCGGCCAACCTCATACCCCCCCGCTACGCGGAAACCTTAGACGCAGCTGAGAAGCGCTCACCCTCCATGTAAGATATATCGATGTTACTATCTGAGCGAGGGTTGACGGCGAGGGTTATGACCGGACTACGACTAGCTACGTGGTTACTCGCCGCATTACGGATAGAAATGCGGTTGTTGAGCGAGACGAGGAGTGTGTTAGAATATCTGCCAAGGTTATCAGTGAATGTGGATGGCGCGCGGGCGAAAGTAAGGCGATAATCTCACAATTTGCTGAGAATAGCCGTCCTTCATAGGCGGAAACATACAATCCATATGGTAAGATAATGAGGCTCAATAGGGAGCTGGTGAGAAGCGGACTCTTACGGGCATGTGTACCAGTTCTTGTCCTATATTTTGATTATATCAACTACAGAGATGATCGTAATTTGTGGATCACTTACGGGAAATATGATAAACACCAGAAGCGAGACAATTCCTACGAAAGCTAAAACATTCGTGAGAGAGGTGAATCGCAGAAATCAATCAAGGGTGTACTTACTCGTCAATAAGTTGGTCTCGACGGTTAATCTGACTATCTTTACTAGGGCATTGTTATGAAAAACACAGTCCGATCCTTTTCGTCTTTTCAGAAGCTGAGGTTATCCAGACCAAAGTCAGCTTGCACTGGACGATCCAACACAAAGCGAACGCTGAATATTACATAATAAACCATCGCAGAGGCGATAAGGATGTCTGAGACCACGGTCGCGGACAGCCAGGTCTAAATGCAGGCATCATTAACCAGACATATTCGGCGGGACAGCATCATGCACATACTATAGCAATGTGTTGGAGGCTTCGATCACCGGTCGCGAACCTTGTTTTTGCTGCAGTCTGCGACAGTGAGCAAGAACACAAGCAACACGAAATGGAGAAAAGCACGAACACGGATACCGCCAGTCAGTGCTGATACTGCATTGACAGTGGAGAACTGCGAGGAAGAAGTCACTTGGTGAGAGTGATTTAGGAACGCTTGTAATGGACCCACCAGGCAGATGAGAGTGCAAAGCCACCAGTTTTTATAACTGAGAATCCAGACGCGATAAGCGTAAAAAAATTGGACCATCGCAGACACTATAGATTCCATGATAGGGACATCGATGGCGGACAAAAAAGGAGTAGCGAGGTGATTCAGATCGCCATAACCAGAAGCGAACCAGTAATAGACGTCTGCGCCAGTGAGCGCTGTTTGTACTGCCTCGATTAAGAATACAGTGTACACTATATAAGAAATGTCAGTAGGTGAGAGATAGAGGTCCGGAAAAGCTTTGCATGCCAAATAGTTTGAGGCGCCTACTATCCTCGGGGAAGTTGTAGCTATACACGTCTTTATGGTCAGATGAGTAACAGGGCCAACATCGCGAGGAGAGGACTGGAGGGCTCACAGGTCTGGACGAGGAGAACACCAAACAGGCCCCAATTCCAGAGAACCCCAAGAAGCTAACATAGAGAAGAAATGGGCGTCCGTTATGATAAGAGAGGAACTGTCATACATACAAGCGGTGCAGTTCTTAGAATATGAGTCAGAATACCATGAAAGGTCTGCGATACAACGGTACTCACATTTGGGCTATATTTGGAGGAATGGGAGGTAAGGCTGGCATGACGGGGAGTCAACTTGACTTGGAGACGGGGTACACAAGGTAGTAGGAATTTCGTAACCTAACAAGGCGTGTCCATCAAGCAAAGGTGGGTCCCGTTAGTCTCACTATTTTCTCGACGGAGCGACCATATTTATCAGAGATGAGGCGACGATGACTCAGCGCTTAGGGGCTAATGATAAGTCTCACGTCCCAAGTCCAATACGGTGTAGCGAGAACATGGCCCAGAAGTTGGTTCCTGCATTAGAGCCTCGTTCGAGTCGGCGATTACACAAGACAATTCAGTCAAGGAATTGGCGCTCAGCTACATTGAGGATTGATTTGTTGCACACCAAGAAAAGGAAGAACAGGATCACATGGTGAAACTGATTAGGCCTTAACAAGGTCGTCGATTACAGCTGTTCAACGGGTTTATGTCGCAATTGGATTATTCTGAGAAACAATAGGTTTCAGTATTTTCAGGGTCGCATTGGTTTGCACTGTAAATTCCCATGCTCCATGGGAAATGCGGACGGAACATACCTTTTATATACTATATACTTACCGCATTCCGAGAGTATCTGATGGTACCTACTTCTAGGTTGAAAATTGAAGCCAACGCCGCACGCCGCGCAGTCAGAGGTTCGGACTCTCCCGGATTTATTTAGCTCAGCTAGCGCTCAGCTCCGGACACTGTCGCCAACCCATTAGCGCCAACCCTATGCTGTATTGCAGATCCCACAAAGTGTGAGATACTGTAATATCTGAGCAATGACCTTATAAAGACACTCACTGATGCTGTCGGACGCATGATTATGCCAACAGCTCGGTTAGTCAACTGAACTTGGATTTCCCTGCACGTTGATGTCTTCGACAAATCTAGCAAATTCGGCCATCATAAACCAACGAATAACCACGGTAGATCTTTCACAACATCAAAGCCTCAAATGGCCTCAAATATATAACAGGTACCATCGTTTGATAGCTTGAGATTTCTCCATCAATTCTTGCTCGCCGCCCAGCCCAAAAAAGAAATTTGAATTGGGACTTGCCATATATAGTCAATAAAAAGCGGACCGTGGTAACTATGACAATCACCTTTTCTTACGGTGCCTACGAAAAGCCGTCCAGACTCCAAAGCGCCAAGTAAGGTAACCACGGCCACGTATTTGCAATTGTGGGCCGATGATGTGGCATGGCGGGTGATCGGAGAGGTGTAGAGAAACGAAGGAAGTTCAAACAGTGTCAAAGAAATTGAGAGGGCAATGAGAAGAGTCCGCAATGCGAGGGGCTAGGGGTAACAAATCGCATCAATCGGACAGAAACATCGCGGTGTGGTGAGCTCGATAGAGAGCGAATGCAAGGTTTTGAATACGAAGAAACCAGCTCACATATTGAGGTAAACCAATCACCAGTGGTGTTACCTTGTTGCTAATCCTTAGTGGCGTTCGTCTACTGCCAAGACAGAGGAAAAAGAGGACCAATCAAACTGCAATTGCGGTCGATGTCCCGATCGGCCTATTATGGCAGAGCGGCACAGAGGGTAGTGTGCATATCCAGAATGCGCACGCACCCTGCCGCGCCAGCCTGAGACCACTGTGGTACGGCTTGGTGGCTTGGGACTCTGATTGAAACCTGACGGTCTCTTGAAGGGTTTAGAGGTGCCCGCTGTGACATTTGGCGAGCGAATGAGACTTGGAGGTTTGAGGGAGGGCATGATGTGGAGAGAGAATGCGGTCACGTGCTTTTCGCCCACTCGATCGCGAGTATCAAATTATCAATTTCTCATGCCACGCCCAACTCATACACCCAGGCTCGATGGCTCGTAAGTTATGGGGGTGTGTGAAGCCTGTACTGGCTTATATTATCTGGGTGAGTGTCACACTGCCCCACGAGGCTGGTGGCCATCAGCAAATGAGGGAAATTGTTGTGGGGCAGTGCAGCACTCACCTGGATAATATAAGCCAGTACAGGCTTCACACACCCCCATAACTTACAAGCCATTGAGCCTGTTTCACAATCTTAGATAATACTTGCATGGCCAATATGAGCTGTTTTTTCACGCACAAGAGAAGTGTTACGATTCCGTTCCTACTTATTCTTTACCTTTCGATGGAACCTGTATGGACAGCCGGCACCTGGTAGGTCTAGCTTGTATGACCTGGACCGGGGTAAGTCGAGAACCGGCTAGACTGAACTATTTACCTAGTATGACGCCGTTATG
>WNFQ01001597.1_pt1 | contig 32832 bp, 32 predicted proteins | sample 5400171 | NCBI WGS metagenome assembly WNFQ01 (sample SAMN13153356, study PRJNA577476) | soil metagenome | isolation source: 20 cm soil under Madrone tree | place: USA:California | collected 2016-06-14
CCGCCGACCCGAGGCAAGCCGCGCGTTGGTCGTTGAACTATTGGAGGCAGTTATGGCGCGAAGATGCGCTCGAGCCCCTGCCGATCATGACGCACGCCGAACAATGGCTGATCGACAATATGCCGGACTGTCGAGAACTGGTCCTCACCCACGGCGACTATCGCACCGGCAACTACCTGTTCGACGAGGCCGCGGGAACCATCGAAGCCATGCTCGATTGGGAACTCGCCCGCATAGGCGACTTCCACGAGGACTTAGGCTGGATTCTCATGCAGGTATTCGGCACTTTCGACAACGGCATGTTTCGTGCCAGCGACCTGTACGAAAGAGAGGAATTCATCCAGGCGTACGAAGGCGCCGCTGGCCGGCAAGTTCACCGTAAAACGCTACACTATTACGACGTCTTCAGTTCTTGGAAGTGCTACGTCATCGTCAACGGCACCGGTATGAGCGTGGCGCGCGCCCAGCACAATCATCAGGACATACTGCTGACGTTTCTCGGCGCCACGGGCGCGATGTTTTTGGCGGATATCTGCCGTCTCCTGAAACAAGGAGTGCCCGCATGAATCCGTGCGTCGATGATCGGCTTGCCAGCATTATTCGTTCGTTGACCGATATTATTCTGCCGGCTTTGCCTCGGGAAGCGGGACTTGCCCAGGAACAAACTCACTTGGCGATCGGCCATTTGAAGATTATTCGCGCCCAGCTCGATTCAGCCCCCGCTTATGAAATCGAAGAGCTGGTTGATACGCGCACATTGGCAGTGGCATTGCTATCGAAAGGTGCCGGGGGCAGCGCCACGAGCGCTGCAGTAAGCGCCGTGCTTCTAGCCCTCGAGCAGGACACCGGCGATGAGCACCCGCGCCAGTCGAGAGTCCGAATAAACCGTGCAATCGATGAATTGATCCGTCAATTATCGGTCGACGGAACGCCCGACTTTCGCGCTTTTGCCGCCGACACCATCGTTCGATTGCAGAGTGAGCGCGCCCTCAAGGATCGCAAATGGTTCGCGCTCATGGGATTCGATAGCGACATCCTGAAGAACGGCTGATGATCGAGAACGCCGGTTGATCGCTCAGCAGTTGGGCCTGAGCCGAGCCTACCTCACCCGCCATCGCGATGCCATACGGACGCGCTACTGATGTCCGGGATATTCAAATGCTAGGCCATCGATCCGTGTACGACGAGGAGCATGCGATTCTTCGCGATACTGCTCGGCGGTTCGCGTCGCGCGAAATTGCGCCAAACTTCGAGCGCTGGGAACAGGCGGGTATTGTCGATCGGGATTACTGGAAGCGAGGCGGGGAGACGGGTTTGCTTTGCGCTCAGACACCGGAGCGGTACGGCGGCCCCGGCGGCGACTTCCGGCTCAACGCAATCGTCATCGAGGAGCTTTGGTATGCTGGTTTTTCTGGGCCAGCCGCTGATTATTCAGTCCATAGCGATGTTTGCTGCGGCTATCTGCTGAAATTCGGCACGGAAGACCAGAAGCGTCACTGGCTGCCGCGCATGGTCGCGGGGGACGTTGTCTGCGCCATCGCCATGAGTGAACCCGGGACGGGAAGCGATCTTAAGGGAATTCGCACGCGCGCGGAACGCGATGGGGACGAGTACGTGATCAACGGGCAGAAGACCTTCATATCGAACGGCCAACTGTGCGATTTGGTCATCGTAGTGGTTCGCAGCGGCGGTTCGGACAACGGATCGGGAATGAACCTCATCCTTGTGGAAACCAATCGGCCGGGCTTTCGTCGGGGGCGAAACCTCGAGAAGCTCGGCCATTTGTCGGCGGACACGTCGGAGCTCTTCTTCGATGGTGTGCGCGTACCGGTAACCAATATTCTGGGAGCGGAGGGCCACGCTATGTCCATGTTGATGAGCGAGCTTCCGCAGGAACGATTGACCATCGCATTGCAATCAATGGCGTCGGCGCAAAAGGCTTTCGACATCACGGTCGCCTATGTGCAACAGCGCAAGGCATTCGGCATCGCGATTGCAGCCATGCAGAATACGCGCTTCAAGCTCGCGGATCTGAAGGCGGACCTCGCCGTGGGGTGGGCCTTTATCGATCAATGCTTGGGACAACTCGTCAACAGCGCACTGAGCACCTACGACGCGTCCACGGCAAAGTTGTGGGCCACGGAAATGCACGGTCGCGTCGTGGACCAATGCTTGCAGTTTTTTGGCGGCTACGGGTTCATGCGTGAATATGAGATCTGCCGCCTTTACGCCGACGCGCGGGTCCAGCGGATCTATGGGGGCACGTCTGAAATCATGCGCGAACTGATTTCGCGCGATTTATAGGCTGTGATGGGCCGCGCCCGAGCTTGCGTATATCGTTACGATCAGGCTGCTGACCAGCAGCAACCAGCCCTCCAGCAGACATCGCCAGAGCAGCGGCGCGTGGCGCAACTCCATAAAATCCAGGATCACGAGTCGCGCTTTGGCGTAAGCGATCGCCAAGGTCATCGCTCCGATCGTGAACCCCGCGAGCCGATCTTCACGCATCCATAACGCGACGGCGGTGGCGCCGACCACCAGCAGCCAGGTCCGTTGCAGCGGCATGAGCACCGAGCGCGTCATTGGGTCACCGCAGCAAGTAGAGCAGCGCGAACAGAAAGATCCATAGCAGGTCCACCATGTGCCAGTAGGAGGCTCCTGCTTCGAGCCCCGTCGTATTGCCGGTGTGGTACAGGCGCGCACGCGCATTCAGCCATATCACGATGAGAATGATCGTTCCCGCGATGACGTGCATCAGGTGGATTCCCGTCAAGCAGAAATAGAACATGTAGAACATGTCGGTCGAGATCGTGATTCCGGCGTGGAGTTTTGCCCGGTACTCGAAGTACTTGACGACCATGAACGCCAGTCCGAGCGCGATGCCGAATGCCAGATAGCGGGGAACGGCCACGTTACGGCCCAGCCTCGCCGCCCGCGGCGCCGCCGCGACCGCCCAGGAACTGGTCAGCAGGAGGATTGTATTGAGAGCGCCCAGTGACCGATCGAGACCTAGCTGCGAGGCATTGAAGAGATCCACCCGGTCGCTGCGGTAGACCATGTAGGCGACGAAGAACAGGCCGAAGGCGCATAATTCGGCATAGATGAAGATCCAGACGTCGCGATCACCCGGCAGTCGGCGGGGCGACGCGGAGCTCCGCGCGGCAGCAGAGAGAGGAAGCGCGTCCGCGTCGGGGAGTGTCCCGGTCCTCGCTGCGCCGATCGGATATTGCCCTGGCATCGCGTCAGGCGTGCGCCAGCCGTGCCGATGAGGACGGCGATGGGGAGTCGATGGCTTGCCGACGGCGCGCCACTTCGAGAATCATGTACACGCTGGCGAGGGCGAACCAGAGTAACCAGCAGAAGTACGGGAAGTAGAAGCTCAGTACGCCGTCCCAAGCGAATGGACCCGTCTTGAGAATGCCCGTCATGGTGGCAGGGGCGAAGCTCAGGCCGCAGAAGATGGTGATGAAGCACAGCCAGCGCGGGAACAACGGCTTCGCGCATTTATCGTGGAGTGCGGCCAGCGCGGCCGCCACCATCTGCCACGTGGTACAGGCCCAGAGCGTATCGATGATCAGCCAGCCGGAATCGGTGAGCGCCTGGGTGATTTCAGGCGCTCGCTCCGGACGGTAGGCCGCTGCCACCCAGAACACGCTGGAAATCGATACCACGGGCACGGTGAGCGCACCCCCGATCAGCTGGATGAAGGCGAGCACCGGCGAACGGCCTTCGATGCGCATCATCTGGGCGCTCAGCACGGCTGTCCAGGGGATGTAGAGGGTCATCACGATCATCGACACGAGGAATCCGACACGGATGCCACCCAGATGCTCGACGTAGCGTGCGGCGAGTTCGTCGGCGCCCAGCGCCGGGGACGGGGGCGCGGGAAGATTGAATCCCATCATTCCCCAAAAATAGATGAAGGCCACGAGGAACAGAGGGCCACTCCACGCGCAGAGCATCTGGTATTTCAGGCTGGTCTTCTCGTCCATTGTGCTTCTCCCCGTTGAGCCAATCGTTCGGTGGTTTGATCAATCTTCGATGTGTTCAGGCCGCCGACCGGAGTGCGCGTGCTCCTTGGTCGAAGGATACGATGAGCTTGCGCAGCAGCTGGTCCAACAGCGCCATTTCTGCTTTGCTCAACCCCGAAAAGGCGCGGTGAATCGGTTCCACGATCTGCGGCACCGTCTCGCGCACCTTCCTGCGCCCCGCAGCGGTGATGGCGATCACGTGGCGGCGGGCATCCCGGGACGCGATGGCACGCGACACGAATCCCTCCTCGACCAAGTCCTCGAGAATGTGCGTCATGTTAGCGCGGCTGGTCCCGACCATCTCACTCAGCTCGCTTGGTGATGCGGTTCCGTTCTCGCTTGCGACGAGCAGGCAGAGCACGTGGAAGGAGTGTTCGGACAGGTCCAGCTCCCGAAACACCGGCTCGAAGAAGTTGCCCATTCCGAACGCGCTGATCCGGATCAGGCGCACGAGCACCGTGCCGTCCATCGGCATCTCGGGCAGTGCACGCGCCATCCGCGGCGTAGTGGACTCGACGGAAGCAAGGCGCTCGATACCCTTCATATCCTACGATATTAATTTAATGATAAACTATATTAGTACGATATGGTGGAAAAATCAATAGAGCGGCAACTGTGAACATCAGAGCTGAGTGCCCGTCCCCTGCTCCGACGACGCCCGTCCGGTCGTTTGATTGGGTGAGCAGCAATGGGGCGGAGGTAGACGCCTATATCGCAGATCCACTGTGCGGCTTTTCGCTGACGCCCGACTCCATGATCTATCTGTTCTCTAATGGTACGGGGTCTGGCCGATCCCGGTGCGCTTGCAGCCATCAGGAAGGAACTGCCTCTATACATCCTCGCGGGGGAGCGCGCCCCTATGGTTTCCGGCATCGGGAATCTCGATCGATTGATCGAGCGCTATCGTGCGGCGGGTTTGCGCCCGGCGCTCGTGCGCTACCCGCAGGGTCGGCACGAGAATCTTAAACGAGACCAATCGCACCGAGGTCGTGCAAAACCTGCTGAACTGGCTCAACCAAGGCATCGACCACGACGGTAAGGATCCGCTGCGCGTCTAGTCGAGTGGAGAATTGACAGCAACTGCTAACCATCCGGATTGAAATGAACCTTTCCCACAGTGCGCTAGCAGATTTCGCCGCTGATCCAAGTCCAGAAATAGGGTCCGCCGCTTTTCTGCACTTCGTTCCATTCGATAGCTAGGGCGGCGACGCATTGCCGATTGGCGACGGCCATGTTGAGTGCGGCTTTAAGCGACGTGAGTGTGCGGTTTGAGTTTGCCGCCTTGAGTTTCAGCCCATCGCGCAAGTTTTTGACGCGAGTGATGCGCACGGAGCGTCCTGATCAACCGAGTTGATGGTTCACGAACTTTCGCGCGCACCATGCGCCGTTTTCAAGATTCTGGCTACCAGGCGTTCCGAGCGAATTCGCCTACGAATGAAGAACTCGACACGATGGCTCGTGCTTGTCAGGGAACTCGCGACTGCGCTGGGGCTCAGCAGGGCCGCAGCGTTGTGGGCGACAAAGATCCCCTGCGTCATGCGAAATCCTCAAGGACTTGGAAACCGTCTGCCGCAGCCCATCGCCGACATGGGTGAACTTCACGACCCAATCAAATACCGCCAGCGACTCGGCGGAATGCTGAGCAGTTTGAATCGGTCCTCAGCAGTTCGTAAAGATTCGACGAAACTCACACCAAATCTGCACCAAGGTGCTTTTGAAACTTACACCAAGCGCATGAGCGGATAGAAAAAATCTCGTAAAATCAATGGTCTGGGTGACAGGATTTGGGAGCAGCCGACAAGGCTGCAATTCTGTGGGTGAAAGTCCCGCCGCGCCAGTTGCTCGTCTTGGGCGCGAAGCGATACCACGGCTTGGGGCAGGTAACCAACCAGGAGGTTGCGTGGTGTAAACGGCCCGGCTGCCGCGCGGACGCAAGTCTGCGCCGGTGGGTGCAATCTGGGGGCCTAGCGAGCGTGGGAGCCTGAACATAAGCGAATATCTGCAGCCTCGAAATGTCACCCCCCTGTAGAAGTTGCATTGCAGGGACGGTTCTGTGTGCCGAACGTTTCAAATCTGACGTGAGGCCAACGTCTTCCGGGAAGAAGCGAGCAAGCGCACCGGGAGAACACGGCGGGGTATGGGATCAAGCGCCTACGTATGGATTGCAGAGGACAACGTCGGGAACGGCCTGAGTGCAGCAGGGGCTCACAGCAACCTGCGAAGACTGGGACCATTAGCCACAAACGAAGGGTTGCAGAGCACGAAGGTCGGGCGCATGAGTTCGTGGAGCGATGAGGGCTGGGTAATGCCGGCCTACGTAGCGGGGGACGCTACGCTCGGAGAGGTAACGCCTCGACGAGGCAAAGGAACTCTCGGTCATGGCGGGCACGGGAAAGGTGTCCATGCATTCCGGACTCTGAGCCGGAGTAAGTGTTGTGGACGGACGTGCCGAGCAGCGAGACAAACCGTGGGAGTGACGGGTGGATGTTAGTGAGAACTTTAGCCTGCACGCGTACGGGAAGGTCTGCTGGGACAGTCATGATCGCCAACCGGTTCTTGGGAAATCCGACTGACCGGGATGAAAACGGAGGCTTGCGGAATCGTAGGTGCCATGGGAGCCGGACTGAGGCCGCTTGGGAAACCGAGCGAACAGCCACCGTACCCTACCGTGCGTGCGCGCCGCATTTCTATCCAAACAACCTGCGACTCCTACGTCCCGAAGGTAGTAATCTAACTACAATGCATTTTAGAGCGTATCGAATCCCAGGGCGCAGTTGGAGTTGGAGTCCATTCGATCGAACAAACCTTCCAATGCACCCGGTCTTAGTTACGGTGAAATTGCCACTCATTGGTCCCCGACCTTTCAATTTTCAATCCGAGCAGGTCCGCAGATGTTCGGAGAAATCCGCTCGGTCGTGGGGCCTTTTTGGGGGCCTGGAATTAAACATCGAAATATTTTCACCCTAAAATCAGGGGCTTATAGTCCCAATGTGGTGGGCAGCCGTCCCACCAATAAAAACAATGACTTGCGTAACCCCCCCCGCTGAAACCGTCCGTACGGAAATCTGTACGGAAATATTTGAAGGTCTTGGTTTTAAACCCCGCCTTCCGATGGCATAACAAGCTTTGCTAAAGTATGCTATTCGTCCACCATGGGATAGGGAAGCCATGAACGTTTCGCTTACCGTTGAGCTTGAGAAATATGTCCGGCGCAAGGTCGCCTCAGGCCTCTACAACAATGCCAGCGAGGTGATCCGCGAAGCACTGCGGCTTCTCGTCGAGCGCGAAGCGGCGCCCCGCACGAGGCCTAACCGTGAATCGCCAAGGAAGGACGAAATTCTCGTCGAACTCGCGGCGCTTGAGAAGCAGCTGCGCGAGCGTGGCCTCACATCGTAGGGTCGATGTCGTCACGAAAGAGGGTCTCGAACCCGCCGTCCGGGACCGTGTCCTGCGCGAGGCTGAAGCCGTGTTCTGATGGACAAAGACTCAGCAATCTATGTCCGTCACATGCTCGAGGCTATCGCCAACATCGAGGCGGATATTGCAGGGTATGACTTCGAGAGGTTTCGCGCGGATCGGCGTACTCGGCAGCTTGTCGAACGAAATCTTGAGATTTTATCGGAAGCCAGCCGCCGCCTTCCCGAGGAGCTTAAGGTTGATGAAGCGCACATCCCCTGGCGCGCAATCGCCGGTATCGGCAATGTTCTCCGGCACGATTACCACGATACCTACCCAACCGTTCTCTGGGATACCTGCCAGAAGGACTTGATGCCGCTGAAAGACGCGGTCGTGCGTATTGGCGCAATCGTCGCCGGCACCAAGAGAGACGCGAATGATACAAAGTAACACCGATCGATTCGTTCATGTGCCAGCCCTCGGTGCTACCCCGCATCGCCGCGCGTGACGGGGCCGACGCTCTCCTGAGCTTCGCAAGCCAGTTGAAGCAGCGGCGGCCCTTGGTAGGAGAGGAACAACAATACGATTCGAAAAGACTGGAAAGTAGTCCGATCGAAAACGGTCAATCGATAGACGACGTCTCTGAGACATAAGGCCCGACCAGCGGAGCTCGTTGGTATCTGGCGCGACCCGGGTATGCGCCCACTCATCGGCCATTACGCCGCAGCCCATCCATCAGAATGTCGATGAGCCGCCGCGCGCTCGCTTCCCAGCCTGCGTCGGGATTCCCGTAACTCATTCCGACCAGCGCACGCAGCAGGTCGGATGGATCGATATCTTTGCGCACATCGCCGTTAACGATGGCCTGCTTCACAAGCGTGGAGATTGCACGTGTGATTAGTTCAGCGGGGGTTGCATGGAGCGGGGTTGTAGGGGCGGCCAAAGCTCCGAGCGATGGCCCGATCAGGCGCTTAGTGGCAATGAAGTCGACGAACAGGTGCATCCACTTATGCAATGCTTCGCCTGCTCGCGAAGTATCCAGCAGCTGCGGCGCGGCTTCGGCCAGTTGCTCGACTTCTCGTCGGTAAACCGCCTCCACAATCGCTTCTCTGCTTGGGAAATGGCGATACAATGTGCCGATGCCGACGTTGGCGCGGCGCGCGATTTCTTCTAGGCTCACATTCAGCCCGACTTCCGAGAACCCCGCCTTGGAGGCGTCGATCAATAATTGCCGATTCCGGGAACTGTCGGCGCGGGGTTTGCGCGTTTGGACTGCTGCCTTGCGTTTCATCTTTATCGGTCTGCTCCTTGGACCCTCTCCGCCGGGGATTTCACACTCTCAGGGGCTGTCTATTGCGTATAAGCTTCTTTGCTCGTACTCTATAGGGAACCGACCGGACGGTCGACTACCAATTCATTGCCAATTTTGGACGTAAGTGTGGGCTAACGTGAATTTGAATTTGTCTCTCGGCCGGCAGTGGGTGGTATGGATAGGCGGTTAAGTTCACCAGCCCTGCCACAATGCGTGCGCGGATGCTGTCAAGAGCGAGTCATGGACGTTCTCTGAGGTCCACGAAAAGGGAAAACGGAGGAATTAACGATGTCTCAGCGTGATATTTTTGTTGTGGCAGCGGTGCGGACAGCGATCGGGGGTTCGGCGGCGCCTTGAAGGACGTAGCCTTATCCGATCTAGCGACGAATGTCCTGAGGGCGTTGATAGCGCGCTCAGGGGCTCCAACCGAGGATATTGGACACGTTGTCATGGGAAACGTGATTCCGACGGAGCCACGCGATGCTTACCTAAGCCGAATTGCTGCAATGAACGCCGGGATTCCGGAAAAGACGCCGGCTTTCAATGTCAATCGTCTGTGCGGTTCAGGTCTTCAGGCGATTATTTCCGCTGCGCAGACGATCATGCTCGGAGACAGCGAGCTTGCCATCGGCGCCGGTGCCGAATCGATGAGCCGTGGCCCCTACTTTCTGGCCTCGCAGCGTTGGGGCGCGCGATTGGGCAACTCGGAGACAATCGACTATACATTGGGAATCCTGCACGACCCGTTCGAGCGTGTTCATATGGGCGTTACGGCTGAAAATGTCGCTGAACGCTATGGCATTACCCGCGAAATGCAGGACGAATTGTCGCTTCAGAGTCAACAGCGCGCGGCCTTTGCCATCGCGGACGGTCGTTTCAAGAGCCAAATCGTCGCGGTCGAAATCAAGACGCGCAAGGGCCCGGTCGTCTTCGATACGGATGAGCATGTCCGAGGTGACACCACGATGGATGCTCTTCGGAAACTCAAGCCGGCATTCAAACCGAATGGACTCGTGACGGCCGGCAACTCGTCGGGCCTCAACGACGGGGCCGCGGCTGTCATGTTGGCATCATCGGAACGCGTGCGGGCTCTGAATCTAAGTCCCCTGGCCCGACTTGTCGCGTATGGGCATGCTGGAGTGAATCCCGCCTATATGGGTATGGGTCCCGTGCCTGCAACCAAACTCGCGTTGCAGCGCGCCGGGCTCAAAGCAAGCGATCTGGACATTATAGAGTGCAACGAGGCATTCGCCGCTCAAGCCTGTGCGGTGTCTCAAGAGCTTGATCTGGATCCGGCCAAGGTCAATCCCAACGGTTCAGGCATTTCATTGGGGCATCCAGTGGGAGCTACCGGAGCCATTATTTCCGCGAAGGCCATCTATGAGCTCCACCGGACAGACAAGCGTTACGCACTGGCAACGATGTGTATCGGTGGCGGGCAGGGCATCGCGGCGATATTTGAGCGCGTGTGAGCACCCGCGCATAGCATGACCTCACCAGGTGAGATCGAAGTGGCCGCCGCCTGCGCACCGCCCGTGATCGTCGAAATGCGCGAGAGCGTCGCCTACATGACGCGCGCGGGGCCGGGTGTTGCGCGCAATCTAGGTTCCCCGTACCCTGTAGGGAACCGACCATTCGGTCTAGCAAATGGGCGTATGGCCGTTGCGATCGAATGCAGACCTGGATCTTGAACTCCAAGCAGAGTCCACACGAGTACAAAAATGAGCAAAGTAGTCGCCCGAGGAAGGGCCAAGAAAAAGGGAGCGAAAACCACAACTGCAGCGCATGATGATAAGCGCCTGCAAATCATCGCGCGCTGCGCCGATCTGTTCGATTCCGGTGGGTATCATCGCGCTACCATGCAGATGCTGGCCGATGAGGTGGGTTTGGGCAAACCGACCCTGTATCATTATTTCTCCAGCAAGACCGATATCCTATATGCCATTCATCAGATGCATATCGCTGCACTGATCGAAGGTCTAGACTCGGAGAAACGCCGCGGCTCGAGTCCCGAGGATCTGTTGATGCACGCGGCCCGTGACATTCTCGAAGAGATTGCCAACCATCCGGGTTATGTGCGCGCATTTTTCGAACATTACGGGGAGCTCGAGGGAGCAAAGCGGACAGAGATTCGCGCACGCCGTCTAGAATATTTCGAAAAGCTATGCGACATCATCAAAGGCGGTATTGCGTCCGGTGCATTTCGCAAATGCGATGTCGAAATCACGGTGTATGGATTTCTCGGACTGTGCAGCTGGTCCTATCATTGGTATCCGTCTATAGCCGATAGAGTCCCGGCGAAGAAAATTGCCGAAACACTGTGCGCAACGTTTCTTCAGGGATTGCGCAAGACGGATTGACAGTGAGGTTTCCGGCGATCACGTCGAGTTGATTGGGTCACGGGCAATCCGCACCGCCTCGGGTAGGAGCGTGGGCAGCTACCGGACGCCCCTTGTTGCACCAGAACCCTCGAGAATCGTTACTGCCGACAGGCCTGGCGCACCATATACTTGGCTGTAGGCCAAACGCGCGCCTTCGACTTGACGCTGTTGAGCTCGTCCGCGCAGCTGTTGCACATTCTCGTACACCTGGCGCAGGCCCGATGCGCCGATCGGTTCGCCGCACGCAAGACAACCGCCATCGGTGTTGACCGGCAGCTTGCCGCCCAACTTTGTCGCACCGTCGCGCAGCAGGTGTTCCTGGTCGCCATCCGCGCAGAAGCCGTTCTCGGCCATGTGCATAATCTCGGCGCCAGACTCAGTATCCTGGAGCTGCGCCACGTCGATATCCGCCGGACCGACGCCGGCCATCTCATACGCCGCCTTCGCCGCCAGCACGGTGGGCGACGGATCGCGCCGGATTTCCAATGAGGGCGAAAATACCTCGAACGAGCCATTGAGTCGAGTGCGCAGCGCCACCCCGCGCAGGGTCGGCCCGGAGAGCCCCAGCTCGCGCGCTTTGCGTTCGGAGGCCAGGATCAGCGCCGTCCCACCCTCGGCCGGCGAGCAAAACATGTACTTGGTCAGGGGATCGGACACCATCTGGCTGTTCAAGATGGTGTCGAGGTCGACCGGGGTGCGGCGCCAGGCATGCGGCGTCCTGGCGCCATTCTCGTAGGCTTTTTCCGCCACCCGGCCGAGCGACTCGCGCGAGATGCCATACAAACCCATGTAACGCTGAATTTTCATGCCGAAGAACTGGGTGGTCAGCATCAGGCCGGTCTGGCCGTACCAGCGCGGCAGGCCAGATGCTTCAGGTTCGGCATTGAAGGCCCCGCGCGGATGCTTATCGAAACCGACGGCGACGCCGAGCTCGGATTCGCCCGACTTGATCGCCCAGTAGCCCGACAGCAGCGCCGAACCGCCGGTGGCGCAGCCGTTGGCGACATTGATGAACTGCATGCCGGTGCGCCCCAGCACCGGCAATACCGCATCGGCGTCGCCGGAGTCATACGAACCGCCGAACCCGAACTGCATGTCGGTCCAATCGAGGCCCGCGTCAGACAAGGCTTCGCGAATGGCGAACACCCCCAGATCAAGCCCCGTTTTGCCGTCATGCCGGCCGAAGGGGTGGATGCCCGCCCCGACGATGCAAACATTGTTCATAACCGTTCCTCATTGGCGGGACGGAAGGCGTAAGTCATGACCGCCGCCCCGTCACTGTCATGGCGGTAGGCCTCGAGCACCAGACGCATGGGCATGCCGATGCGAAGATGGACCGGATCCGAAACTTCGATGCGGCTTTCGACGATGATCTGACCCGGCAATTCAACGTAGCCGACCGCGTAGGGCACGAAACTGCTGTCGTCGCCATCGCCATCGAACGGGGGTTTGGGCCGAAAGCGCTGCACGGTAAACGACCACAAACTACCCTCGCGTGCCAGCTCGATCTCTTTATGCAGCAAAGCTTCCGGGCCGCTCGGCATCGGGAACACGATCTTGCCGTCGCTCAGACGCCGGCCACCGAGCAACGCTGCCTCCGAGTCTTTCATCCGGATAAGACCGGGGGCGACGGGTTTCGAGCTTGGCATTTTCACCCTCTCTATCGTCAGAGCGACAGCGCGAGTCGTTGTGCTTCAAATACAGCATGCGACATCCGGCGCGGCGTGATGCAATCGCCGATGGCATGGGCCTCCATGCCTGATTGGCGAAGCGAGTTTGCCAGTCCGCTCACCGCCGCGCGTCCGGTTTGCAAAACGATCAGGTCGCAGGCAACGGCCTCGATATTACCGCTGGCCACATTCATCAAGCTAGCGCCATCTTGCGCAACTTCGTCCAGCACCGTGAGTACGCGATATTCTGTTCCGCCTCGCCCGAGGCGGGCAAGCAGCGGGCCGACGCTCTCGGTCGGAATTGCGCCGGCCACAATGGCAGACGGCGTGGCGATCAATAGGCGCCAGCCGGCTTCGACCAGCATTTCGCCGACCCCGTAGGTCCACCAGAATGCGCTGCCGTCGTCTACCAGAATGGCGCGCCCGCTTGCAGTGGGAACGGGGGCGCCCTGTTCCAGAATGTCGAACCAGCGCATCACGCGCGGGCTCAAGAATTGCTCGGGCAAGGGCTTCGCTACCGCGCCGGTGGCGACTACGGCCATGTCGAAGTTGCCGCCCAAATCTTGAGCGCCGTCAATGCGTGCACCGAATTCGATCCTGACCGAGTGCCGTCTCAGTTCCAACCCGATATGGTCGATCAGACGGCGCAGGTCGCTGCGACGTGGCAGCGATGCGGCGTAGAGAAATTGTCCACCTATGCCGTCGGTGGCCTCGAACAACGTCACCTGGTGACCACGCGACGCCGCGACCCGTGCCGCTTCCAATCCGGCCGGGCCGGCACCGACGACTGCGATGCGTCGTACTTGCGAGGCCGGACCCGTGTTTTTGAACTCGATCCGCAGCTCCCGTCCGGCCGTGGGATTGACCGCGCAATGTAGGTGGGGCGAAAACGCCCGGCAATCCTGATTCAGGCCGACGCAGGGGCGGATGCGCTCGGCCTCGCCGCGCGCCGCTTTGCCCACCCAGTCGGCGTCGGCGATGAAAGCACGCGCCATCCCAATCAGGTCGGCCTGGCCTTCGGCGAGGATGCGTTCGGCGATCTCCGGCCGGGTGATCCGCTGGCCGACGATGATCGGCATGCCCGAGGCGTCGCGGATGATTTTTGCTGCCCGCGCCGAAGTTGCTTCCGGGGCCGTGGCGTCCTTCACGTACATGCCCCGGGTACCCAGGGTGATGCTCAGATAGTCGACGCTTCCGTAATCGGATACGGTTTTGGCAATCCGCGCAGTATCCGGAATGGACAGACCATCGGGGATCTCTTCGTCGGCGCTGAGCCGAAGGCCAAGCAGAAAGGCGTCGCCGCAACGGGTGCGTATCGATTCGATGACCTCGCGCAGGAAGCGCATGCGGTTTTCCGGCGTGCCGCCATAGGCATCGTCGCGGTGATTCGTCGCCGGCGAGAGGAACTGCCCGACCAGATAGCCGTGTCCGCCATGAATCTCGACGCCGTCGTGGCCAGTCCGCTTGAGGTTGTACGCCGAATGTCCGAATGCTTCCACGAGCATGCGGATTTCGTCTTCATCGAGAGTGTGCGGTGGGAACGGGTCGCGTGGCGACCGGATCGGCGAGGGTGCCATTGGCGCAAATTCGGATTCGCCGCCGATGAGCTCCCGGCCGAGATGCAAGATCTGGCCGACCACCACCACACCGTGCGAGCGGACCATGTCAGCGCGCTTTTGCAGCCCCTCTAGAACGTGATCGCTGTAGACCTCGACCAGCGTGCGCAGCTTCATCGCCGAGCTGGGATGAACCACTGCGGCGCCGGTGATCATCAGGCCGGGTCCCGATCGGGCACGTGCCTCGTAGTAGGCAATGTCGTCCTGTGTGATCGCGCCGTCGCGCAACATGCTGGTGCCATGCGGCAGCATCACGATGCGATTGGCAAGCCGGGTGTGTCCCAAGGAATAAGGTTCGAATAGTCGTGGATAGGCAGTCATAAAATGTTCACGGACTCATCCACCGTTCGTCATTGCGCCGTGATGCCGCCGTCGATGGTCAGCTCGGAGCCTGTCATGTAGCTGGATTCGTCGCTGGCGAGAAAGACGATGGCGTCGGCAATCTCGCGCGCCTGGGCGAAGCGGCCGAGCGGCGTATGCTCTAGAAATTTGGCGGCGATGGCGGGGTCGGCGTAGGCCGGTGCCGTTAGCGGCGTTTCGACATGGCCGGGATGGATGGAATTGGCGCGGACCCCATTTTTGGCGGCGGCGCATTCCAGGGCCGTGACCTTGGTAAATAGGCGCACGCCAGCTTTGGCCGCGCTGTAGGCACCGGCGTTTAGCCCACCGATCAGGCCGCGGATCGATGACATGTTGACAATAGCTCCCTTGCCCGATTTGGTGAGCAGGGGTAGCGCATGTTTGGTGCCGAGGAACACGCTGTCCAGATTGACGGCCAGCGTTGCGCGCCATTCGTCCAGCGTGGTTTCACTAATGGAACGGAAGCGGCCAAAGCCGGCGTTATTCACCAGCACGTCCAGCTTACCGAAGCGCGAATCGATGCTGCGCATCGCCACCATCCACTGGTCTTCATCCGTAACGTCGAGTTGGATGTCGCCATGCCGTGTGTCAGTTTTGCGTAGGTCCTCCAGCGCTCTCGCAAGGCCTTCCGCATTGCGGTCCGCCAGCAAGACGACGGCCCCTTCTTCCGCAAAGCGCAGTGCCGTCGCCAAGCCGATGCCCGAAGCGGCGCCGGTCACCAGGGCAACCTTGTCGGATAGGCGGCGCACGCTTACGCCTTCATGCCGATGTCGCGTTTGCTCAAGTCGAGCAAACTCGCAAAGATGGGATTGCGCCGCGCTAGGATGGCGTCGGCACGCTCGTGGATTTCCCCATCGAACTGGGTGGTCGTCAACAGATACAATTGATTCTTCTTGATCGCTTCATAGGCCTGCTGCGCGACGGCTTCGGGCGACAAGGCATTGGCGTAAAGCTGATCGGCGATCGCCTGCAATTCGGGAGTCTCCGCCGCGGGACCCTCGGACGGACGCAACTTGGAGGGACGATTGCGCTCCGACTGGTAGATCCTGGTGTTGACCAGGCCGGGACACAGGCACGTCACGCCGATCGGTGCGCCGCGTTCCAGTAGCGAGCCATAAAGCGCTTCCGTGACCCGCACCGCGGCGAACTTCGCCGCGCTGTACACCGCCGACCCCGAACTGCTGATTAGGCCGGCAACCGAGGCGGTGGTGAGCACATGGCCTTCCGTACCCTGCGCTAACATGCGCGGAACGAAGCTGCGGATGCCGTGCACGACGCCCATCAGATTGACGTCGAGCGACCAGCGCCAGTCTTCTAGCGGATATTCCCAGACCGGACGATGGCGGCCCGAAGGGACGATGCCGGCGTTGTTGCAGAGCAGATGCACAGCGCCGTAAGCTTGCGAGGCGGTTTCGGCCAATGCCTCCACGTCGCTGGCAGCAGCGACGTTGGTGCGCACTGCGAGAGCGGTGTGCCCGTCCGCGGCCAGTGCATCGCGCGTACGCTCCGCCGCCGCGAGGTCGACATCGGCGAGCACGATCTTCATGCCGGCGCGCGCGAAACGCCACGCCATCGCCGCACCGATGCCGCTGCCCCCACCCGTGATGACCGCTACACGACCCTGAAAGTCCTTCATACTTACCTCGGTAGGCCAAACCATTCGCACCAGCGACGTTGCCTTGCGCATCCGGTTCGAGCCGGAATGTCGGCTGCGTCGAGGGCTCTTGCGCCAGCGATTGTCAGCAGCCGGCAATTGTCTTATCCTACTTCGGTACAATATCGACCGACCGGTCGGGTGTCAATGGTGTTCCGCTGCAGCTGCCGCGAATAGAGGGAGTTCCCGCACTCGATAATAGGTCGTTGCCAATTTCCAGGTCTGGCAGCCGGATCTGACTTGAGGAGCCGCATTTTGAAAAATGATGCCACGGAAATGAGCAGCCTATTGCTGCAAGCGCCCCTCCTGCGCCGGATCGCGCCCTACACTCTGGGGGGGTATGCGCGGTTCCGCGCGATCGTAGAATCGGATGGCGCTCTTCCCGCCAAGGTAAAGGCTTTGTACGTCGCTGTCGCGGCCGTCGCCAAGGGCTACCGTGAACTGGCGCAGCGTGAACTGAAGCGTGCCCACGCTCTCGGTCTTGAGTTTTCGGAGGCCTCGTCGGCGGCCATCATCTTGAGCAGCGTGCGTGGGGAGGGCGCAGCCTTATCCTTCATCGACGCGCTGGAAAAGGAATACCCCGGCTGCACAGGAGGCGATGATGCAATGCCGGTGCTTGATGTCGCACCGGGCCAGGCCGAGAAGAACTTTCTCAACTACTTTGGGACTATGCCGCCGTCGCTTGCCAAGCTGCTGGAGTTGCTGCCGCTTGGTGGTGACGCCTATTACCTGATGCGCGAAGGCACCATTAACGGTACGCCGCTGGGGTCAAAATATTCGGAATTGATGCTGGTAGTCGTCATCAACGCCGACTATAACCCGCTTGCGGCAGTTCACATCAAGTCCGCGCGCAAAGTCGGCGCGAGCGAGCAGGAGATCGCCGAAGCAATCGTCTGCACGGTGCTGACCAGCGGACTTTCGGCCTGGGTAACGGGAGCGACAGCGATGGATACCCCATAGCCGTTCGCACCTGACTGGCCACGCACCAACGACGCATCTGCGCGGCTAGTGACTACGGCGGAGCGGTGTCAGGTCAGTGCCAGCTTGGTTACGGCAAGTTTAGCCATTGCCTTCTTGTCGATTTTACCCGTACTCGTGTACATCATGTCATCAACAACAAGCAAGTGCTCCGGCCATTTCTTTTTGGACAGGCCGATGCTATCAAGGTGGCCGGTAAGTTCCGCCAAAGCGGGTGCAGCATGGCCGCTGCGGATGCAGCAGACCGCACACGCCTGTTCACCCAACCGTGGTTCAGGCACGGCTACCACGGCTACTTTGGCGATAGCGTCGTGTTTCAACAAGGCGGCCTCCACTTCGGCTGGGTCGATGTTGAAACCGCCGCGGATGATCTGGTCCTTGATGCGGCCGACGACCTTGAGATCGCCGTTGGCGTCACAAACGATTTCGTCGCCGGTGAGGAAAAATCCGTCCGGTGTCAGGCGGAATTCCTGCTCGCCCATACCGTGGCAGTAACCGAGAAACAGCGACGGCCCGCGTACGCCGGCTTGGCCGCGCTGACCGCGCGGCAGCATATGCAAGTCGACGTCAAAGGCTTCGTCGCGGGTTCCCGGAAACGGCATGCCGTCGGAATTCTGCCGCCGCTCCGGCGGGTCGCCGGGAAGGGTCGAGGCATGCCCCATGCACTCGGACATGCCGAACATGCGCAGCACACGAATACCCAGCATGCGGTCTGCATCGGCAACCATTTCCGGCGTCATCGCGCTGCCGCCGACGGCGAGCGCCTTGAGCATGCTTCTTGCGGTCCATTCGCCCTTGCGCGCGGTCTCGATCAGGCCGACGAGGTGTGTCGGCACGCAAATACCCCAGCCGCAGGAATACCGGTCCATCATTTTTAGTGCTTGCAACGGATCCCAGGGATCGATGATGACCAGGGGGTGGCCCAGCGACAGGCTGAAGTGTGCAGTGAAGGTGAAGCCGGGCGCACTGCCCAGTGGGACGATGCCGATGATGGCATCGTCCGGCTGCAATCCGGCGATCTGTGCACACGCGCGGGTGGCGTAATTCATCGCCGCGCTGGAATGCATCACGCCTTTCGGCACGCCAGTGGTGCCAGACGTGAAACCGATCAGCGCGGTGGCGGCATCACGTTCGTCACGGTTTTGCGCAGCGGAAAATTTACCAGGCGACAGGCGCAACCCATGCAGTTCGGGCAGAGCCCGTCCGGCCGCCTCGGTGCTGCCGATCAGCGCCACATGCCCGAGCCGAGCTTCGAGTATCTCCTGGTCGGCCTTACCGAGTCCCGGCGTTAGAGGACAAATTATCGCGCCGACGCCGGAGATGGCAATTGCCGCCGCGAGCGTCGGCGCGGTCTTGCGCCCCTCCAGTAATACCCGGTCGTGCCTGCCGATGCCCATGGCGCGCAAAGCCTGCATGGTGGAACTCGCCATGTCGTGGATTTCGGCGCGTGTCCAGCCGCGCCCATCTGATCCGACAATCGCCAGCGCATCGGGTGAGGCAATGCGGAGCGCATTGAACTGGTCCCACAGCGAGGCGTCGCTCCAGGTCAGGCTGTTCGCCGAATATTCAGCCAATCGACTGCCCCCCGTCCACGAGAATGGTCTGCCCGGTGATGAAGCTTCCGGCATCGGACGCCAACAGCGCGATCACACCGGCCATCTCCGCCGGCTTACCCAAGCGATGCAGGAGGATGCCGTTGCGCAGCTTCTGTTGCATTTCTTCGGTCAAGGTTTTGGTCATGCCGGTTTCGACCGAGCCGGGCGCTATGGCGTTGACGCGAATACCGTGCCCGGCCCACTGAGCCGCGAGGTCGCTGGTGAGATGCACGATGGCGGCCTTGGTGGTGGTGTAGGGTACGACTTGGCCATACTCGGGCGTGTAAGACAAATAGGCACCGACCGAGGCGATGTTGACGATGACCCCGCCACCACGGGCTATCATGTGCCGCGCCGCGTGGCGGCAAGCGAGGAAGGTGCCGGTGAGATTAACGTCGACCACCTTGCGCCAGCCGGACAGGGGGATTTCCTCCGGCAGCCCCCACCACGAGGCGCCGGCATTGTTGATCAGGAGGTCGATGCGGCCGAGCCGTTCGATGGTGTGCGCGACTGCGGCTTCAACTTCCTCTTCGTTGGAGATGTCGCAACGCAGGCTGATGGCACGCGCGCCGAAGCGGGCGGAAATATTCGCCGCGAGTTCGGCACAATTCTGCTCATGCCGCGCGGCGAATGCCAGTTCACACCCCAGGTCGGCCAGCGCGGCCCCCATGGCCTCGGCCAGCGCGCCGTGGCCGCCGGTCATCAACGCCACCTTGCCGTCGAGCCGGAACAGCTTGGCCATGAAACCGGGACTTTGTAACTCGACCATGTGAAGACCGCCCCTATAGCCTCGCCAGCAGATCGACTTCCTCGCTAATCAGGGCGATGCGCTTGCCTTTCATCCTGCCGACATGGGCCACGGCAGCCGCCCATTCTGGCGAGGCCAGCGCCGCATCCAGGGCGGCGCGGTCGGGAAAGGATAACACCGCATGGCCGTCCCAGGCCGGGGCGTCGGGGTGGTCGTAGTCATGCACAACCTCGCCGTGGCGATAGGCCTGCAGGCGCGGCAGGCGCCTTGCGAAATCCGCGTGCTCGCCCCGCCACCAGGTGGTGAAGCGCTCGCGACTCCAGTCCGGGGGGCGCGCGGCGAGCACGACCAAGCTTGCGGGCATCGATGTCTCCTCGTGCGGTTAGCGGCCGGTCCAAACCGGAGTGCGCTTTTCCAGAAAGGCTTGCACGCCTTCCTTGGCATCTTCGGAATGATGCACCACATTGCAGGTCATGGTTTCGAGCGTGATCAGCGAATTGGTGTCCGCATCGAGTCCGCGATTGATCGCCATCTTGGTCATCCACATGCAGAACGGGCTCTTGTCGATCAGCGGTGCGCAGAAGTCCTGGATCAGCCTATCGAACTCGGCCTGCGGCGCGGATTTATTTATCAGGCCCCACTCGGCGCACTCGTCGCCCGACAGCAACTTGCCGGTCAGCATCAGTTCCTTGGAGCGGCGTATACCGATCATGCGCGGCAGACGGTAGATCGGGCCGGCGCCGCCGAATAGGGCGCGGCGGATGTGGAAGTCGCCGATCTTGGCTTCGGAAGCGGCGAGGGCGAAGTCGCAAGAAATCATCAGCTCGAAACCGCCGGCGACGGCGTAGCCCTCGACCGCCGCGATGGTCGGCTTGCGCATGTTGAAAATCTTGTCGTAGGTCCGCGCCGAGTCGATGGCCAGTTGCAACGAACTCGAAGTCGCATGCAGCACCGGGCCGACGAGTTGGTCGAGGTCGGCGCCGGAACAGAATGTATTGCCGCGGCCTCGGAACACCACGGCGAGCGCTTTCGGATCCTCGTGGGCGCGATCGACCGCGACTTCGAGTTCCTTCAGCAGTTGCGGGCTGACGCAGTTGCGTTTGTGCGGGCGGTTGAGCCAGACGGTCGCAATCCCATTGTCTGCGACCTCGTATTGAATGACATTCTCTTCCAGCATTTGTCTGCCCCTATTGATTTCTCGTGATGGTAACGGATTCATGTCGCTTCGTAATACACCCGACCGGTCGGTCGAATTTTGTTGTTACTCTATCAGCTTCCTTTTCTTTGTCAATCCGGGCATGCGATCAGAGGATCTCGAACAGCCCCGCTGCGCCCTGTCCGCCGCCGATGCACATGGTAACGACGCCGTATTTGGCGCCACGGCGCTTGCCTTCGAGCAGGAGATGACCGGTCATGCGCGCGCCCGACATACCGTAAGGGTGGCCGATGGCGATTGCGCCGCCCGAAACATTCAACCGGTCATCGGGGATGCCGAGCCTGTCGCGGCAGTAGATCACCTGGCTGGCGAAGGCTTCGTTCAGTTCCCAAATGCCGATGTCGGCTACCGACAGCCCGGCCTGCTTCAACAGCTTCGGCACCGCCAGCACCGGACCTATGCCCATCTCAGCCGGATCGCAGCCCGTCACCGCCATGCCGCGGTACAAACCCAGTGGCGTGAGGCCGCGCCGTGCCGCTTCGTTACCTTCCATCAGCACGACCGCTGCCGCGCCGTCAGACAGTTGCGATGCATTGCCGGCGGTAATGTATTTACCCAGCTTGATGCGCTGGCCGTCCTTGAACACCGGTTGCAGTTTGGCGAGATCTTCCAACGTGGTTTGCGGCCGGTTGCCTTCGTCGGCCTTCAGCATGATGGTCTTGCTGCTGGTGGTGCCGCTGGCCTTGTCGAACACACTCATTTCGGTTTCCATGGGGACAATCTCGGCATCGAAGCGACCGGCTGCCTGCGCCGCTGCCGTCCATTGCTGCGACCGGAGCGAGTATTCATCCTGACTTTCGCGCGATATGCCATAGCGCTCGGCGACGATCTCGGCTGTTTCCAGCATGCCCATGTAAAGCTGGGGGATACGCTGATCGAGCACCGGATCCTGCGTGCGGAACCGGTTGGCCCTTTCGTTCTGCACCAGCGAAACCGACTCGACACCACCGCCAATCACGATACTCATGCCGTCAAGCATGATGTGTTTTGCGGCGGTGGCAACAGCCATCAGGCCGGACGCGCACTGTCGATCCACGCTCATGCCGGCCACTGAAACGGGAAAACCCGCACGCAGCGCCGCTTGGCGTGCGACATTGAAGCCGGTGGTACCCTGCTGCAGGGCGCAGCCGAGGACCACATCATCGATCTCTGCAGGATCGACGCCCGCGCGCCGGATCGCAGTCGCGAGGACGTGGCCCGCCAGCGCCTGGCCCTGGGTGTTGTTGAATGCACCGCGATAAGCCCTGCCGATAGCGGTTCGGGCGACCGAGACGATGACGGCTTCACGCATATTTCGTTTCCTCCTGGTTGGTTTGCTGCTGCGCCCGGAACATCGGACCGCGGGTTGCAACGGCGATATTGCCGGCGCGGGAATAGATGACTTCATCCATGATGGTTTTTCAGGCCTCGGCGATTTTCACGACCAGCCGGTCGTGATGGGCGCCTGTGAACAGGCAATTGAAGCTTTCCGGAATGGCGTCAAACCCTTCGCGCACATCGACGCCCCAAACGAGTTTTCCCTGCCTGATCCAGCCGTCGATGTCCGCCAACATGCGCGCCGTTCGTTCATGCTGGCCGAGAATGTCGGTGACGCGGAAGGCGTGGATCAGGGCGGTATTGACGACCAGGTTCCACAGATTCGATGGACCGGGCTGCGGCGCCGTGTAGCCGGAAATCATCCCGCACAACGCGATGCGCGCGTTCTTGGCGAGATGATCGAGAGCTGCTTCAAGGACCGGGCCACCGACGTTTTCAAAATGCACGTCGAACCCTTTGGGCAGTGCTTCGCCGATTGCAGCGCTCAGATCGGCGGTGGCTTTATAGTCGATGCAAGTGTCGTAGCCATACCGCTCCACGGCCTTGCGGCATTTCTCCGCGCCGCCGGCAATGCCGATCACGCGCGCAGCGCCCTGGATTTTCGCCATCTGGCCGACCAGCGAGCCGACCGCGCCCGCCGCGCTGCTGACCAACACGCAATCGCCGGCTGCTATCTTGGCGATGTCAATCAGCCCGTAAAAGCCAGTCAGGCCTATGGTGCCCAGCACATGGGTATAGGCGGGGAGCTCGTAGCCCAGATTCACCGGCACGGTGTGGAACTGCTGCGGCGCACCGACGACGAAATCACTCCAAGCGCCAATTCCGAATACGATCTCGCCCTCGCGCGTGGACGGCGTGTTCGAGCGCACGATCTTTCCCAGAATGAAGCCCTTGACGGGGTCCCCGAGTGGAATGGGCGAGGCATAGTTTCCTGCGGCATTCATGAAGCCACGGATGGCCGGGTCCGTATAGAGGCGACCTCAAGCCGTTTCCAGCATGGCGCCAGCGGACATCCAGGCCGCGATGCCAGCCGACGGCACCGCGCACAGAATCGCTTCGGCCAGTTCCGCATCGCTTGCGCCCGCGCCGCGCGCGCCTCTGATATGGGTCAGCGCCATCGGACTGTAATCGGCCGCGAGTATGGCGACCAGCATCAATTCCGCATACTTCTTGCTCAGCGGGTTGCATTCAATGGTGCTCCTGCGCATCAGGTAATAGGCATCAGCGCCCTTCGGGCAAAGTTGCAGCAGCTTCGCCAGCGCCGGCGGTACAGTGCCGAAGTACCGCTTGAAGTTGTCCTCCGCCTCTCCCGGCGCGGCTTTGAGGTCGGGCATCGGCGGGTTGATGCCACCGGTCTGCGGCCACGCTGCTTCCAGCATGCTCTTGAACGCCATCGCCGCGCCCTCGCCGCGCAGGCTGCTGAGCACGATCAGGCCGGCGGTGGCTTCATGCAGCGTCAGCCCGAGACCGGCAGCGCGGGCGGCTTCGCGCTGCGCCAATGTCGCAAAGCCCTTGTTGACGGCTGCGACGGCGACGAACAGGGCTTTGACCTTTGACGGCAGCGCGCCATCGAGTTCGACGATTTCGCGGAACAGCTTGTAGCCCGAAACCGTGTAGGGCGCGACCTGACGCAGCACTGCGGAGTCGAGCAGCGGACTGTGTGTGTTGTCTTCCAAGATTCCTCCTCGCTTCTTGCTTTCGGGCGATGTGTTCGGGACGAGTACTATCCCTAGCGTCGGCCCGTCCGGCAAGCATCTCCACCAACTGTCGAATCCGGACTTCGGAGCCGCCGCAGCAGTGCGCAAACATGATACCGACCGTCTGGTCGGGCGGCAATGGTTATCCGCAAATAATTTTCATGCCCACTAAAGCGCACGCCGTGAATTGACATCCGACCGGTCGGTCGAATATAGTCGAAGTGAATCCGAAGCATTGGGACGCCCTCAATCGGCGGTTTACTGCCCTCGAGGATGCGCAGCAGCAGACAAAGGTAGCTGGGGAATTCATGAACTTTGACCAATCACCAAAATCCATTGCATGGTTGGAGAGAGTCCGCGCGTTCATGGACGAGCAGATCTATCCGGCCATTCCGCTTTACCGAGAACAAAGTATCGCGGTCGACCGTTGGAAGGGAATCCCGCCGATTTTCGAGGAACTAAAAGCCAGGGCCCGCGCCGCCGGGCTTTGGAACATGTTCATGCCGCCGTCGGATCATGACGACGAGTTCTTTACCAGCGTCGGCCTGACCAATGTCGAATATGCACCCATCGCGGAGCTGATGGGCCGGGTGTCGTTCGCATCCGAGATATTCAACTGCATGGCGCCCGACACGGGTAACTTCGAGGTGCTGCATCGCTACGGTACGCCTGAGCAGAAGCGGCAGTTCATGCTGCCGCTGGCCAATGGCCAAACCCGTTCGGCGTTTCTGATGACCGAGCCGGACGTGGCTTCGTCTGATGCCACCAATATCCGGACCGAGATCCGCCGCGAGGGTAGTCACTATGTAATCAATGGCCGCAAATGGTGGTCATCGGGGGCCGGTCACCCGCACTGCGCGTTTTATATCGTCATGGGGAAGACCGATAACAACGCAGAACCTTATCGTCAACAGTCGATGATCCTGGTGCCGGCCGGCGCGCCGGGGGTCAAGTTGATCCGCCACCTGAACGTCTTCGGTTTCGACCATGCTCCGCACGGGCACTTCGAGGTCGAACTGAACAATGTGCGCGTGCCAGCGGAAAACATGCTGCTGGGTGAGGGCCGGGGATTCGAAATTGCGCAGGGCCGGCTTGGGCCCGGGCGCATCCATCACACCATGCGCAATATCGCGAGCGCCGAGGTGGCGCTGGAGAAGATGTGCATTCGTCTCATGTCGCGACATGCCTTCGGAAAGGCGATTTCGGAGCAGTCGGTTTGGCAACAACGCATTGCCGAGGCCCGCATCGATATCGACATGGTGCGACTGCTGTGCCTCAAGGCTGCCTACATGATGGACACCGTCGGTAACAAGGCGGCGCGCGCGGAGATCGGCATGATCAAGGTCATCGCGCCCCGGGTGACGCAAAAGATCGTCGACCTCGCGATCCAGGCGCATGGCGGTGGCGGCGTATGCCAGGACTTCGGGCTGGCGGAACTCTATGCCAACACACGTGTCGTTCGGCTGACGGACGGGCCGGACGAGGTGCATTGCCAACAGATCGCCCGGCTTGAGCTGAAGAAATACAAGGGCCGCGCCTACTCCGACATCAAGGCCTACTCGTGATCCCGGTGAGCACCGACGACATGGCGCCAAAGAAATACATCGGCGAGATCGGCGCGGTCCGCGCCGCCAATCAGTTCGATCAGAGTCGGCTCGACCAGTATCTGCATGACGTAATTCCAGGTTACGGTGGGCCGCTGACGATTCGCCAGTTCGAGGGTGGACAGTCCAACCCCACTTATCTGCTGTCGACGCCGGGGGCGCAGTACGTCATGCGGCGCAAGCCATCTGGCATGCTGCTCAAGTCGGCGCATGCCGTTGACCGCGAATATCGCGTCATCAGTGCGTTGGCGAAAGTGTCCGGCTTTCCCGTGCCTGAGGCCCTGGTCTTGTGCGAGGACGACAGCGTCGTTGGAAGCATGTTCTACATCATGCGCCATGTTCCCGGACGGATTTTCTGGGATTGCCGCATGCCGGACCTCAGCCCCGAAGATCGTGCCGCTGTGTATGACTCGGTAAATGAGACCCTGGCTCGTTTGCACATTGTCGATTACGAAGCGCTCGGTCTTGGCGATTTCGGCCGGCCTGGCAATTACTTTGCGCGCCAGATATCGCGCTGGTCCAAGCAATATGAGTTGTCGCGGACCGAGGACATCGCCGAGATGGACAAGCTGATCGCCTGGCTGCCCGGGGCCGTTCCTGCCGACGACGGTTTGTCGTCGATCATTCATGGCGATTATTCGTTTCACAACATTTTGATACACCCCACCGAGCCAAGGGTGGTGGGTTTGCTGGATTGGGAACTGTCCACCATCGGCCAACCGCTGGGGGATCTGACCTATCACCTGATGGAATGGTACCGGCCGCCAGGTGCCGATGCGCGGGGAACCCTCGAGGGAGCGGATCTTGCCGCCCTCGGCGTGCCGACGCTGGAGGAATACGTTGCGCGCTATTGTGACCGGACCGGCCTTGCGTTCCAAGGAAACCTCGCCTTCTATCGCGCCTTCAACCTGTTCCGGGTGGCGGCGATTTTGCAGGGCATCCTCGGCCGACTGCGCGATGGCACGGCGACCTCGGCAAACGCTGCCGAAATTGCCGCTCGGATCCGTCCGCTGGTCAGGGCGGCCTGGGCGGAAGCGTGTGTTGGTGGCGCAGCGTGACGCAAGAAATAGTTGACGACCGACCGGTCGGTCGAGTACTGTAGAAGCAACGCAAAAGCGATCGGCAGTATTCGAGTGCGATCAGGTCGCCAGAGAGCGATCAGCCGATGGCGGGCAGATTGAAGCAGTACAACTCTTGCGATGGGGGACAGGTCATGGAAAACAAAACGAATCAAGCCGCCTTGACACTTGCGTCGGCTTTTCTGGGCGCAGCAATGTTCGGGGCGCCGACTGTTGCGATGGCGCAGTCCACCACGGACGCCGATACCGCAGCGGCCGCCTCGGCGGGTGACATTGAGGAATTGGTGGTCACAGCGCGTAGGCGCAGCGAACGGTTGATCGACGTGCCGGTTGCGGTGACTGCCGTGACCGTCGAGCAAATCCGGCAATATGACTTGACGGAGGCAGCGAATATCAAAATTGTCGCTCCACAAATCACGCTGGATCGAGGCTTTACCGGTGCCGGTGCGTCGATTTCAATGCGTGGCGTCAGTTCGTCTAGTCTGGATGCGGGCGTGGAGCAATCGGTTCTGCTCGATTTTGACGGTATGGCGATGAGTCGCGGTCGAATTCTCAACGATGCCATGTTCGATCTGGAAGGTATCGAAGTTCTGAAGGGGCCGCAGGCGCTGTTTTTCGGCAAGAATTCCCCCGGCGGCGTGGTCTCGGTCAGATCGGCCGATCCCACCAAGGAACTTTCGGGATATGCCCGGGCCGGATACGAGGTCACTGCCCGAAATCCCTCGGTAGAGGCTGCGATCTCCGGTCCGCTTTCCGACACCGTGGGGTATCGGGTGGCCGTATACGGCAGCACGAGCGGTGGCTACATCACAAATACGGATCCCGGGGTGCCGGACTTGGAACGTACCGCCGCAACGGGCAGTACCTTTGTTCCTCCGGCGCAGTCGCGTTTGGGCGCAGAAGACAAGGTGGGGGCGCGTCTGACCCTGAAGTATGATGACGGGAACAAGTTTGACGCCAATTTCAAACTATTGGTCAGCGACTATCGTGGCCAAAGCCTGCAAAGCTTCGACGAAGTCATGGCTTGTCCGGCAGGGCGGACACACCCGATTGAACCCGGTGGAGTTATCGATCCTTACGGCGATTGCAGGCTCAACGACCGGGGATCGATGGGCTGGCTGTCGCCGAACATCATCAATCCGTGGCCACAGGTCAAGGCGCACGGCGATGGGAGGCCGTATTCGTCGGACGAAACCATCATGCCGACCCTGACGCTGAACTACAGACCCAGCAATTTCACATTGACTTCGGTCACCGGCTACTATGACTACAGCTATGTCAGCCAAGGCGATGCCGACAATTCCGCCTATTCGTACTTCTGGTCGTACAGCGACGAGAAAAACAGGAGCCTGTATCAGGAACTACGTGCTGTATCGGCTCTTGATGGCATATTCAACTTCGCCGCAGGCGGGCACTATGAGCACAATGACCGGACGTTATACGTCGGCGGCGCCAACGGCCCGGTTCTGCTGGATGGGGCGACGGGACGATACAACTCCTATGACAATCAGCAACACAACAAAAGCGACGCGGGTTCGATTTTCGGCCAGCTGATCGTCAAATTCAGCAACCATGTCGAACTGACCGCCGGTGCGCGGTACACCCGTGAGAACAAGACGCTCGACTCCATGAACATATACGTCAATCCGCATGCCGCCGGCTTCCTGCCGGAGGGCCAGTTGATTTCCGGCAGCCGAAGCGAGTCCAATACGTCGCCTGAAGCAACTTTGGCTTGGCACCCGACTGAGCAGGTGATGTTGTATGGCGCGTACAAGACCGGCTACCTCGCCGGCGGCTTCTCAAACCCCGGAACCTTGTCGTCCGTCTCAACGATACACACACTCACCTTCAGTGACGAAACGGCAAAGGGTGTCGAAGCGGGCATAAAGGCCTCGCTGCTCGACCATAAGCTGTCCGGCTCCATCACCGCCTTCCATTACAAGTATGATGGTCTGCCATTGACGTCCTTGATTGCATTGAGCTCCACCGTGACCACCTTCGTCACTCAAAATGCGGCGAGCACGATAACGCAAGGGATCGAATTCGAAGGCTCATACCGGCCGGCGACAGGTCTCACCCTGAGTGCGTCGGCCAGCTACGACGACGCCTATTTCGAAAGTTTTGACGACGCGCAGTGCTATGCCGGGCAGACGGCGGCGCAGGGTTGCATGGCAGATCCGGTGACCAAGGCGAAGACCCAGAACTTGACCGGCGCACCGGTTTATCGAGCGCCGAAGTGGATCAACACCGCCGGCGTCGCGTATGAGTTTGGAGCGGTAGACAACATGCATGTGACCTTGAACACGGACTTCCGTTATACGTCCGGCTATTACACCGGCCTCAATCTGAATCCGCTCTCCCATCAGGGTTCATTCACCCTCGTGAATGCAGGAGTCCGCCTGAGTTCCGCGGACGACAAATGGTCATTCGCGTTCATCGGCCGCAATCTGACCAATCGACGTTACGGAACTCTGGGCGTCGATAAGCCGGGTGGCCTGGGCGAAGTATTCACCGTGGCCGGGGAGCCGCGCATACTCCTTCTGCAGGCGGAAGCGCGCTTCTAGTCGGTGTTCAGGCGAGACAAGCTCAGCGTGCAAGATGCGGGCAGTACATTCGGGCTGGTTCAAGGCGAAAATGCAGAAGACCAACAGTTTAAATCTAGGATCGGATAATCGCTGGTACGCGTTGCTGGTGTTTTTCTCTGTTTCGGTATTCAACTACTTAGATCGAACAATACTTTCCATCCTGCAGGTTCCGGTCAAGCACGATCTTGGCTTGTCTGATTCGCAAATGGGCGCGCTAACCGGCCTTGCATTTGCCGTTTTTTATACGACTTTTTCGTTGCCGATCGCGCGGCTGGCTGATCGCACCACGCGTAAGGTGGTGATTGCCGTATCGCTGGTCGTCTGGAGCGTAATGACCGCCATGATGGGCCTGGCGACGAGTTTCGCCGTGCTTGCCTTATTGCGAATCGGTGTGGCAATTGGCGAGGCCGGCAGTGTGCCCGCGGTGCATTCAATGATCTCCGACTACTTTCCGCCGGAGCGGCGTGCGACGGCGCTGTCGTTGTGGGGGTTGTCGTTGCCCATAGGGATGATGTTTGGATTCACGATGGGTGGGTGGCTGGTCGCAAACATCGGTTGGCGTGATGCGTTTCTGTACATCGGCGTGGCGGGTATATTCCTAGCGCCGTTGCTCTTGTTGACAGTTCGTGAACCACAACGTGGCCGCTACGACCTGACACCGACAGATCTGCCCTCGGTCGGCGGAGCACTGCGTCTCTTGTGGAGCCTACGTAGCTTCCGCCTACTGGCCATGGCTGGGGGGCTCAATGCTTATGTTCAGCAGGCGATGTTGGCGTGGAATGCTCCATTTTACAGCCGGGTTTTTGAATTGCCCATTTCACGGGTTGGCATTTATCTGGCGTTGATGCATGGGGTTGGCGGGCTGATAGGTGTTTATTGTGGGGGATTTTTTGCCGATCGCATCGGCGGACGAAATTCCCGCGGCTATCTGATGGTGCCGGCTCTCGGTGTATTGACAGTTGCGCCGGTCGGATTGATTCAATATCTGACGACCAATATTCATTTGTCGATCGTGTGTGGAGTTATAACGTCGGCGGTGGTCGTATTCTATTTTGCGCCGATCGTTTCCGCGGCGCACATGCTGGTGCTGCCAAGAATGCGTGCGCTCACGTCGGCAATGCTGGTGTTGATTGTCAATCTGGTTGGCGTGGGTCTTGGACCGTTTGTTACCGGTGCGATCAGCGACTTTCTCATCCGAAGCTATGGTTTGGCGGCGGCATCGTTGCGCTATGCGATTGCTTCCGCCATGTTAGTTGCAGTCCTTTCCGCGATTCTTTGGTGGCGCGCTGCTCTCCACTTTGTGGGTGAGCGAAATAGTGTTATTGAGAAGAGTGATGTCGCCGAGACACTTCCAAAACCCGCACCAATTTAAGACCATTGCACCACGCGAGACCCACACTGCACATCACCTCGAAGGAATCACCACATGCGGTTCAATTTGCTAGGTCGAACGGGGTTCCGAGTTCCGGAGATCAGCCTGGGTCTGGGAACGCTGGTCGGAACGGAGCAGTTTGACGAAAAGGTAGGCAGGTGCATGGAGGCGGGGGTCTGCCTGTTCGACACAGCCGACGCGTATTCGGAAGGAAAGAGCGAGGAACTGTTGGGTAAGGTACTGTCGGGGCGGCGCGATAAAGTGCTGCTGTCGACAAAGGCGACCTACCGAGTCGGTTCGGGTGAGAACGATCTGGGCTCGTCGCGCCATCATCTGGTCAATGCCTGCGAGGAGAGCCTGAGGCGCCTACGTACAGACTGGGTCGATCTCTATCAGTTGCATGCCCCGGACCTTTTCACTCGACCCGAGGAAACGATGCGCGTGATGGACGACCTGGTCCGTTCCGGCAAGGTGCGCTACATCGGCTGCTCGAATTATTCGGGCTGGCAAGTCATGCGTGCGCAGGCGGCAGCAGAGTCGTTGCGCCGGCAACCATTCGCGTTTCAGCAGCTTCTGTATTCGCTTGTTTGCCGCGATGCGGAATTCGAACTCTTTCCCGTTGGTGAGGATCAGGGAATGGGTTCGATGATCTGGGGGCCCCTGGCCTCGGGATTCCTGTCAGGCAAGTACCAGCGCGACAAGCCGCGTCCGGATGGTTCGCGGCTCGCCGCACTGCCGACGCTCGAGAGTGTCCCGGACTGGGAGCATGCGTTCCGCATCCTCGATGTAGTACACGAGATTGGCGCCAAGCGCGAGGTGTCCGTCGGACAAGTGGCGATCAACTGGCTGCTTAGCAAGCCCTGGGTATCTACGGTCATCCTCGGTGCGCGCACACTGATGCAACTCGAGGAAAATTTGGGCGCTCTGTCCTGGCGTCTCTCGGCCGAGGAGACGGCCCAGCTCGATAAGGTGAGCAATCCATCGCCGCTGCGCTATCCCTACTGGGTGCAGCGCCTTGGGGCGCCGGAGCGAAATCCACCGTTAAGTGGGTTTCGCCAGTGAGTTGTTTGGATTCTGGTGCGGCGGGTAGGCCGCAGCCTAATGCGAGCGCGCGTGGTGGTGCTGCAACGAGGAACCGACCATGCGGCAACTGTCGATAACGCCGTTGACCGTTTCGACACTGACGCCACCGCAGTTTCTGCGTTGCGCGGCGCAGGCAGGGTTTGGCAGAGTGGCGATGCGCATTCTGCAAGGCTCGCCACGCAATCGGCCTGACAATCTACCTATGCTGGTGAGCGGCGCCGACAGGATTTCGGAACTTTGCTCCATTCTGGATGGCGAGGGGCTTGTTGTTTCCGAACTGGAGTTTATTTTGTTGGATACCGAAACCGCCGTGAAGGAGTATCGGCCGTTCTTGGAAATGGGTGCGGCGTTGGGAGGTCGCTATATCGCGGCCGGCGCGACCGATCCGGAGTTGTCGCGCGCAGCCGAAAAACTGCATGACCTGTGCCAAATGGCCCGCGAGTGCGGGGTCAAGGTTCTGATCGAATTTGTCCGCTATAGCACTGTGCGCACCCTGCAGGATGCCGTGGCGCTGATTAAGGCCAGTGGCGCTGACGATGCCGGTATACTGCTCGACACCTTTCACTTTTACTGCGCTGGAAATCAGCCGGAGGATATCCTGGCGTACCCGGCCTCGTTATTCCCCTATGTTCAATTGAGCGATGTGCCCGCGTCGCGACCTCAGGATCTGAAGGAAATCATCCGCCAGGCGCGAGAGGACAGGCTTAACCCCGGACAGGGCCAGATCGATCTGCCAGGGATCGTCGGGAATCTGCCGCCCAATTTGCCGGTCAGCATCGAAGTTCCCAATCTCACACGCATCGCGCAGGTAGGCGAACTGGCGCATGCAACACAGGTGCGACTGGACACGGAACAACTGCTGCGCCAGATCGACTCCGCCCGAACAATCGAAATGAGTTGCTGATCTATGGTCCGGTCGTCATCGATATCCTGCGGCGCGCACGGCGATCGGGCCGAGGGTCATTGCCCGCGCCAAATACGTTAATCCATCAGGACAATTTCACTTCATGAACCTATCAAATGATTCAGGTGCGCTATCTCCCTATCGTGTTCTAGATCTGACAGAAGGAGCGCTCGCTCTTTGTGGAAAACTTCTTGCCGATCTTGGAGCTGATGTTATCAAGGTTGAGAAACCTGG
>WNFQ01000281.1_pt1 | contig 32761 bp, 25 predicted proteins | sample 5400171 | NCBI WGS metagenome assembly WNFQ01 (sample SAMN13153356, study PRJNA577476) | soil metagenome | isolation source: 20 cm soil under Madrone tree | place: USA:California | collected 2016-06-14
CGAATTGGTTCGCGGCCGCATGGAGGTTTCCGGCCCGATTACTGTTGATGAGTTGACCGACAGATTGGTTTTGCGGCCTCCAGACATTGAAGCTGCCCTGCTGGCACTGGAGACCGAGGGCTTTGTTCTGCGCGGCAAATTTCACCCCGGGGCAACGAAACAGGAATGGTGTGATCGGCGGCTGCTGGCGCGAATTCACCGGCTCACGATCGACCGGCTCCGGGCGGAGATTCAGCCGGTTTCAGTTCAGGATTTCTATCGATTTCTGTTCGCGTGGCAGCGCGCCGATCAAGAACATCGCGTGGAAGGACCGGAAGGTTTGCAGTCCGTGTTGGAACAACTCGACGGTTCCGAGTTGCCGTTGGCGGCTTGGGAATCGGCAGTGCTCGCCGCACGCGTTACCGATTACGATCCGGAGTGGTTGGATCGTCTTTGCTTCTCCGGTCGCGTCGGCTGGGGACGTTTGAGCGCGCCGCAAAATCCGAGCACGCGTGCGTCGGCCCCGCTGCGATCAAGCCCAATCGCGCTCTACCAGCGCGAAAATTTGCATGACTGGCTGCTCTTAGCTGAGGGCAATTCTGCGATTGAACTTTCGAGCGGAAGCCAAGCTGTCTTCGAGGCCCTGAAAAGCGGTGGCGCGCTCTTTTTCGCTGAGCTGGTGCGGCGCACCGACAAGTCGGTGCTGCCTTCTCAAGTCGAGCAAGCCTTGTCGCAGCTCGCGGCACTCGGTCTGGTGACTTCGGACAGTTTCGATGGGTTGCGGTCGCTTCTCGTTCCATCAAATAAACGGCCTACGTTCGGTCGCAACATTGGAAAGCGACGGCACAAAACAAATGTGGCTAGCATTGAGTTCGCAGGTCGCTGGTCGTTGCTGAGAACGGAGATTGCCTCGAAATCAACTGGAAACGGTGCGGGAAGCTCCGAGCGTGACACTGCCATCGAGAAATTTGCACGGGTGCTATTGCGCCGCTACGGCGTTATGTTTCGCCGATTGCTCGAGCGCGAAACGCCTGCCGTCAGTTGGTATGAATTGGGGCGAATTTATCGCCGATGGGAAGCGCGCGGCGAAATTCGCGGCGGTTATTTTGTTGGCGGAATCAGCGGAGAACAATTCGCGTTGCCTGAAGCGATTGGTTTGTTGCGTTCCATTCGCAAGACGCCGCTAAATGGCCGGCTGGTTACGCTCAGCGCTGCGGACCCGCTGAATTTGCAGGGGATTCTCACGCCTGGCCCGCGCATTGCCGCGCTCACCGCAGGCCGCATTTTATTCCGCGACGGATTACCGATTGCGGCGCTTGAGGCCGGCGAGCTGCGCAAAGTCTCCGATGCGCCCGTCTCTGACTTGCAAATTGAAACGGCGCTTCGAGTGGGAAAGCTGCGTCCGTCGCTTCGGCCATATTACAAATAAACGCGTCGTCATCCTGAGCGGATCGAAGGACCTCACACTACCTGATTGAGCACCGTGCTTAATTTGCGTGCTTCAAACTTCGATTGGGAGGTCCCTCGCCGTCTTTGCGGCTCGGGATGACAGGACAACTATTTCTTAACCACCTCGGCGTTCTCGATCATCGCGATGCCGCCACGCTCCGCGAGCTTGCCTTTCAACGTGATGTTTTTGCCGCAGTATTCGGCAAGCTGATCATTCATTGGCTTGTGTTCACCAACCACGAGATAGGCCTTGCCGTCGCTGACGATGCCCACGGGCCCACCGCTTTTGATGCATTTTGCCCCACAGGACTGACCATGCTTTTCGCCGACGGCGTTGTGATCGACGTAGCACATCATATCGACAACTTCGCCGGTTACTTCTTTCGAAGCGCCGGCGTCGGCACTGTGGTCGTGTTCCTGGGCGATCGCCAGCGGCGCGACCGCCAACGCTGTAATGAATGTGGCGGTTACTGCGACTTTCAGAACTGTAGGTTTGTTGGTTGAATTGAACATGAAACAAATCTGGGCTGGTTGGCGCATTGGTCAATCGGTCACAAAATGACGAATGCCGAATGTCTAATGACGAAGGAAATCAAATGACGAATGCCGAAGACGCGGCTTGGCTTGGCTTTTCGTCATTCGGCTTTCGTCATTATTTTTGCTTCTCGATCAACTCAGCGAACTGATCGAAAAAATATGTCGCGTCGTGCGGGCCGGGTGCCGCTTCAGGATGATATTGCACACTGAAGATCGGCAATTCCTTGTGACGCATTCCCTCAACCGTGCGGTCGTTCAAGTTGATATGAGTTACTTCCACATCTGTGGGCAGCGACTCTGCGTCGACGGCGAATCCGTGATTTTGCGCAGTGATTGCCACTTTGCCGGTGCGCAAATCTTTTACCGGCTGGTTAGCGCCGCGATGACCGAATTTCAATTTGAACGTCGAACCGCCAAACGCGAAACCGAGAATCTGATGACCAAGACAGATTCCGAAGATCGGCTTCTTGCCCATCAAATCGTGCACCGTTTCGTGCGCGTAAGATAGCGCTGCGGGATCTCCGGGGCCATTAGAGAGAAAAATTCCGTCGGGATTGAATGCCAACGCTTCGTCGGCAGTTGTCGATGCGGGGACGACGGTAACTGCAAAGCCTTTCTGGCGAAGCAGGCGCAGGATATTTTCTTTGATACCATAGTCGTACGCAACGACGTGAAACTTGATTGGCGGCATCGTGCGTTTGGTTTCCCCATTACCGGCAATCGACCACGGCACGCTGAACTTGTCCTCTGGGTCCCAGCGGTAAATTTTGTTTGTTGATACTTCCCGGACGTAATCCATCCCGATCACGCCCTCGCCTTCAATCGCTCGTTGCGTCGCTTCCGCGGGCGAAATCTGTTCAGTCGTAAGACATGCTTTCATTGCACCACGCGTGCGCAGATGCCGCGTCAGCGCACGCGTGTCGATTCCCTGCGCGCCGGGGATATTCCATTTTCGCAGATACTCATCGAGCGACATTTCGGAGCGCCAGTTGCTCGGGATCTGGGTCAATTCTTCTATGACGAATCCGCGCACATGTGGCGAGCGGCTCTCCTGATCGAGCGAATTGATCCCGTAATTTCCGATCAAGGGATAAGTCATCGCCACGATCTGTCCGCGATACGACGGATCGGTCAGCACCTCCTGATAGCCCGTCATGGCGGTGTTGAAACAAACTTCGCCAATGCGCGTGCCTATTGCACCAAAAGATTCGCCCTCGAAATATCGACCGTCTTCGAGGGCTAGGAGCGTGCGCACGTCACTGCGCACTATCGATTGCGTCGGCGGATTTTCAAATCACGATCGAGAAACCGCAGTCCAAAATTAGTTGGGCGGACGAGAGACCACCGTTCCTTGCGCGCAGCATCAACAAAAAAACCCGGATCGAAAAATTCGACCCGGGTTTTAAGTTTTACCCCGCTGGTGCCGTTCAGGTGAATTCTCCCGTTCCCTTTTAGGAAAGGGCGGATGACCGTTGCTGCGGAATCTGACTTCCAATCAAGGCCTGTCATTTTCCGCACCAACCAAGCCTCCGTATTTCGTCAACTATCGGTTCGGGGACATCACCTCAATCGCGAACATCGCAGGGCAAATGTTTACATCCCGAAAACATTCGGGACTCGAAAGCCGCCGGCTGAGAGTTGAACGGAAAGCACTGGTTTCCTGCCCAACCCTCACCGAGCGGCTCTCAATCTCAAAGAACTATTCGCGCAGTTCCGCGCCGAGGTCGCGCCGCAATCGCTCGCGAATTTTCGCGTGCGCTGCGTTCACTTCCTCACTCGTCAGTGTGCGACTTCGGTCTCGATATGTCAATCTATATGCGAGCGACTTTCGTCCCGCCTCGATTTCGCCGCCGCTAAACAAATCGAACAGCTCGATGCTTTCCAAAAGCGGCTCGCGCGGTTCTCCAATCGTGCGCAAAATTTTTTCCTGCGAGATTTCGTCAGGCACCAGCATCGCAATATCCCGCCTGATCGCTGGATAGCGGTCGAGCTCTCGAAATTTTTTTGCGGATTCGCCTGTAGCCAAAAGGAGATCGGCGTGCAGCTCGGCAACGAGCACCGAACCGGGCGCGCTCGATTTGTCGGCCAAAAGTTGACCACCGAACCCCACTAGTTGGTCGCCGGAATAAACTTCGACCGCGAGCGCGAGATCACGGAATTTTCCTCGCCGAAACGAAAGATTTGGTACAACGCATTCGAGCGCGCCCTTGAGATCAAACAAGTCGAGGCTGCGTTTTGCCTGCGATCGCCAGTTCGATGCGCCAGCGACATTTCCCCAGAGCAAAAGGGCAAGGTGCCGTTCCTCCTTTCCCGATGGCGGGATGAATGCGCGTCCGATTTCAAAAATCGAAACGCTCTCGGCCCCCGCGCGAATATTTCCTTCGAGCACTCCAAGCAAGCCGCCGATCAAGCCCGGCCGCAGTGCGACGTGATCTTCGCTCAACGGATTTCGCAATTCGACTGCGCCTTCGCTGAACGCCGAAGCGTTTCGCGAAATTAATTTCGAAGTGCGCGCTTCGAAAAGTCCACGCGCAACCAGTCGCTCGCGCATGTGTGTTTCCAGATCGTACTCGCGATCGGCCGCGGTTGAAGGAGTGAACCGGCTGCTGTCTCTCCCCGGAATTTTGTTGGCGCCGTAAGCGCGTACGACTTCTTCAATAAGATCGACATCGCGCTGCAAATCACGCCGATAACTTGGAATTTTCCATTTGGTGATCTTGGCCGCGCTGATCTTCTTCAAACCAAAGTGCGTGAGAATTTCGTCGATCGTTTTGGGTTTGATCGCGATCCCCACGACACGGTCGCATTTTTCATAGATCAACGAAACGTCAGAGGGGTTCGATGGGGGCTCACCGGCAACGTGAATTTCCTTTGCCGCAGTGCCGCCCGCAATTTCTTGAATCAGTTCAGTTGCGCGAGCTGACGCGCGCAGAACCATTTCCGGGTCGACGCCGCGTTCAAATCGGTAACTCGCGTCGCTTGGAAGATCCAGCTCCCGCGCGGTGCGCCGAATGCTCGCCGGCAAAAAGTAGGCGGCCTCGAGCAAAACATTCCTGGTCGACTCAGTAACGCCGGTCTCCTCGCCACCCATCACGCCACCAATTCCCGCGGCGCGTTCTTGATCGGCGACTACGCAATTGTCCGGTTTCAGCGAGTATGTCTTTCCGTCGAGTGCGAGAAACTTTTCGCCATCGCGCGCGAGTCGAACGTTGATGTCGCCTCTTAACTTATCGGCGTCGAACGCGTGCGTCGGTTGTCCGAGCTCGAGCATCACGAAGTTCGAGATGTCAACGATGTTGTTGATCGAACGAATGCCGACGCTCTCAATTTTCGCGCGTAACCATTGCGGACTCGGCCCGACTTTCACGTTGTCGATCCTACGCGCGGAGAAAAATGGACACTCACGTGTTGCGGTAATAGTAACGCCAGTTTTCTTGATGGGAATTTTCGCTTCGCGGGGCGTCGACTTGAGTTTCTTGCCGGTGAGCGCGGCGATTTCGCGCGCGAGACCAAAATGACTGAGCAAATCGCCGCGGTTCGGAGTGATCTCGACGTCGAGAATCGTATCGCTTGGGAAAAGATCGGTAATCGGCGCGCCAACTTTTGCCTCTGGCGACAAAATCAACAGACCCGAGGCGTCTTCGCCCAGGCCGAGCTCAATGGGGCTGCATAGCATTCCTTCCGAATCGACGCCGCGCAGTTTGCTTTTTCGAATTTCGGTCCCGGTAGGCAGCTTCGTGCCTGGGAGGGCCAGCGGAACTTTATCGCCGACTTTATAGTTGGTGGCGCCGCAAACGATTTGTCGTTTCGTCCCGCTCCCGTCATCCACTTCGCAAACGGTGAGTCGATCCGCATTCGGATGGCGCGACGATGCGGTAATTTGCGAAACAAGCACCTTCTCGATCTTCGCGCCGCGCGTTTCGATGTTTTTCGTTTCGACTCCCGCGCGCGTCAACGAATCGGCGATCTCTTCCGGATTCTTTGGAAGATCGACAAATTCGCCCAGCCAATTAACTGAAAATTTCATGCGAACTGGCGAAGGAACCGCAAATCGTTTTGCGCGAAGAGGCGGATGTCGGGGATATCGAACAAAATCATTGCGAGACGATCCATACCGAGACCGAAGGCAAAGCCGCTCCACTTTTCCGGGTCGTAAGCTTTGTCGCCGCGCGCTTTGTTGACCTGTTCGAAAACGGCAGGATGCACGACACCTGAGCCGGCGACTTCGATCCAGCGTTCACCGCCCTTGAGCGCTTTCGATTTCACGTAGATTTCCAAGCTCGGCTCGGTGAAGGGAAAGTAGTGCGGCCGAAATTGAACTTCCGTTCCTGCGCCGAAGAGTTCGCGCATGAAAAATTCCAGCGCGCCTTTCAAGTCGGCGACGCTGACGTTTTCATCCACGTAAAGTCCCTCGATCTGATGGAACTGCGGGCTGTGTGTTGCGTCCAGTTCGTCGCGGCGATACGCGGCGCCGGGCGCGATCACGCGAATCGGCGGCGGCGCGCCTCGCATGGTGCGGATTTGCACGGTCGAAGTATGCGTGCGCAGCAATCGCCCGTCCGGCAGATAAAATGTGTCCTGCTCGTTGCGCGCCGGATGTTCGGGTGGCGTGTTGAGCGCATCGAAACAATGCCATTCGTCTTCGACGTCCGGTCCATCTGCGAGCGCGAAGCCCATCCGACGAAAAATTTCGATCGAGCGCTCCCACATTTGGGTCAGCGGATGCAATGCGCCAATGTCGCGCGGCGTTCCGGGAAGTGAGATGTCGATTTTCGCGAGCGCACCCGAATCTTTTTGCGATCGAAATTGTTGTGCACGCTCTTCGATTGCGGCAGTGACGGCGTTGCGAACGTCGTTGAGCAATTTACCAATGACCGGCTTCTCTTCCTTCGCGAGCGTTTTCATTTGCTCGCCCCACGCGGAAACGCTGCCGCTCTTTCCGAGATATTTTACGCGCGCGGACTCGAGCGCCTGTTCGTCAGGCGCGGAACCAATTTCGCGCAGCGCATCATCGCGGAGTTGTTCCAGCGGATGGGTCATTGGAGCGAAACGTGAACGTTTAGCGCGCGATGTCCAACGCGAATCGGTAGCGCCCGACATCTTACGGGCAGTGATCGACATTCTGCCGATCAGAAATGCCGCACGCCAGAAGCGGGCGCTCCCGTCACGCCGCTTTTTTGTTCTTCTTCTCCAGCGCTGCTTTAGCCTGGTCAATAATCGATTTGAATGCCGCTTCGTCAGTGACTGCGAGATCGGCAAGAATTTTCCGGTCTAGGCCAATGCCGGCGGCTTTCAATCCTTCCGCAAAACGGCTGTACGTCATTCCATTTGCGCGGGCGGCGGCGTTTAGACGTTGAATCCAGAGATAACGAAACGTGCGTTTCCGCGTTTTGCGGTCGCGGTACGCCCAATACCGCCCTTTCATGATCGCGTCTTTCGCGTAGCGGAAAAGTTTTGAACGGCGACCGCGGTAGCCTTTGGCTTTTTTTAAGATTCGTTTACGGCGCGCCCGGCTGGCCGGGGCATTAGTGGCTCTTGGCATTGTTGTTTGCCCCAAAAATCGCGTCGGGGCTCCTCGTTCAGCGAGCTGTTGTTCCGTTGTCGATCTTTCCGGCCTCGCTCACTGATTCATTCCGCGCACGCGGAATAGGCGGAAAGATCGCGGGCGGGAAAGTAAATGCTGAACGCAAAATGACAACCGCTTTTCGTTGGGATTTCGGCATTCTTTCGTCATTTGAGAAGTCGAGATTCTTCGTTGGGTTTTCGCCAAACGAGCCACGCGAGGATGCCGACGGCGCCGCCTAAATGCGCGGCCGATGAGACAGAACTCATGCCTGCTTTCTGCTCAAGAGTGCCGATGAGCTGGAAGAGAATCCAAAGAACGAAAACGAACCAGGCGGGCAATCGGATCCAGTGAAACCAGACGAATCCCCAGCGCATCAGAAAAGCGAGCCGCATCTGCGGAAAGTTCAGAGCGTAAAACGTAATCACTCCGGCAATGCCGCCACTGGCGCCGATACATGGGGTCTGTGAGCGAGGATCCAGAGAGATATGCGCCAGGTCACCGATGAATGCTGCCAGTGCAATGAGCGCCAGATAACGCAGCGGTCGCAGAAAATTTTCCACGGCATGCCCAAAGGCCAGTAGGAAATACATGTTCCCACCAAGATGAATGATGCCTGCGTGAAGGAAGAACGACGTGACGAACGTCAGACCGTCGAGCCGCGTCGCCTGCGCTGGAATCAATCCGAAACGTTGAACAACTTCGCGAAGGTGTGGAAAGGCAACAAGACTCGCGCAGATGATAGCGGCGGAAAGCAGCCATGTTGTCCACGGTTCTCGCTGCTCTTCTGGTTCGTCAAATTCGACTGGTAATCCAAAACACGCGGCGATCTGTTTCCACAATTCCTCGGGCGGGGCGCTGTCCAGGTCCGAGCCCTCGGCCTGTTTGGACAGCCGTTCGACTTCGACCATGGCGAGCATCTCGCGCGCTTTTAGCGGAAGTTCGGGAGCGACCGGCGCCGGCTCCGGCTGGCGCGGAACGAGCGTATCAACTTCGTGGGTGTCGAACCAGATGAAATGGCAGTGCTGGCAGACATCGACGTTGATTTCCGCTCGGTCAGATAAGGCGACGCCGATCATCGGCTGCCGGCACGATGGGCAAGGCAGGCCGAGGCGTCCCTCGCCGCGCATGGCATGCAGCCATAGCGGATTGATTGATTCCGGCGTGAAACGATTGCGCAACAACTCGATGGTCACCGCGCGACCGCCGCACCCATCGCACGCGTAGAAAACGCCGCCGGAAGTGCGCACTTCTTTCAGCGGCACGTTACACCGCGGGCAGGTCAGCGGGGCGTCATCAGGCATATGAGAGATTAGTGAGAAGAAGTGATTAGTGAGAAGTGAGAAGCAAATTCTGCAACCGTGGACCTCTCAGATCTCACTTGTCACGTTTCGCGCGCCAGTTGCCACCTTCACTAATCACCTGTCATTCGGCGTTGTTTTGCTATAATCGCGCATGCATTGGTTTGGCCGAGCGCGGTTGTTCGTGCTGACGCTGATTTGTCTCTTTTGGACTGGCCTGATTTTTGTCGGTCATTTCTTTCCGAGTGCGCCGTTCATTTCGACGCCGTGGCGTGGCGAGCAGAGCTTTGAAGATTTGCTTCGTCGCGAAGGGCGAAAAACCGCGCCGCCTCCCGATTTCGTTTTTCTCGGACTTGATCAAAGCACGTTAGAGTTGACGGCGTACAGCGCGGAAGAACTCCAAGGCAACCGGGCTCTTCAACTCCTGACGGAGCGGCCGTTCCCGTGGCAGCGCGAAGTTTGGGCGCTTTTGCTTGATCGTCTGTTTGGGGCGGGGGCACGCCTGGTTGTATTTGATTTGCTTTTTAATCCGCCCAACGATGGTGACCCGGCATTTCACGCCGCGCTCGATCGTTACCACGACAAGGTCGTCCTCGGTGCGAATTTCGATATGGAGAATGGCGTGGTGCAGGCGACTACACCGAACAGTGCGCTGATTCCGCCGCCGCAACTCCTGGATGACCGTGTCGGATTCGTGAATTTCTGGCCGGATGTGATCGACGGAAGAGTTCGCGCTGTGAGTTATCGCGTGACGAATCTGGAACTCGCGGGCTTGCCGCCGCATCCTGGCGCAGAAGTTTATGAATCTCTTTCCGCCCGCGCTTTGACTAAAATCGGCCACGGAAATGATGTGCCGCGCGATTTTCACGGCTACATGATTCGTTTTACCGCGCCGGACGCATTCGAACAGCACCGGCTCTATGAAGTTTTCGATCCCAAACTGTGGCAGGCGAATTACGCCAATGGCGCCTTTTTCAAGGACAAGATCATAATGGTAGGACCGTCTGCGCAGGTATTGCACGATGTCGTCGATACACCAATCAGCACAACCACATTGGGTCCGGAGCTGCATTTGCAGGCTATGGCTGCAGCTCTTGGTCACGAGTTTTTACGGCCCACACCGCCGAAAGTTGGCCTGACGCTCGTGGCCGCAGCGGGACTTATTGCGTGGTCGCTTGTCGCATTGGTGCGGAAACCGCTGATTTGTCTTGGCGCGCTTGTGGCGATTACGGCCGCTTATCTCGGAATGGCGCGATTGCTTTACGATAACACTGGGTTGCTGCTGCTCACCGTTCCGGTGTTGGCGGCTCTCGTCCTCAGCGAATTGTTCTCGCTCGGGTTCGAATACTTCCTCGAGCGGCGGGAGAAATTGCGCACCAGGCGCACGCTGGAACGCTACGTCTCGAAAAATTTAGTCAGGGAAATTCTGGAAAACCCAGACAGCTACTATAGCTCACTCAAGGGCGTGCGCGTGCCGGTGACGATTTTGTTCTCGGACTTGATTGGCTTCACCACGTTGTCGGAAAAAGCCGATCCAGAGGCATTGGTTACGCAGCTCAATGAGCATCTCAGCCGGATGACCTCGGTCATTTTCAATAATGGGGGCACACTCGATAAATTTATTGGTGACGCCATCATGGCTGTTTGGGGCAACGTGCGCAGCCTTGGCACGGCGCAGGACGCGAAAAACGCTGCGCGCGCCGCGCTGGCGATGCGACAAGAACTGGCACAGCTCAATCAGAAGTGGCGCAGTGAAGGCCGGATGGGCCTTGGCATGGGCATCGGCGTCAATCAAGGCGAGGTGATCGTTGGCAATATTGGCTCGCAGGAGCGGATGGATCCCACTGTTATTGGCGACGCAGTAAACCTGGCATCACGTTTGGAAGGTCTTACACGGGTCTACGGCGTCGATATTCTTGTTGGCGCCTCAGCGGCCGAGCTCGTGCGAGAGGAGGCCTATCTGCGTTCCGTCGCACGGGTTCAGGTGAAAGGCAAAACCAAGCCGGTGGACGTGTTCACGTTCATCGGTTCTCGAAATGAGGACGTCGATCCGGAATTGCTGAAGTGGCTCGAAAGCTACGAAGAGGGACTCGAGAAATTCCGCGCCCGTGATTTCACTCAGGCCAAGATCCTGTTTTCACGTTTCCTGGAATTTTATCCCGACGACCTCCTGGCGAAAATGTATCTGAGCCGCTCGCTGGAGTACGAGCACACCCCGCCCGACGAAGCATGGGACGCGGTGGAGGTGTTCCAGAAAAAATGATGTGCTGATCCTGAGCCGCGCAGACGGCGAAGGACCTCACAGATGACAGATGATGGCTAGCCAAAGCGGCTAGCGAGCAGTAAAGAACCCGCGTGAAGGAAGCACCGAATAAATTTCACTTCCTCGGAATTTGCGGAACGGCAATGGCCTCGGTGGCGGCCGCGCTGCAAGAGCGCGGCTTTAAAGTCAGCGGATCGGACGAAAATGTTTATCCTCCGATGTCAACATTTCTACAGGAGAAAGGGATCGCGCTTAAGCAAGGCTACCGCGCTGAGAATATCCCGCCCGACACGGATGTGGTGGTGATCGGCAACGCGATGAAGCGCGGGAATCCGGAAGTGGAAGCCGTCCTGAATAGAAAACTGTTTTATCTCTCGTTGCCGGAGGTGTTGAAGAATCATTTCTTGCGCGGCCGACATAATCTTGTCGTTACAGGGACGCACGGTAAAACAACCGTCACGGCGTTGCTTGCCTGGATCATGGAGAAAGCCGGGCGCAAGCCCGGTTATCTGATTGCCGGCCTGCCGAAAAATTTCGGCCAGGGCGCGCGGCTGAACGATTCGAAGTATTTCATAATTGAAGGCGACGAGTACGACACTGCATTTTTCGATAAGCGCTCAAAGTTTGTTCATTACCTCCCGGAACTCGTGATCGTAAACAACATCGAGTTCGATCACGCGGACATCTTCAAGAATCTCGATGAAATCAAGCTGAGCTTCCGGCGTTTGCTCAACATTGTTCCTCAGAATGGAATGGTGCTGTTGAACGGCGACGATCCCAATTGCGTCGAGGTGGCCAAAGATTGCCTGCCGCAGATGATCGAGGTCGGTTTCTCTAAAAATTGCGCGCAACGGATCCGTGAGGTCGCTTACTCGCCCGAAGGCTCGCGGTTCAAGCTCGGGGAAGACACTTTCGAAATTCCGCTCGTCGGCGAATTCAATGTTCATAATGCTGCAATGTCCGCGATGGCAGCAAGGTTTTACGATGTGCCAAAGACGAAAATCGACGCGGCGTTCAAGAGTTTTGCTGGGGTCGCGCGTCGACTGGAGCTCCGTGGCGAAGTGCGGGGCGTTAAGGTGATTGATGATTTTGGCCATCACCCTACAGCAATCGCGCAGACGCTGCAGGCGCTTCGTCAGCGCTACCGTGGGCACCGGCTTTGGGCTGTGTTTGAACCGCGTTCGAATACGACCCGTCGTGCGGTATTTCAACAGCAGCTTCCTGAAGCGTTAAAACTCGCCGATGGGGTGTTTATTTCTCAGGTGGCCAAGCTGGAACAGATACCCGAGAACGAGCGACTAAAACCGGAGAGAGTTGTGGCTGCGATTGCCAGGGCCGGCCGGCCTGCGTTCTACGAACAAAATGCCGATGCCATTGCGGAGCGAATTGTTCCGTTGCTTCGTCCAAAAGATGTCGTCGTAGTTTTCAGCAACGGCGGTTTCGATAACATTCACGAGAAGCTTCTCGTGAGGCTGCGTGAATTGTAGGCCGTTTCTGTGAAACGCCGGCGTCTGACACAGACAACCTACAAGTCACTTTGGCGGCGCCGCAGACGTATGATCGTGCACGATGCGCCAGCCTTCGGCTAGGCGTTTGAAAATCAGGGTGAAGCGGCCATGCGGTCGGTCCTTTGCGCGTTTCAAGCTCCAGTGACCGAGCACCACAGCGGCGTCAGGGGACAGCAGAGTGATCTCAAGCTCTGAAAAAGTAAGCGTCCCCATTTTCGCCCGATCGGAGTATTTGGTTCGATACCGCTCGCGGACTATGTCCCAACCGCGTCTGACTTCATCGCCTGAAACAAAAACAGTCGACGGTGAGCGCGCATAGCCGTTCATGAATCCGTCAATGTCGCCGCGGTTCCAGGCTTCCTGTTGCGCGCGAAGAACAGAGCGGATCCGAGGAATGTCGTTTGGCACTCCGCCGAGCGCCGTGCTAGCGATTGTCACTGCCAGAATACATGAGGTAATCGCGATCGTACGCCCGAGTCGCAACCGGTGCGCCACGGCAGACGTGCTTCGCGGATTAGAAGGGCCGAGCACTTGCGGCGTCGGGGATCGGTAGTAAGCTACCCGGCTTTGTCTCATTCAGCGCGAGCAGTGAAGGATTGTTCAACTGAGGGAAATACTTTGACGGGTCTCATGAATTTACTAGCGTCGCCAATCCACCCAGATAAGACTGTGCACCGGTTTTTCTGCATCGCCCTGCCCAAATCGCTACCCTCATGCGTTGCGGCCGCGGCGATCCTCGTGTTTGCCAACGCCACGTTGATTTTTGCTCAGGGCGCACCACAGGGTGCCCAGGGAGTGCGGCCTGTCAAGGTACCACCGCCACCGGGAGAGACGCCTGCTTCTAAAGTAACTGATCCACCACCGGCAGACCCGCCAGCTCCTGCCAATGCGCCAGCAACCGTACGGCTTCAGTTTCCAAACAGCGATGTAGCAGATGTGTTGCATCTGTACGAGCAGCTCACCGGTAAGAAACTGGTGATGGATAATTTTGTACAGGGCAAGGTCAACATTTTCATTGCCAAAGACGTGTCGCGCGAGGAGGCAATCAAAATCATCGAGATAAGCATGGCGCTGAATGGAATTTCGCTCGTTCCCGCTGGACGCGACATCGTCGACGTGGTCGGGGCTGGTCAGAATCCTCGCAAAGCCCCGGTTCCGATTATTTCTGACATGGCTGACATTCCGCCGGGGAACCCGGTAGTCAGTTTCTTGTTCAAGCTGCAGTACGCGGACCCTCAAGAGCTTCAACAAGTGCTGATGGCGTATTTTCAGGGAAGCTCGGGCACGATCAATATTCTGGCTTTGCCGAAGTCGTCCAGCCTTTTGGTGACGCAGAACGCCGACATCATTCGAGAGCTTGCTAGTGTGATTGAACAAGTGGACGTGGCTCCTGCGGAAGTGGTGAGCGAGTTTATCAAGCTGGAGCGCGCCGACGCCAGCAAAGTCGTCGACATGCTGAATGAAGTTTTTGAAAAGGGAAGTCAGACGCCAGGCCAGCCCGGGGGGGTCCGATCAGTGAAGGTGCCTGGAGCGGTGCCGCAACCAATGCAAGTGGAAGCTGGAGGCGGTCTGCTGTCCGAAGAGGCAGTAATCGTCGGAAAGATCAAACTTACTCCGGACGTGCGCACGAATCGGATTCACATAGTGACACGTCCGATCAACATGCCTTTCATTCGTCAGTTGATCCACGAATTCGATGCCAATGTTGAATTTGGAAAGCCCGTCAGCCGACCGCTGCGATACATTTCCGCCGGCGAAGTTTTGCCAGTGCTGGTTCAGGCATTGACTGAGCCGGGAGCAGAAGGTGGCGGTGGCGCGGGCGCGGGCGCGGGTGGAGCCCTAGCGCCTCCGGGAGCTTCGCCTGCAGGACAACAACAGCGCCGGTCAGGTTACTCGGGGACAACTCCCTTCACCGGGGGTGATACAGGTACGTCTGGCGGCGGCAGCACGCTGAACATTTCGGAAGAATTGTCTACTCAACCGGTGGACACCGTGCCCAAGGCCGTCGTGGTCGGAAACGCCAAGCTCATCGCCGATCAACGTGCAAACAGCATCATCATCCTAGGCAACCGCGAGGTGGTCGTGAAGGTGGAAAAGATTTTGGATGAAATGGACGTCAAGGCGCCGCAGGTGGCACTCAGCACGGTTATTGGACAGTTGACACTCAATAACAACGAAGAATTCGGTGTCGATTGGTTCGCCAAGTACCAAAACAAACTGGTGGGAATCTCGCGCAACAACACCATCTTTAACGGCAACAACCCAATAATTCCGGTGCCAAGTGTCGCTCCTTCCATTTCACCTGGAATCATCGGCGGCAACACGGGGTCCATTCTCGATCCTTCCAATCTGATCAATTTCGGTCAGATCATTCAGCAGGTAACCAATGGCACAAACATATATTTCGCGGCTGGAAACTATCTCGCGGCTATTGTGCATCTGCTCGAGTCCACCGGCCGGTTCAAAGTTATGTCGCGGCCGACGGTGTTCACGAGCAACAACAAGAAAGCGATCATCGCATCAGGGCAGGAGGTTCCGGTGCCTGTCAATACTCTCTCTAATGTTGGAACTGTCGGGATCAACGGAACGGCTGCCGTGCAAGCGAGCATCGAATACAAGAAAGTCGTGCTTCAACTTGAGGTCGTGCCGCTCATTAATTCCGAGAAGGAAGTGTCGCTCGATATTTTGCAGAAGATCGACAGTATTGTTCCAGGCGGAAGCGTAACCATCAGTGGCAACCAGGTCCCAACAATCGCTACCCGTTATATTCGCACCAACGTTGCCGCGGCGAACGGATCGACCATCATCCTGGGCGGATTGGTCGAAGAGGAAAAGAACAAGCAGTACCAAGGCATTCCTTATCTCTCGCGCATCCCCCTAATCGGCGTGGCGTTTCGTGGCACATCAGTTAGCAAGACGCGCCGGGAGCTGATCATTCTTATGTGTCCGCAGGTCTCGCTGACTAAGTTGGATGCGTATCGGCTGCGCCAGAGATGGGAGGACACGACCCATTTTGGGCCGGAACTCGATCAGAACGAGTGTCCGGATTGCCCGAAGACGGAGACCGGCAAACAGTTAGCCTTGCCGCCGCCCGATATTCCCGCGGCAAAAGACATGTAGTAAACTCTTTTATGATGAAACGAACAGCACTTGCTTTGGTTCTGGGCTCGTTGGGCGCGTTCATCGCGAACGCCGATGAGTTTGACGTTTTGTCACACGATTTTTTTCGGCCAACAGATGTTTTGGCGCAGAGAGATGAATGGGGATTGGTTCATCAGGGGCCGCGCGTGAACGCCACTGATTTTGCGCCGAGATATCATTGGCGGTGGATTTATTATCTCAAGGCCCGCGAACAACTCGTTCTGCAGCCGGCTTACGTCGGCTCAATGCAAACGGCGCTACGCCGGTTGGGCTACTATTGCGGCCCGGTGGACGGCGTGTACACCGAAGAGGTCGCGGATGCTATCGCACGGCTGCAAAAGAACTGTTCGATGAAGGTCACCGGCACCCTTACGGATCCTGTGCGGCGTACGTTGCACCTGCCCTGAATTTCGCTGATGAACGGAACTCCCAGTCAGTCCCTGATTAATTTGCTGCTGCAAAGCGGTGTGTCTTCACAGGAAGAAGCGGCGCAGCTGGCAACGAACTTGAACGGCGGTTCGTGGGTAAGCCAGGTGCTCGATTCGGGTAAAGTGGATGAGCAACGTTTCCTCGGCGCAATTGGGAATTTCTTCCGGGTGCCGGTTGTCTCCATGGACGCGAAAAAAATCGATCGCGTGGCATTATCGATCTTACCGAGTCGTTTTGTTTTTCAACACCATGTTTTGCCGATCGAGGTGAAGGAAAATTCGGTGGTGCTGGCGACATACGATCTTTTCAATTCCATCGGCCGGCAGCTGGCCGCGCAGCTTTTGAAGAAACCGGCCGAGTGGGTGCTGGTTCCGCGCGCGCAGCTCTTGCGCGCAATGAAAACGCTGTACGGCGTCGGCGCCGAGACATTCGACGAAATTCTAAAAACACGGGGTTCGCTCGACCTATTGAACGACGCTGAGACGGCGATCGAACTCAACGCCGACGATCCCGAGGCGTCCGTGGTGAAATTCGTAAACCAAATCATTCGCGAAGCGATCCTGGAGCGCGCCACTGACATTCACGTCGAGCCGCTCGAAAACGATCTGCGGATTCGGTATCGAATTGATGGAATTTTGCACGAAGTCGCTGTACCGCCGCAGTTACGCGTCTTGCAATCGGCCATTATCTCGCGCCTGAAAGTCATGTCGCACATGGATATCGCAGAACGCCGGTTGCCTCAGGACGGCCGCATGAATTTGCTCGCCAACAATCAGGAGATCGACGTGCGCGTTTCCACGATTCCAACCGTAAATGGCGAGTCAATCAGTCTCCGGTTGCTCAGTCGCGGCGAGCAGCAATTCAATTTCGAACGGCTCGATCTCGGCGAGAAACAGGAGAAAATCATCCGTCATCTGTTGGCGCAGCCCAACGGGATCATTCTGCTTACCGGCCCAACCGGCTGCGGAAAATCGACCTCGCTTTATTGTTTCCTGAGCAGCATCAATTCAGTGCAACGCCGCATCATCACGATCGAAGAACCGGTCGAGTACCGTATTGCCGGTGTTTCGCAAATCGATGTGAAACCAGAAATTGATCTGACTTTCGCCAAAGGTCTCCGCCACATTTTGCGACAAGATCCGAATGTAGTGATGGTTGGTGAGATCCGCGATATCGAGACGGCGGACATCGCGATTCGCGCGGCGATGACTGGTCACCTTGTTTTCAGCACGCTGCACACCAATGACGCCGTTGGGGGCATCACGCGTCTGCTTGACATGGACGTGGAACCGTTCCTGCTTTCCTCGGTGGTGAAAGCGTTCATCGCGCAACGTCTCGTGCGCACGATTTGCCCTGACTGCGCCCAAGTTGTTGATTATCCGCACGAATACCTGGCCGAGATCGGTTTTCCAGTCAAAGAACACGGCACCCGCTTCCAGCGCGGAGCCGGTTGCGAGCAATGCCGCCAGACCGGCTATCAGGGTCGCGCGGCGATCTATGAAATTTGCCTGATCACCGAGCCGTTGAGAAGGCTCATCATGCAAAAGCGCGATGGCGGCGAACTGAAGCAATGCGCTATTGCCGAAGCTATGGAGACGTTGCGACAGGACGGCTGGCGGCGCGTCGCCCAAGGCAAAACAACCATCGAAGAAGTTGTCCGCGTCACCCAAACTGATGAAGTAATGGCCGAAACGGCCGAAGAAGCCGAGCCGGTGGTGGCGGGATAGCGCACGCCTAACCGCGCGGTCATCTGCGTGCTCGACGTGCGGTAGTGACGTCCCCTGCTTCGTTCGGGACCGGCTTAGTTTACGCGCGGGACGCCACGCAATTCGCGGATCGCTTTGGCGTAGTCCCTCGAGTGAAAAATCGAAGTGCCGGCCACAAGTACGTTCGCGCCGTTTTCTATTGAGATTCGCGCGGTCTTGTCATTAATGCCGCCGTCCACTTCAATGTCTATCTTGCGCTCGCGCGATTTGTTCCATGCCGCTGCGCGCCTGACTTTTTCCATCTGATCGGCGCGGAACTCTTGTCCGCCAAAGCCAGGATGCACAGTCATCACAAGCAGCATATCTATCGTGCCGAGGAACGGTTCGACCAAGTCGAACGCGGTCTCGGGATTTAGCGTAAGGCCCGCTCGACAGCCCGCCTCGCGAATTTGCCGCAACGTTTTCACGACGTCGTGTTTGGCTTCCGCTTCCACGTGAACGGTGATTGAGTTTGCGCCGGCTTTGATGAATCGCGGCACATAATGCTCGGCATGCTCGATCATGAGATGCACGTCGAGTGGCAGAGTTGTTTCTTTGCGGACGAATCGAACAATGTCCGGCCCAAAGGAAATGTTATCGACAAAATGTCCATCCATGATGTCGCAATGGATCCAATCCGCGCCTGCGGTTTCGATGCGGTGGATTTCATCGCTGAGCCGCGAAAAATCGGCGGCAAGAACGGACGGCGCGATGATGATTCTCGCCATAAGTGATGCAGTAAAGGAGTAATGCATTGATGGCAAGGTCGCAGTGATGACCGCAGTGCAACACTTGCTACTGAAACAGAATGCGCTTGACGGCGCGCCGCGCTGTTTCATGTTACCGCGTTTCAGCCTGGCCGAACCGCGCCGCAGGAAAGAGTCCTGCGAAAATGGATTCGCTAAGACGGTGAACGCGTTTCCTTCGGACTGGAAGTGCTGCTAATAAGTAATTCATGTTCAACGGACTTTTCGGCTGGTTATCCAGCGACATCGGCATCGATCTCGGGACGGCAAACACTCTTGTTTACGTAAAAGACCAGGGGATCGTCTTACGTGAGCCATCGGTGGTGGCCGTGCAGGCCGGAACCAACAGAGTCCTGGCAGTCGGTGACGAAGCCAAGCGCATGCTCGGCCGCACGCCGGCGAATATTGTCGCGGTGCGTCCGCTAAAGGATGGCGTGATTGCCGACTTCGAAGTTACCGAGGCAATGTTGCGGCATTTCATCAGCAAAGTGCATAACCGGCGGGTACGCGCCAGGCCGCGCGTAGTGATCGCAGTGCCTTCCGGAATTACCGAAGTGGAAAAGCGCGCTGTACGTGAATCCGCGACGCACGCCGGTGCGCGCGAAGTTTATTTGATCGAGGAACCGATGGCTGCGGCAATCGGCGTCGGACTCCCGGTGCAGGATCCGGCAGGCAACATGATCATCGATATCGGTGGTGGCACGACCGAAGTCGCTCTTATTTCACTTTCGGGAATTGTGTTCAGTCGAAGCGTGCGCGTCGCAGGCGATGAGTTGGACGAGGCCATCGTGCAATACATGAAGCGCGCTTACAATTTGATGGTCGGCGAACGCACGGCAGAAGAAATCAAGATCAAGATCGGCTCGGCGTATCCGAGCGAAAAAGAAACCAGCGTTGAAGTGAAGGGGCGCGATCTCGTCGCTGGTTTGCCAAAAACGCTCATGATTACTTCGCAGGAAGTGCGCGAAGCGTTGCTCGAACCGATCTCCACCATCGTTGATTCTGTGCGTATTACCCTCGAACGCTGTCCGCCTGAACTTTCGGCGGATCTTGTCGATCGCGGATTGGTACTGGCGGGCGGAGGTGCATTGCTGCGGGGCTTTGACAAACTTTTGAGTGAGGAAACAGGTTTGCCTGTCCATGTAGCTGAAGATCCGCTTAGTGCTGTGGCGGAAGGGACCGGCAAATGCCTCAATGAACTTAAGTTTCTGCGTCAGGTCGCTTCAGCCGATCGCCAGTGGCGCGGATAATTGCGGATTGACGATTTCGGATTGCGGATTGACTTCCGTTCTTCCGCTGATTTCGATCTCAATCAAGTCCAAACGCGTAATCTGCAATCCGGAATCGACATGAGCCGTACAAGTATTATCGCGCTGCTGATCTTTGGCGCTGTTTTGGGGTATTTTCTCAGCTTCGGGCCTGAGACGACGCAGAAGTTCAAGGCGAGCGTGTACCAGTTGCTGGCGCCATTTTTGACCGGCGGTTCGGGGATAAAAAAGCAGATCACATCCGTACGCACCGGCTTGAAGTCCCTCGATCAACTCGAGCACGAGAATGCCGCACTTCAGGTGGAAAACCGAGAGCTGCGCGCGACCAACCAGGGCCTGCGAGATGTGGAGCACGAAGTTAATCGTCTGCGTCACGCGCTGAATTATCGGGAGCGGTCCGTCTTCAAGTTGATCGCAGCAGAAATTATTGCGCGCGACTCCTCGACTTGGTGGCGGACCATCACAATCAATCGTGGCAGAAGAGACGGCATCGAAACGGATATGCCTGTAGTAACCGACTTGGGTCTGGTCGGAAAAACTACTACCGTGAGCGACAGCATTTCGGTTGTGTTGTTGGTTTCGGATGAAAATTGCCGGCTCGCGGCTTCAGTCGAAGGCAGCCGCGAGCAGGGGATTGTCTCTGGCGAACGAACCACAACGGGACTAACTCCCCTTCTGAACCTGAATTTCTTATCGAAGCAGGCTGACTTAAAGCCCGGCCAGAAAGTTTACACTTCCGGAGTAGGCGGCGTTTTTCCGTCGGGGTTGCTCGTTGGCGTAGTGAAAAGTTACCGCGTTCGGGAGTTAGACGGACAAGCCCAACTGACTCCAGCGGTCGATCTCTCGCATTTGGAGGATGTGTTTGTGGTAACTGGACGAAGATGATATTTTTTGTTCTTCTGCTGTTTCTGGTGCTGGTGGCGCAGATTGCAGAGCTGTTCATTCCGGCGCTGCCGTGGCTCTACAATGCGCATGTCTATATTGTGCCGGTAATTGTTTTTTATGGTGCGATGGCTCTGCCGTTTCCGTTGATGCTGGCGCTTGCGCTGTACGCAGGGGTTTTGCTTGATGCGCTTACTGTGCAAGTGATTGGTGGCAAAGTTGAAATCTCAGCAGGATCGTCGATACTGCTTTACGGTGTGCTGGCAGGAATAATGCATGGGCTCAGACCGCTCTTTGCCCGCGGCCACTGGGAAGTGCATTGCATCCTGAGCGGCATCTTCACGTCATTGATAGTTTTGGCGCAATACCTCATGATCACGTTTCGCCGCGGCTCTCTTGTTTTTAACCGCGAAGTTTGGTGGCAAATCGGCACACCAGGCCTTATTGCCATGGCTATCGCGCCGATTGTTTTCTGGCTGCTTCAGTGGATGGGACGTATGACGGCTTATCCGTATAGTCCCGAAGGGAGGCAATTCGAATGAACAGAGGCCGGCTGACCTCACGTCTCCGGATTCAGCTTGTTGGCTTACTCATGCTGTTGGGCATGGGCGCGCTCGGCCTGAGGCTCTGGTGGATACAAGTAGCCCATGGCGCAGAATGGACTTCACAGCTTCGTGGCAGTTCCCAAGCGACTGTCCGCATCCCCTCCGTGCGCGGCGAGATCAAAGATCGGAATGGCATAACTCTTGTCCAAAACCGCGCCAGTTATGAGGTGGATTTCTATTTGCCGGAAATGGTTAAAGGCTATCGCGAACGCTTCGGCCCGCCGCCGTTGACTGAATATCGAGCAGTCATCAACGGCATGCCGAAAGATCAAAAGGAGCCAGACATAATCAAGATTGTGAATGGCGGTATCGTTCCACGTCTTAACGACCTCGATCTGGCACGCGACTACAATGCTGGTCGGTTGCAGAAACATTATCGCAACGACACCGAGGTCCCATACTCCTACGTCAAAGATATCGATTTCCCAACTTTAGCGAAATTCTCTGAACATGACGTCGGATTGCCGGGAGTAGATATCGCGATCAAACCGGTGCGCTCGTACATCTATGGTGCGTTGGCCGCCCACATTCTGGGTTACGTCGGCATGCCCAATGACATCGACAAAGAGGAAGCAGGGAAGTTCACCTTTTACCAGCAGGACGTCGAAGGAAAATCGAACATCGAAAAAACGATGGACCAATATCTGCGCGGTAAACCCGGCGTGCGTTATTTGCGCAAGAATGCCAAGGGAACGATCGAAGGTGTCCTTAAGGAAGATCCTCCACAACAAGGCGCCAACGTTTTCCTCACTATCGATTCGCGCATTCAGGCGATTGCAGAGGAAGCGCTGCGCGTGGTGAGTCGGGCTGGTGCGGTAGTTGTCGATCCAAACAACGGCAACGTTCTGGCGCTGACTTCGGTTCCCTCATTTGATCCAAATACTTTCATCCCCAGCATCAAGGCCAAGGATTGGAAAGCGCTGCAGAAAGACGAGGCCGATCCATTAGTCAACCGCGCGATTAGTTGCCTGCCGCCAGGATCCACATTTAAGCTCATCACGTCACTCGCCGGATTGCGGGGCGCGAAAAATTTAGCAGGTGCTAAATACAGCTGCGGTGGCGGTGTGAGTTACGGTGACCACTTCTTCCAATGCTGGGTAGCCTCAAAACATTATACCCACGGGACCATCGGACTGGCCGATGCGATCAAGGTGTCGTGCGACTCCTTTTTCTATCAGTACGGCAATGCAGCTGGGATTCAGTCGATTGACCACATTGGCAAGATGTTGGGAATCGGCGAGGAATCAGGTCTGCAACTCAGCGGCGAACAGACCGGCAATATGCCCGGGCCAGAGTGGATGCAAATCCATCATCCACAAGAGAGATGGTCACAAGCGCAAACGGCGAACGTTTCAATTGGTCAGGGCTACACACTTGTTTCTCCACTGCAACTGGCTATGTCCTATGCAGCGATCGCAAACGGCGGCGTCTGTTATTACCCACGCCTGGTCGATAAGGTTTTGAAGCAAGACGGCTCTCCGCTCTTAGATGAGCAGGGCAATCCAGCAGCGCCACCGCCGCGTGTGCGATCGGATTTACGGCAGGAAATCCCCCCTGACCGGATCGAGCTGGTCCGCAAAGGTCTTTGGAAGGTTGTCAACGAAGGCGGTGGAACCGGTGGCAGAGCACATTTGCAAGATTGGGTGGTCGCGGGAAAAACCGGCACTGCGCAGGCCACCGAGCGCGGCCACGAGGAAAACGTTGCGTGGTTTGCGTGTTTCGCGCCATTTGACCATCCGAAGTACGTCGTCGTAGTGATGGTGCAGGGCGCCTCTGGGCACGGCGGAGAGGTTGCGGGCCCGATCGCTACACGCATTCTCGAACGCACGCTCGCGCAGGATGAAGGAAAGTTTGATATGCAGGTCGCCTGGCTTACACCTGCGCATCATGCCAATCCGCTCCAATTGATCAAATCAGTGGCTTATCACGGCGCCGGAGGAAATCTCGGAAGCGTCGATGAAGAAGATGCCAATCAATCGCAGAGCGGCACTGCGCAGATGGCGAGTTCAGACGCATCCCCCGATGTCGAACCGGAAGCGGATGCTCAGGGAAAAGTCCAGCGGCGAGGAAGCGCTCCCGTAGTTCGGACGGCCCCGGCTGCGCCCCAGGCACCACGCAACTTTTTTGAACGTCTTTTTGGAGTACGCCGGCAACCGGCTCCTGCACCACCGCCGCCACCGCCTAACCGCCGGCGTGGAACAAATACACGATGAACTTCTGGTCAGAACCATTACCGCAGGATGTATCGGGAATTTGGTTTCTGACAGATCAACCTCTTCAGTTTTATGATAGACAAGGTAAAAAAGATTTTGGGGCTTTCTTCTCGAAAGACTGGCAACAAGCTGATACTCAGCGTGGAAAAACTCGAATCGCGGGTAGCGCTGCTAGAAAACGGCCGGCTGGAGGAATATAGCGTCGAACGTAGCACCTCGAGGAATATCGTCGGCAGCATCTACAAGGGAAAAGTCCGAAACATCGAGATGGGATTGAAGGCGATGTTTGTCGACATCGGCTTCGAGAAAAACGCGTTTCTGCATTTTTGGGATGCGATTCCGGCCGCGCTTGATAGCGGGATTGAAGAAATCGATCGCCGGGGAAACAAGCGTCCTCGAAAACGAATCACGGTAAAAGATATACCGAGTATTTACCCGGTCGGCTCGGATGTCATTGTGCAGGTAACCAAAGGCCCGATCGGTACAAAGGGGCCGCGGGTGACTACCAATCTCAGTTTTCCAGGGCGTTACCTGGTGCTGATGCCGTTCAGTGATCACAGCGGTATCTCGCGAAAAATTGAGAACCCAAAGGAACGCGACCGGCTCCGTAAAGTTCTGCGCGACCTAAACACTCCCGACGGTGTTGGAGTCATCATTCGCACAGTAGGCGAAGGCCAGCGCGCCAGATATTTCGTCCGCGATCTGCGTTTCCTGCTCGATCAGTGGGCCAAAGTCGAGCAGGCCATTCGCGACAACCCGGCTCCTTGTCGGCTGTTCGAGGAACCGGACCTGGTTGAGCGAACGGTGCGCGATTTTCTGACCGAAGAAATCGACCAGGTCGTTTGCGACGATCGGGAATCAACGGACAGGATGATCGAAATGATTGGGCAGATTTCCAGGCGCGCGCGTAATCGGGTTCGTTTTTACGACGGTGCTACGCCGATTTTCGAGACTTACGGCGTGCAAAAACAAATCGACGACGCATTTCACAGGCAAGTCTGGCTGAACTGTGGCGGGTATATCGTGATTGATGAGACTGAAGCGTTGGTAGCCGTTGATGTGAATACCGGCCGCAATAAGGGGGGACGCGATGTGGAGAAAACAATTTTGCAAACCAACCTGGAGGCGGCAGATGAAATCGCGCGCCAGCTTCGGTTGCGCAACATCGGTGGTTTGATCATAAGCGACTTCATCGACATGAAGAGCCGGAGAGATCAGCAGGCGGTTTTCAATTTGATGAAGGAGCGGCTCGGCCGTGATAAAGCCAGGACGCATGTGCTTCCCATTTCACAACTCGGCCTGATGGAGATGACCCGCCAAAGAGCCCAGGAAAGCCTGAGCGACACGATCTATGAAAATTGCCCGTACTGCGCCGGGCGTGGAGTTGTGAAAACATCCATGACCACAAGCGTGGAGCTGCACAGGACTCTAAACACCGTCATGCGCAAATATCAGGACAGTATTCACGAAATTCGGGTGATCCTGAACCCCGACGTTTTAAAGCGATTAAGAGAGGAGGATGAAGAACTATTGGTGGAACTGGAGCGGCGTTACGCAGGTCGCTTAATGTTCCGGGGCGACCCTACATTTCACCATGAAAGGTTCGTCATTACAGACGCCAATACCGGGGCCGAACTGAAGCCTTAAGGCGGGTCAAAAAAGACTTGCAAATTCGGGCGGCTCGGCTCAGACTCGGACATCCAGACACGGATGCGAACTTCGTTTTGACTTGGACGCTCCAAAATGTTTGGAGGGGTAAAAGGAAACTTAACCAAAAGGAGAAATAAATGAAAAAATTGCTGTTGTGCCTGTTAGGGGCAGGCGCGCTCGCTTCGGCCGCGTTTGCCGGAACTGAGTATTCTGGGAAGGAAATGAAACAGGTAGCTCCGCCGCCTTGTCCTGAATGGTACGCGGACAGAGAGTTTAACGTCTCGCTTTGGGGCACGTATACCTTCGTGGGACATGATTGGGTAGAAGACCGGTACATCGAGGCCAATCACGCCTGGGGCGGTGGCGTTGATTTCAAGTACTTCTTCATGCGCTACGTCGGCGTGGGGATTGAAGGGTGGGCGGTTGATGCAAACCAGAAACGCGAAGACATCTTCGTCGATTTCAGTGACGGAATTTTTCAGCGCAGTTTCCACAGTGAGCGCAACGCGATCGGAGCCGTGTTGGGTACTCTCACTCTCCGCTATCCGATTCGTTGCACGCGCTTTGCGCCTTATATTTTTGGCGGCGCCGGCGGGATCTTTGGTGGCGGTCAGAGGCCAATCAATAAGGCATTTACTGAACCGGGAGAAGGCTTCGACGTTGTGCAGACTGTCGGTCATACTGACGCCGAGGCGCGGGCAATCGGTCAGGTTGGCGGTGGAATGGAAATTCGGTTCACCCCGCACATTGGCTGGATCAGTGATTTCAGCTGGAACTTTGTGGACGGACCTCATAACAACTTCGGTATGGTTCGCACCGGCGTGAATTTCGCCTTCTAGTCCTCGGCAACAGCATTTACTAAGCGGCGTCGGCAGCGGAGCGATTGAAGAGAACATTGGAGTGCGTATCAACCGGCGCTTCAATCCCGAAAGCTTTCGGGACAGCTGGAGTTCAAACGGCGCCGAACACTTGGCCCAACTGAGCGAAGAATACTCGCGCGCTGCAAGAGCCGAATGATGTCAGCTCTGGCGCGCGCTTCCAGAGAAACAAGTGCAGCGCTGGCGATTTGAGACTTTTTAAGCCGGCGCGGGTTGAAGTAGGAGTGAGGGCCTGGCTGGGACTATCGATTTTTTTCTGCGCAGCGATTTCGTTGCGCGCAGAAACCTCTGTTGAAATCGATCTGCAGGAGCAAATGGCCTATCTGCTTCGCGACGGGCGTCCCGTATTAGCGTCGCCGATTTCAAGCGGACGTTACGGGCATCTAACGAAAACTGGTTCATTCAAAGTTCTGGAGAAAGAACGTAACCACCATTCGAGCATGTACGGGAAAATTGCGGATGCGCGCGGGAATACAGTTGTCGCCGACGCCGATGCGGACATGCCAGTTCCCCGTGGCGGTAAATTTATTCCCGCTCCGATGCATTACTTCATGCGTTTTACCGGCGCTGATGGAATGCACGCCGGATATTTGCCAGGATATCCCGCTTCCCACGGGTGTGTTCGGATGCCGGAACAGTTGGCAATTGCGTTCTTCGATTCCGTCGATGTTGGTACTCCTGTCACCGTGTTTGGAAGGACGGCAACGGGAAACTACGCGCGGCAAAGGCAATCCCCATTTATGCGAGGCGGCAATAGATTTGCAGATCCGCGCTTTGGGCCACGCTTTATGCCGCCGCCGCCTCCGTTTCCTTGGTGGCGGTGACACCGGCGGCCTCGACTGGCTGTAGTGTGCGCTGTCCTCAGCGCATCGGGTGTTGGAATCGGAAACAGAACTCCGCTGAGGACAGCGGACGCTACAGAGGTTTTATTGCGGGCTCGTTGGAGCTTGATGGTTAGCGCTGGCCGTCTTCGGCCCGCGCGAAAGATCAACCAAATCAGTCAGGATGTTAAGTGTCTCGTCGCGCTCGGGATCAATGGTCGGTTCTTTGCCGTCCCCTTGCGTGTCACCGCCGCTGATCAAATCCGAATCTGCATCGGAAGCGGCCTCAGGGTCAACTTTTGGCGCAACGCCATTCTTCTTCGCCTCGGCCAATTTCCCAGGATACATGATCAATTGAAGATTCGGCTTATCAACCGTGTCGAGTGTTACCCGGTAAATTCGCGGTTCCTCTTGATTCCGCGCCAGACGTTCTTTGGAGCGAGTTTCTTTGCGCAGTTTATCGTCCTGAAGCTCTTTTTTGCGCTGATCTTCGTTTACCGAAATTCGATTCTCATCGATCTTGTGGCGCAACCGATCCATATCCTCCACCACGTAGTGAAATTCGGGATCGCCCTTAACGCGCTCTTCCGAACGCCGCCGCAGTTGATCGACAAACAGTGAATGTGAATCGGACCATTTCGTGTATTTCGCCCTGGCCACTTCGTCATAGGCCAGCGCGTTCTTTAGCGCGCCTTCGCCGAACTCCGGGAGATCACTCAAACTCGGCAGGACAATGTCGGAGGCGACGCCATGCAGTTGTGTCGAGCCGCCCGCCACCCGATAGAATTTTTGGATCGTTAGTTTCAACGCACCATCCTCATCGGAATGGCTGCCCAACAACGAAGCAAACCGACCGATCGGCAGAATCGTCTGCACTGTGCCTTTGCCAAATGTGTTCTTGTCACCGACGATCACTGCGCGACCGTAATCCTGCAGCGCAGCTGCGAAAATTTCGCTCGCTGACGCGCTTTGCCGGCTCGTTAAAACAATAAGCGGCCCCGAGTACGCGATGCCCGGATCGGGATCGGACGAAATCCTGGTGTTTCCGTTATAGTCTTTGGTCTGAACGATCGGTCCGGATTTTAAGAACAATCCCGTGAGCGCGAGCGCCTCTTCCAGCGAGCCGCCGCCATTTCGCCGCAGATCGACAACCAGTCCGGCAATGTTTTCTTTCTTCAGCCGTTTGAGCAACGCGAGCACATCACGCGTGGTGCTCTTCTGGTGTTTGTCCATGTCGGCATAGAACGAAGGAAGCGTAAGCCACCCGAGTTTTATCGGTTCACCATTCTCATCTTTTTTAATGATGATATCGGCGCGGGCTTCCTGATCTTTCAGTTTAATTTCATCCCGCACCAGCTCGACATTTTTCCGGCGCGATGGGTCTGTTGCATCCGATGGAATCGCGAGCAACCTCACATGAGTGCCTTTCTTGCCGCGGATCATTTCGACAACTTTGTCTAGTCGCATCTCGCGAACATCGACATAATCGGCTGGGCCCTGCGCCACAGCAGTAATCCGATCGCCCACTTTGAGCCTTCCATCCAATTGCGCGGGTCCGCCGGGCACCAGGCTTTCAATTTTCGCATAGCCATCCTCCGACCGGAGCATGGCGCCGATGCCTACAAGCGAGAGGCCCATGTTGATGCTGAAATTCTTCATATCGGCCTTGCTCAAGTATTCCGAATGCGGGTCGTATGCCTGGGCAAGCGCATCGAGAAAAAGTTTGATTTGCTCGTCCTTATCTTGCTCGTGCACATTGCGGGCGAGGCGATCATAACGGCGAGCAACCAGTTGCGGGGCGGGCTCAATCGGATGCTCGCTCAGATGCTCCTGCAACAGCTCGTTTGTAATACGGCCGCGCCAGAGCTGGTCGGCTTCTGCTTCATCTTTTGGCCATGACGATTTTTGGCGGCTCAACTCGACCGTGGCATTGCTCTTGAAGTCGATCGGCTGCTTCAACAGTTCCTTGATTTTCGCGACCCGGTCGTCAACCCGTTTCGTATAGAGAGCGTAGATGTCGTAAGCCGGCTTCAGCGTGCCAAGAAGAATGTCCCCGGCCATCGAGCTGCCGTATTTTGCATTGAGTGCGTCAACGTCTTCTTGCGTAAAGAAGAGGTGACTGAAATCGAGCAACTCCAGGTACGTCTGCAGAAATTTTTTCGAAACGTCCTCGTTTAGCTTTTGACGAGTGTAGTGGCCTTCCTCTAACAGGCGGCCTACGGACATTGCGATCGTTTCCCGCGAGGTGGCTATCGCGGGCGGCACGGCCACCGCGGCTGCCAACACGATCGCGCACAACGCCAAACTTCGCTGGAAACGTGATTTCATCAGTAATTACGCGGTTTCCCACCTTGGCAGATTTCATGGTCAAACGCAAGATGATGAAACAAGACGACCATATGAGTAGGAATCAGACAATCGAAACCAGTGAACATTCAATTAATTCGTAAAAGCTCTCGCCTTCAGCCGTAGTCGCGCTTGGATACAGTAAATCACAATGAATTACGAGAGCTTTTGCGGCGGCATTTTCGAAACGAATTGCTATCTCCTTGAGGCGCCAGAGGGATCGATTCTCTTCGATGCGCCGCAGGGGGCCTGTGAATGGCTGCGCTCCATTGATGCGCGTCCGAAACTTTTGCTTCTGACGCACGGCCATATCGATCACGTTCAGGATGTCGCCAGAATCAAGCGGCAGTTTGATTGTCCGATTGGTTGTCACCCGCTTACCGCGCCCATGATTTCCGACCCCGAATTTTTTCGCAATTTTGGCTTCCAACTCGAAATCGAACTGGTGAAGCCAGATTTTTTCGTCGAGGAAACGCCAAGGCGAACTTTTCTAGGGGCCGATTTCCAAGTCTTGGAAGTCCCCGGCCATTGCCCAGGCAGTCTTTGTTTCTTTTCGCACAAAGATAAATTGCTCATCGGCGGCGACGTTCTTTTCGCCAGCAGCATCGGCCGAGGTGATTTGCCCGGCGGAGATATCGATCTGCTGATAACCGGGATCAGGAAAAAAATATTTCCGCTCGGTGACAACGTCACCATTCTTCCCGGCCACGGCCCACCCACAGAAATTGGGACGGAGCGTCGCACCAATCCTTTTCTACGAGCTAATGGTGATTGACTCCGAAAGCTTTCGCGAGTTGACTTCAACGGCAACCCCCCATGGCCCGAAAAAAAATTGCGCGAGGGCTTTCACCTCTTCCGTCGAGGCTGACCTTCAAGGCAAAGAAGAAGCACAAGGGTGCGCAGTTGCTCGAGACTTTGCGCGACATCGCCATCGCAAATCAGCAGGAAGAGCCGCAGGTTTTTTATCCGATAAGGGAGGTAGCTCGTCATCTTGGTGTCCCTCTTTCGACGGTATCGAGAATCTACAATGCACTCGAAGAAGAAGGGATCCTGGTCAGTGTTCGCGGATCGAAAACATTGCTGCAGGGCCTCAGCGGCGGTCGGCATCTGAGCGTGCTGGGCTTTATTGGAATGCCAGCGCGCACATCCTCTTTCGTTACGCTTCAGGATTGTCGCACATTTTTCATCCGTACGAGACGCGAGCTTCGTGCTCGGGGTTTCGCCGTCGCGACGGTGTTTTACGACCGGAGCGACGGTCAAAACGGACGTCTCTTCTCCCGGATCGACAAGTATGATTTCGACACCGTTCTGTGGCATCAACCCGACCGCGCGGCGAAAGAAACTGTCCCGCAGCTCAAAGACGGCGGTGTCCAAGTCATCGGGTTGAGTGATCGCTGGTTTCCGTCGATCCGCTGCCGATACGAAGTGCAACGGGAGTCGGCCATCGCTTCGATCTTGCGCGATTGGCACGCAAACGACGCAATCACGTCAGTAGTTGTTGTTCGCGGGATTGAAATATCGGCGGCAAAGGAAGAGCTGCTGAAAACATTGCTGGAGGAAGAAGGAATTGCCTACGAATTTAGAAGCGCCGGCGATCAGCGGCTGGCCGATTTTCTCAACTCACTTACCACGGATAAACACCGCGGAATTATTTTTCCATCAACGGCCGCGGCGCTCTTCGCTTTTCGTGCGCCGGAAGCGCTCGCAAGACTGATGACCCGCTCGCGAGTCGCACTGAGCGGGGGACCAGTCAGCTTCCCTTTTGCGCAAGTCCCCGATGTCGTCGCCGACATGGTTATAGTCGATTGGCAATTGGTTGCCGAGCAAATCGTCAATGATTTGATCAGCCGCAAAGCGTTCAATCGCGCGGAGACAACGGTCTTCGAACCTAAAGCCCATCTGCGCGCGCCACTGATCCAATACGCGCAGAGACTTTGAGCGATTAGATCGTCGCTGTTTGAAGCAATTCCGTTTCAGACTGTTTCATTCGCAACGCAGACAAAAGCCCCTTATTGAGGGCAACTCTCAATGCGTCGGTCACCGATTCCCGAGTTTTCTAGGGGAACACGGTATCTAAGAATACCCCCAATTTAAGATTTAACGTAAAAGATTTTTTTAAATGTTTTTTCGAAACTTCACCCCGGAAAATCCGAAGAACGTAGTGATCTAAGGATTTACTTAGGGAAATAAAATTACTTGGTGAAATAAACCTATTCAGCAAAAACCCCGGAATTCAAAACATGAAAAGAAAAACAACAATCAGTCTAACAATTGCAGCGTTACTGTCGCTCTCAGGGATGGTTTACGCCGCCAACCATGTGTTCTTTAGCTTCATCGTCGGGACATTCAGCGCCGGGCCCATAGGCGTGGCCGGTTCACCGGATACCCTGTTCGCGACCCAATTCTGCGACCCGCAGCTCCTATCGATCGACTGCGTTACGGGGCTTCCCTCGCCAATTGCGACGATTCCGGGCTTCCCCTCTGGGCAGTGCATGGAAAGATATATGATTGTGGCTCCACTCGTGTCTGCGACTGCCGGCTTCACCCCGCGCGACGTTTTCGTTACACAAGGCAATGAGGCACATTTGGGAACGACATGATTTTATCGTGTAAGAACGGCACCATCTGGAAGGTTGACAACTTGCCGGGGGGCCCACATGCCTTTCTCGTGGCGACCCTGCCCATTAACATCGAAAATGAAGGCCCAGCTGTAGCACCGTCGCCAAGCTTCGGCACCTATGGCGGCCAGATTCTGGTAACCAACGACAACGACGCCGTTAACGCAATCCGCAATGATGGCTTCGTTACTCTAAATGCCTTCGTTACCGGGGCGGGGACGGGTCCGGAAAGCGTCCACGTCATCCCGCAGACCCTGTGCACCTTCTGCTCGAACGGAACCTTCTTCCAGGCGGTAGAAGCCGGTGGCTTTGGTTCGTTTCCGGGGCTGTATGAATATTTTCCGGCCGACTTCGCGGGGTTCGGTGGCGACATCCTTGTTCCGTGCGAAGGAAATTCACAGATTGTTCGGATACACTGGAATGGCAGTAGCTATGATATGTTTTTCTTCGATGCCATCGTCGGCGGCCTTCTCGAGGGCTCCGGTTTCATTGACTGCAACATTCCCTCGCCTACGCCTACCCCTACGCCGACGTTTACGCCTACGCCTAGCGCGACGTTTACGCCGACGGCCACAGCGACATTCACGCCGACGGCCACAGCTACATTTACGCCGACAGCGACAGCGACATTTACGCCAACAGCGACAGCGACATTTACGCCAACAGCAACAGCCACAGCCACAGCGACAGCTACAGCAACGGCAACGCCTACACCTACACCGACTACGACTCCGAGTCGGGTGAGTCAGATCACGCCGACAGGAACGACTTGTTCACAGTTCTCGAACGGCACGGCCCAGACCCTCGCCAACCTGAATT
>WNFQ01001136.1_pt1 | contig 32736 bp, 29 predicted proteins | sample 5400171 | NCBI WGS metagenome assembly WNFQ01 (sample SAMN13153356, study PRJNA577476) | soil metagenome | isolation source: 20 cm soil under Madrone tree | place: USA:California | collected 2016-06-14
TTGACCCGCCGCTTGATGGCGCGGTGGTCCTGCTCGAGCACGTTGTTCAAATATGGCACCGGCCGATGCCGACAATCCTCGGTCCTGCTTGGCCGAGAGAAGCAAATCGAGGGTGGCGCCGGTGGAATCCACCGCCCGATACAGGTAACGCCACTTGCCTTTCACCCGGACATACGTCTCGTCCATGCGCCAACTGTCATTAGTGGGCTTCAGGTGGCGGCGTAAGCACCGCTGCAATTCGGCGCATACCGCTGAACCCATCGCCACACCGTGACATGGTCGGCGTGCAACTCTTCGACGTCGCGGTACGACAAGGAAAAGCGCAAGTACCATCCCACCGCCAACAGGATGACCTCCGGCTCAAATTGCCGGCACTTGAATAAACCGCAAAAAAGTTGCAACACTTCCCATTTGGTTTTTGCGGCTTATGTAGAGAAGCCGAGCGCAGGGTTTACGCCTACGGTGAAAAGAAGCAATTTGCTGTTCGCCTCACACGCTGTTTGTCTTTTGGGTGTTTTTCAGTCAGTAATTCATCGGAATGCCGGAACTGCCGGATATCGTCACTTATATTGCGGCGCTGGAATCACGGATAATCGGTCAGCGACTGATTCAAGTTCGAGTTGCAAGTACTTTTCTGCTTCGAAGCGCACAGCCACCGATTCACGAAGTGGAGGGGCGTGTCGTTCGCGAACTGCGGCGAGTTGGCAAACGAATCGCCATTGGAGTGGAGAACGATCTCTGGTTAGTGCTTCACCTGATGATTGCCGGTCGGCTACACTGGCGACCACCACAGGCCTCGTTAGCCGGGCGTGGCAATCTTGCGGCGTTCGATTTTCCCAATGGTTCTCTTATAGTGACCGAAGCCGGCACCAAACATCGGGCATCATTACACCTCCTCAGCAGCCAAGAAAGCTTGCGCTCGATGGACCCGGGAGGAATCGATATATTGACAAGCGATCTCGAGTCTTTTCGCGTCGCACTCAGCGCGGAAAACCGTACGCTCAAGCGAGCCCTGACTGATCCCCGCCTAGTGAGCGGCATCGGCAATGCGTATTCAGACGAGATTCTGCACTCCGCGCAGCTATCGCCTGTTACGCGAACGCACAAACTCAAGCCGGATGAATGGCAACGGCTCTTCGTTGCCGCGCGTCACACGCTTCAGCAGTGGGTCCATCGCTTACAAACCGAAGCCGGTACTGGTTTCCCGGATAAAGTCACTGCATTTCACAAGGGGATGGCCGTCCATGGCCGTTACGGGCAACCATGCCCCCGATGTGGCGAAAAAGTTCTGCGTATTCGCTACGCCGATAACGAGACTAACTACTGCGCCCGATGTCAGACGGGTGGAATAGTCCTCGCGGATCGGAGTTTATCGCGGCTGTTCGGATCCGAGTGGCCGCGCACCCTGGAAGAACTAGAGGCACTCAAACGGCAGTAACACGCTAGTGTACCGAGGCTTCACAACAGTTTAAGCGGCTACGAGCACTTCAAGCCAAAGTGAATGGCGATTGGAAGGGAAGCTAATGTCAATTCTTTGAGGCCTTTGAAGTGCTGACAATCAAGATCGTACAACTGCGCGAAGATTCTCTAACCGCGAACTCAGTTCTGACCGCCGCCTTGATCGCCGGTATCTGAAGGAACGATCTCACCGTTCCGAACGAGGAGGAGCTGTTCGATAGTGCCGGCAAAGGTTCCTATCGGTATTAGTTGGAAACCCAAGCCGTCGTTCTTTCGAAAGTCAAACTTGGATATATTTGATTTCTCCATCCCAATGTTTTCGTAATCAATTTTCATACGTCACCGTCGCCGGATGAGCGCGCACTCACAAGGATACCCACCCAACGATTTCGGCCAAGATGATTATCGTACCACGATCATTTTGCGCCATTACGAGGTAATGGCGAAGGCGGACTCAGGGCAACAAGCTCGGAGCTGCGGAATTCTCTCTAATCCGGCTGGGGACGCTTCCGAGCGTGCGATGAAAAGCTCGGCGTAATAGCTCGGCACTTGAAAAACCGCATTCGGTCGCGATCTGCTCGATTGTCAATTTGCTCTCCTCCAGGCGCCGACAAGCTGTTTCGACCCTCACGCGCGTCACAAAGTCGGCCGGAGTGACACCAAACAACTCTCGAAAGCGCCGGCTAAAGTTACGCACGCTCATCGCGGCTCTTTTGGCCAGAGCCTCTACCGAGAGATCCTTCTCCAGATGATTCAATATCCAGGGACGAAGGTCGCGAAGTCGATCGTTGCCAGAAGATTGCAACGTGAGTGCCTGGCTAACCTGAGGTTGTTGTCCGGATCGATGAACGAAGAGGACAAGGCGCTTGGCCACTTCCGCAGCAACCATGTGGCCATAGTCCTCTTCCACCATTGCGACACTTAAATCCATGGACACAGAGACACCGGCCGAAGTGTAAACGTGGCCATCACGTACAAAAAACTGGAGTTGGATCCACCAGAATGCTTGGATAACTGGTTTTCAGACGGTCCGCCCAACGCCAATGAGTTGTCGCGCGCTTGCCTTGAAGTAAGCCCGCTTCCGCCAGGAAAAACGCTCCGCTGCCGATGGCGGCGAGCCGGCGAACGTTGCTTCCAGTTTCTTTGAGCCAGGTCAGAAAATCTTCATTCTTTGGGAGTTCCCAGGTAGCACGTCCGCCGCCGACAAGCAGCGTGTCCAAACCACGGCCCAGCGAGCGAAAGTCGCCGCCAACTCTGATGCTGAGTTGGCCGAAGCAATCGATCAATTTGGAGGAGTCGATCGTCGCGAGCGTAAGTTGATAGGCTGATTTCCGGTTCGGTTGCTGTTCAGCCAGAACTTCGTTAGCCCGTGTGAATACTTCCCATGGACCTGCCAAGTCGAGGATCCGAGCTTCTGGTGGACCCAACAACCCAATTTTGATCGGCCGACCAGGTACGGTAATAAGCGCGGGATTCCCGCATTTGTCTTTTCGCACAATGCTTCGCTTGAAAACAGACATAGTTCTCACTCAACAGTCTTCGGCCGAAATCGTGGGGTGTTTGGCTTACCAGACTTCTCCAAATCAAACTGACTTTAATAAATGTTGAACGCGTTCGCCATCCTAGTCGGTTTTCAATTGGTCGGGGAATCTCTCCATCGCATCTTCTCACTCTGGGTGCCCGGACCGGTGATCGGCATGTTTCTTTTGGCATCGTTCCTGTTGCGGAAGCCGAGCGCACTCTCGGAACCGTTGATTTCGACCACTCACGTGCTCCTCCAATGTCTTGGTCTACTCTTCGTCCCCGCTGGCGTCGGCGTAATCGGAAACTTAAATCTGATTGGTCGGGAATGGATCCCAATTCTTGTCGGGTTGGTTGGCTCGACGTTCTTATCTCTGTTCGTGACCGCCTATGTCATGCACTGGATCAGCTCGCCATCGACCGTTGCTGTCGCCGCACCAATCTTTTCGGACGGGAAAGAAGTTCAAGGGAGCCAATCATGAATACGAGCGCACTGCACGACCTTTGGGTTCAGCTAACGCCGACACCGCTTTTCGGGCTGACTCTCACGATTCTCAGTTACTTGATCGGTCATGCGATCCAACGAGCGTGTCGCGGTGCCGCATTAGCAAACCCGGTTCTCATTTCGATTCTTTTAATCGGTGGCATTCTGGGTATAACCGCTACCCCGTACAGGACCTACTTCGCTGGCGCACAGTTGATCCACTTTCTCCTCGGGCCCGCAACGGTAGCGCTTGCGGTTCCTCTGGTACGCAATTTCGGACATCTCAGGCGGAGCTTACCAGGAGTCGCTCTGGCCCTAACCGCCGGTTCGTTGGTCTCAGCCATCGCTGGAATCGCCCTGGTCGAAATCTGCGGCGGAAGCCGTGCGGCTGCACTCTCCATGGCTCCCAAGGCAGTGACCACACCCGTTGCTATCGAGGTAACCCAAACCGTCGGAGGAATTCCTTCACTCGCCGCCGTTCTCGCCATCGCGGGTGGCGTTCTGGTAGCCATCTCTATCCAATCGTTATTAAGGTGGGCAAAGATTACTGACTGGCGCGCGTACGGTTTAGCCGCCGGCACCGCTGGAAGCGGAATCGGCGCTGCGCACGCAATCTCATTTGACGAAATAGCTGGCGCCTTTGCCGCCCTGGCGATTGGACTAAACGGCTTACTGACAGCCCTAATAGTACCAACGCTGGTTCATTTTTGGCCCCACTTCCGTTGAATTTATAGGCAAACCCAGTCGATCTGGGAAAGAACTCAAGAAAACGGAAATTTATGCGAGTTAGATAACGCGTGATGCGTTCTTTCAAGCAGGACGCTTCAATCCCATCTTTTCAATCCGCGAGATCAACGTGGTGGGCTTAAGTCCCAAAAGCTCCGCGGCTCCATCAACGCCTTTGATTTTCCAGCTGGTCCTCCGCAAAACGGCAAAAAGATTCTCGCGCTCGCGACTGCGCATTTCTGCATCGGTGAGATATTCCGGTTCGACTTCGTTACCATCCTCTAAGACAAAGGAATTCAGATCGACTCCAGTCGCTGGCAAGTCAAAGTCCAGTGCACCGCCCTGAGCAAAGATAGCTGCTCGTTCGATGACGTTGCGCAGTTCGCGAATGTTGCCTGGCCAATCATAATTTTGGAGGGTTTCTATGCCTGCTCGAGTTAGTCGCGGTCTCGGACATCCGAGTTCTTTGACCGATAGATCAATAAAATGGGCCGCGAGAAGGGGGATGTCTTCCTTTCGATCCCGTAGCGCCGCAACTTTCACCGGAAAGACATTCAATCGATAATACAGGTCTTCGCGAAAGCGGCCGGCTGCGACCTCTTTCTTCAAGTCCCGATTAGTGGCCGCGACGATCCGAACATCTGCACACCGGGTCCTCTCCTCGCCCACCCGTTCGTAGCATTTCTCCTGTAGAACGCGCAACAGTTTACTCTGGAGTTCCAGCGGGATTTCGCCGATCTCATCCAGGAACAGCGTTCCACCGGCGGCTGCCTCAAAGCGGCCAATGCGATCTTTAACGGCGCCGGTAAACGAACCCCTCGCATGGCCGAAGAACTCGCTCTCATACAATGCTTTCGGGATACTGGCGCAATTCACCCGGACCAAGGGCTTATCTTTGCGCCGGCTGCGCCGGTGCAGTTCCCGTGCAATCAATTCTTTCCCGGTGCCAGTCTCGCCCAGAACCAGAACGGTAGCATCCGTTGGTGCTACCATCTCGATTTGTCTGATGATTTGCCGCGACGCTCTGCTTTGACCAATAATTTCGCCAAACGCCGCAGCCGCCTTCCCGCTTCCGTTAAGGTGTGAGGAGATCACGATTTCCGGTTGATGCGGCATGGCTCTTGGCGCCCTGTCCGTTGCGCTAAATTCGTCAAAGCGCTCTTTGGTGATTGCTCCTGGAGCCCGCTCGTTTTTGTTGTCGCGTGCAATTGCGCTTCGGATGGCCTCCAGCAGATACTCGTCATCAAAAGGCTTGGTCAAAAACTCCAACGCTCCAGCCTTGATCGCCCGCACCGACATCGGAATGTCGCCATGACCAGTAAGAAAGATAATCGGGATCTGAATGTCTTTGGTCGCCAGCTCCCGTTGTAGTTCAAAGCCGTTGATGTCGGGAAGCTGGATATCCAGCACCAAACAGCTCGGCAGCTCCTCTCGCAAACTGGCCAACATCTCCTGCGCCGACGCAAATGTCTTCCCGCTGAAGCCAGCTGACCTGATCAAACTCCCTACCGCCTCCCGCACGGACACATCATCATCTACGACGTAAATTTGAGAAACAGATTCACTCATAAGTTACCTCCTTCTCGCCAAACTGTTCTGCATACTCAGCTTAACTTGCCAGCGGCAACGTTTTTCTACTCCGCCTGCGTAAGCGCGTTCTGCACGCACACAGATTAAAACCCCCGCAGCTTACAAAACCCTCAAGAAAATCTTCTCTCCCCATCAGCCCGTTATCGTTTTCCGCATCGGCTTGTGTTTGAATCATTGGGCGATCAGCGCCGAGTGAATTGCACTCAGAATTGCCTCCTCACTGAACGGCTTAATCAGAACAGCTCTCGCGCCCCCGCTTAGCGCTCGTGCGCGCATCCCATCCTCTTCATATGCCGTGACAAAGATAATCGGGATTTCGTAATGACCGGCAACCAACTGCCGCTGAAGCTCGATGCCACCCATTCCCGGCATACGCACATCCAGCACCAGGCAGTCCGCGCTTTCAAGTTGGTTCGAAGCTAAGAACCCTTCGGCTGAAGCGAACGAGTTCACTGCGAACCCGACCGACCTTAGCAATCCGCAAAGGGCCTCACGGACCGATTCGTCATCGTCAACAACCGAAATCAGCTGGACCGCCACGCAGCAAGATGACCACTTTTTGCGGCAAGCATCTATTATACGTTGGTATATGTGGGTAGGGCGTGTCTCTCCGAGACCATCGTAAATAAATTCGGCGTTGCTTGCTATTTGGCCGGGGTCGAATCCGCACGCGAATGCCCTGGTCATTCGCTGACGCTAGGCGGTCTCGGAGACATGCCCTCCTACCTGTCTAGCTCGATTACGGTGGTCTCGGAGAGACGCGTTCTACCTGCTTCCTTGCCCTCCAGATCCGCAGCTTCTCAGACATTCTGACCAGGTCCGGCAACGAGCCGGCTTGCATCTTGTGCATCACTTGGCCGCGCTGGACCTTGACGGTGATCTCACTGGTACCCAGTTCCGCAGCGACTTGTTTGTTGAGCAGCCCAGAGACCACTTTTTCCATCACTTGCCGCTCGCGTGGCGTTAGTGATTCATACCGCCCGTACAAATCCTGCATCTCTGCGTGCTGTTGACGCGCAGATGCGTCGCGTTTTACCGCCTGTTGAATCGCGTCCAATAAATCCTGGTCGGAAAACGGTTTGATAAGAAATTCGACAGCTCCGGCTTTCATCGCCCGCACTGAAGTCGGAACATCGCCGTGACCGGTAATAAAAACGATGGGAATTTCCCGGTTTGCCTCTCTGATCCTCTTCTGTAGATCAAGCCCGCTTAGGCCTGGCAACCGTACATCCAGCACCAAACAGCTCGGCCCATCCGGCTTCCGATGATCTAAAAAATCCTGGGCAGAGGCAAACGTCTCAACCTCAAATCCAGCTGACCGAACCAGACTTTCCAACGCCTCCCGCACGAAGACGTCGTCGTCTACAACAAAGACCATCGCCCTCGATTGCGGCCCGGGTTTCTGCGCTAACATTTCAAGGAATAATTGAAGATCGCTGTAGCTTTGCTTAGTCCAGCTAGCCCGCAGTCAGCGCGCCTTGCTCCGGATTAGCGCATGAGATTTGCGGGCTACGTCCACAAAACGAATGTTCGAACATCCAGAATTTCGTCCTGAGCGTCCGGCCGATTGAGCAGTTCCATAATTTCTTTATTTTCAACATGTTATGCTGTTTCTGGGGTTCTGGCACGCTAACTGATCCGATGTCCGGAAAACGCGATCTCAACGAACCAATACCCTATGCATCGGACGATTACCACCTTGCATGAATATCGTACGCTCTATCCACAAAGCGCACCGATTCCAACCCTGACACCAAGCGGTCTTCTTGGGCTACTTCTGGATCGGCAACGCTGCAAAGCCGCCAGCTTGGCCCGGCGCCGGACCCGATGGAAATCCATCTGCGCCACGCCACGCACCGCGTGTGCCGGTATATGGCGAGTGCTCGCCGCCCCTAACCTACCGAGCGATCATCAGCCCTAAGCCCTTGCATAGAGCGATGTCTGATAAAATCCGCAGCTATGCTGAACTACGGGAGTTGATCCGCGTCTCGCTCCGGGCACAACATCCAGAATGGATCGAACCTAACGGCGACTCGCCCATTTGCGATTCCTACGAAGCTCGGTTTGCAGAACTACTTGGTCTTACCCGTTCGCGGGAAGACGCGAAAACGTTTATTTAGGGGCTATCTAGCTAGTCCACAATCAACGGTCCATTCCCGGTGCGTCGCGTGAATTTCGCGGGCTCGGCACAGTAAATTGAAAGGTCGCGCCACGACTGTTGTTCAAGAGAGCGAGAGCCGCCCGGGCCACGCTTATGTCCAGAGGCTCCTTTTCGGCAGTCTCCGCCCGACCAGGCGAGCGTTTTAATGTTAACTTCCTGATCGAACTTCCAGGCAAAACGATAGGCCTCAGAGAAAAGGAAATAGCAAACCGCCAGTTCCTCCCGATTCTCGGGCGTATACACAACCACGGTGCCGGCGGTCTCGGTCTCTTTCGGACCGGAAGACCGTCCGCCGCTAAATAATCTCTCTGAATAGTTTCACTTCTGGGCATAATTCTTCTCTCTGGTATTCCATACTCGATGAGTCGTTCCCGCAGCTCGATACGATGAACCACATTGCGTGCCAACTTTTCCTGATCTGCTGCTTGTGCCCGTCCATCAGGTTCCTATCCCTAGAGCAAATTCCCGCCAATGCCGTTCCGAGATTTCGGACTTTCGTTTTATCTAACACCTGCTCTTGAGAATCATTTAGACAGAAGTATTCCACTTCATAGCGGAGTCGTAACTCCCTTGCTTTTTCCGCACGAAAATGCCGTAGCGTTTCGAATAAGACGTGCTGTTTTACAACGGCGACCAGTCCCAAGCTGTCTCCAAGAGTAGCTATTGTTATATGTTTCCACGGGACGGAAAAACCGTAAGTCCGTGATACTCCGCCATTTCAAAATGAGATGGTGCTGTCCAAAGTAGCTGGTGCGCCCTCAGTGACGCATCGACGGCCGAGGCATAGTCCCCGGCAAAGAAGCGAGCTTGCAGCTTTCGGATCCAGTAAAAGCACTCGGGTAACGCCGCCGGATCACTTGCCAAATGGCGCTCGAACCGAAGCTCATCAAACTGCCCATCGTCAAAGCAACCAAATTTCGGCGTTAAGCTACGGAGGGTCCGGGTAAGCCCGAGCTGCGGTGTGACGAGAACAAACCGAGCCTTCTGAGCAAACTCGAGGCCATGCTCGGCTTCACGTTGCACCTCCATGAGCGGATCTCCCGCTGCCAGAAGGTTCGTGTTTAGATTGCTGCAACTGGCAGCAGCAAAAACGAGATCGCCCGCTTCGTTCGCGGCCTCGAAAGCCCGATGTACCAGGTCACGGCAAGCCCGGACGTGTTTCTTCCATGGCATGACGTGACTTCCGAAAAGCGTATAGGTCCTTGCCTGAAAACGCTTCAAGCCGCGTTTTTCGACCAGTTCATAGCCGAGCTGACCGAATCGAATTCCGTCCTGGTAGTTGCCGAAGTTTGGGCCGGCTATCATGCCAAGGCATACATAGGCGAAGGACGAACCGTCGCTACTGGGATCCGAAGCCGAGAAGGGCAGATTCCCCGTTAGCATTTCGTAAAGCACGACGCCAAGCGCGTAGAGATCACTCCGGGAATCAATGGAGCGATTCATTCGACCGGTTTGTTCAGGTGCCATATACGGAAGCGTCCCCGCGATAAACTCGGGTGGCTCAGGAGGCTGGCGCTCGCGGGAAAGCCGCGAAGCAATACCAAACCCGGTCAGCCAGCATTGGCCGGTGACGGAGTTGGCCAGAATATTGGCGGGATTGATATCCTTGTGAATAATACCTCGCGGATGCAAAGCACTAATCCCCGCCGAAAGGCTAATCGCCAGACGTAATGCCAACCTGATATCCAGCGGTTGCCGACTCGCAGCCGGTGGTTCGCCGGAAGCGTCGAGGGCGAGACCGAACAAATGACTAAGAGGGACACCGCCGGGATCCTCCAGCACGAGCACCGTCCGGTCCCAGTAGCGCGCCATTGCAATCGGTCGGGCGGCCCACTTCGGATCAACCTCTTCTCTCAGAGAATATGCCTGCTCCAGCGACTTCAGAATTTCCGGTGCGGGATACTCCGCCAGAGGCGAAAGCACCAGAACCCGACTACGCGAGACGCTTCGTCGCGGCTCCTGGCTAACGTTAGCCTCATCCAAGATTAAGGGCGCGCCATAGCTTGCGAAGGCGGCCCGAGACGCATCGTCCTTACTCCGCCCGCGATAAAAAGTAAACTCTTCACCCTTCCGTAGCGCCTCGAGGACATATCGGGATAGCTCAATCACGGGTGGGGCTCCAGCACCCGCAAAATTACACTATTCTTTCCGTGATCAACCAACCAACCAAAGTCCGAAATCTCGCACCGAGATTCGCTCGGTCTTATTCTATGCATAAGTGGCTGGTTGGCGGCCACAAGCAGTGAATAATAAAAGGTTCTATTCCGACGGTAGACACCGGTCGCGGCGGAACGAAAATCTTTAATTCCGAAATCTCGTACGGCTATCCAACCGACTGCGTTTGACGCATAAGTGTCTGATGGACGGGCACAAGCAGTGAATATAAAAAGTTGGCACGCAATGTGTTCGATCTCGAGGCACGAGAACATAAACTAACCTATTGGCGCTGGTTCGAATTCTTGAAGAACATGTTGGTCATGAGTTGGGGTAACCTCCAGCGATCGGGAGCGGAAATGCTTTTTTTGGGGATATAACACCGCTTTCAAGAAGCGCCTACGTGCACTTGAAAAGCGCTCGTTAATAATAACCGGATAGATAATAACCTGATATTAAGACTGTGAAAGGTTATCATATCGTTTCACTAGCGAAGCTACCTCAAAACTAAAATTGGAATATTCGTATGCGAGCAATCATCCTTAAACAGTTCGGTGGACTTGACAGCCTGGCGATCGAAAATCTGCCTGATCCAGTCCCGCAGCCGGGATCTGTTCTTATCGAAGTGAAAGCATTCGGCATTAATCACGCCGAAACCCACATGCGCAAAGGAGAATGGGCCGAAGCAGCAACGGTTAGTGGTATCGAATGCGTTGGCCTGGTAAAATCTTGCCCGGGAGGGGAGTTCGCCGCGGGAACCAAAGTGGCCGCATTCATGGGCGGCCTTGGGCGCACCATCAACGGCAGCTACGCTGAATACACATGTCCGCCGGCTACTAACGTAGTACCCATTAAAACTGATCTCTCATGGGAAGACTTTGCGGTGATTCCTGAATCATACGCGACCGCTTGGACGTGCCTGCTTCGTAACTTGGAAATTGCTAAGGGTCAAACGTTGGTTATCAGGGGCGCAACATCAGCTTTGGGTCGCGCGGCCCTTAATATTGCGGCCGACGTCGGCGCTCACATTATTGGAACTACTCGCAAGCAGGCAAGATTCGAGACGTTGAAAGAACTTGGAGCCCATCGAGTGGAGATTGAAGCGCCGGATCTCTCAGGGCGAATCCCTGAAAGGAAGCGGATCGACGCCGTCCTCGATCTTGTCGGGAACACCACATTCATGGATTCTCTTTCCATGCTGCGACGGGGTGGACGTATGTGCCTTGCAGGATGGCTGGGTGGTCTTGATCCCGTGAATAGCTTTAATCCTCTGCTTCAGATGCCGAGCGGAGTTTATTTCACTTTTTTTGGCAGTTTTGTATTCGGCACTCCGGACTTTCCGGTCTCGGACGTTCCTCTGCAATCCATCGTCGATAAAGCGGCCGCCGGAGTCTATAAAGCCAAACCGGCGCGAATCTTTCAATTCAACGATATTCGGGAGGCACACGAGGCGATGGAATCGAATCAGGCCAATGGCAAAATGGTGGTTCGCATCTGAGGTCGCGCGTGAAGGGCGAAATTTGTTAACAAGTGCTAGTTCGGACCCAGTCACTGAACTCCGCGTCGGCGATAGGCTCTTGAAAGGTATGAAGATCACGTTGGCTTTCGACGTATATGGCACCCTTGTTGACCCTTCTGGCATGGCGAAACACCTTGCAGACGATCTCGGAATCGAAGCGGCTAGCTTTGCGGACCTCTGGAGAGAGAAACAACTCGAATACAGTTTTCGCCGCGGTTTGATGCATAACTACGCCGACTTTTCGATCTGCACGAGTGATGCTCTGAACTTCACGTGTCAACGATTCAAGACTGCCATCTCCTCGGAACGGCAAAGCGAATTACTGCGCCTATATCAACATCTGCCGCGATTCGACGACGTCACACCGGCGCTTCACTCACTACGCGCCGCGTTCCGTCTGTTCGCCTTCTCCAATGGTAAGCGAAGCGAGATCGACGCGGTTTTATCGAATGCGAACATCCTTGACTATTTCGAAGGTATCGTCACAGCGGATGATGTCCGAAGCTTCAAGCCAGACCCTGCCGTATACAGTTATGCACGGCGCGCGACGAGAGCTTGGTCCTCGCCATTTTGGTTGGTCTCAAGCAATCCATGGGACGTTATAGGGGCCCGGTCCGCCGGGCTCTCATCGGCTTGGGTTCAGCGGTCCGAAGAAAAGATTTATGACCCGTGGGGCGTCGAACCCAACGTGACAGTGCGATCATTGATTGACTTGCCTGCGGCGCTCGACGATGGCCGTCCCACACTTAGAAGGTCGCTCGGGTGCGGAAGCTAAGTACAGATTTTGCGGACATACAATTGCAGATTTTCATTTAGATTTTAAGAGCCGACACTTGATGCGGAACCGTGCCGAAATCGGCACCAAGCATCTCCTACCCCGCGCTTTCCTATTCATAAACTCCAGTCGCGACCGACTTGGTGTTCAACCCTGCACACGAAACTGAAAGCAACTTAGCATGACTACCTACAATTACGCTGACGTCCATGGCAACAAGATGTTCTACCGCGAAGCCGGAGAAAAGAATGCTCCCACTATTGTGCTCCTTCACGGTTTCCCGACCTCTTCCCACATGTACCGCAACCTGATTCCGCAGCTGGCCAAGAACCTTCATGTGATTGCACCCGACTATATCGGCTTCGGATATAGCGATGCGCCGAATGCCGCCGACTTTACCTATACCTTCGATAACCTGGCGACGCACGTGGAGAGACTGCTCTTCGGCGTTCTTGGTCTGAAGAAGTTCAGCATTTATGTGCAGGATTACGGTGCGCCAGTGGGATACCGGATTGCGTCGAAGCATCCGCAAGCGATCGATGCCATCATCGTGCAGAACGGCAATGCGTACGTGGAAGGCATCGGCGGCGCCTTCGATCCGATGAAGCCGTTCTGGGCCAACCGTAATACAGAAACAGAGAAACCCGTACGTGCGCTGCTCACGTTGGAAACAACGGCCTTTCAGTACACACACGGCGCGAAGAACCCGAAACAGATTAGTCCGGACAATTGGACGTTTGACCAGACCTTCCTCGATCGCCCTGGAAACGACGCGATCCAACTCGACTTGCTCTACAATTATAACTCCAACCTCGCGCTCTACGACGGATGGCACGAGTACTTCCGTACCAGCCAGCCTCGCACCCTGATCCTGTGGGGAAAGAACGATCCGTTCTTCACCGTCGCGGGAGCAAAAGCATATCAGCGTGATCTGCCAAAAGCTGAGCTTAACCTGCTCGATACGGGGCACTTTGCCTTGGAAGAAGAGGGAGACTTCATCGCTGAACGAATCAAGGCATTTCTTAGCTGAATAGTGGCAATTAGTAACGGAGAGGCTCCACGCTTCAACTACCAGAAAGGTAATCAATATGGATTTGTTTTCTAACAACGCCACGGTGGTTCTCGTTCATGGCGCATGGGCTGATGGCAGCAGCTGGAACCGGGTCATTCTCCCTCTGCTGCATCAGGGCCTGAAAGTTATCTGTGCACCGATTCCCCTTACATCTCTGTCGGACGACGCTGCTGCGCTCAACCGCGTTCTGGGGAGAACCGACGGCCCGGTTCTGCTTGCTGGGCATGCGTACGCTGGTGCCGTGATCGCAGCGGCAACCGACGAGAAAGTGAGGTCGCTCGTGTATATTGCTGCTCTCGCTCCCGACGCCGGTGAGACTGTAGCTCAAGTATTCTATCGTGAGGAACCTCATCCGCAGGCGCCTCATCTGCAGCCCGACGCTTACGGTTTGATTTGGATGCCGCAAGAAGGTTTCCAGAACGCCTTTGCCCAAAATGCTTCGGACGATGTGAAGGCAGTTACCGCCTCCGTTCAGCGGCCGATCGCGGTCCAGTGCATTCAGGAGCCAGCGCCTAAACCCGCGTGGAGATCTAAACCGTCCTGGTTCCTGATTGCGGAAGAAGATCGCATGATCAACCCAAAAACGCAGCACTTCATGGCAGAGCGGATGGCAGCGAAGGTCCGAGTTCACCCTGTCGATCACACGCCGCTTCTGACGGCGCCCGAAGTGGTCGTCGACATAATACGTGAGGCCGCTCGCGAAACGCTAACGTGTTAACTCATCACTCACAACGGTTAGCTATCAAACGAAGGGATAATCGAAAATGTCAAAATTAGGCAAAGCTGCAATAAGTACGAGAAGCATATGGATATGCCAGACTGCACCCGACTATGTCGGCTATCGTGTCGGGTAAGGAGGAGAGTGTGACTCGGCGGACCTCAAACACAGAGCGTGTCGGAGCCTTTTCGGATGGGGTATTCGCGGTAATCATCACAATCATGGTTCTGGAATTGAAGCCACCGGAAGATCCTTCGTTTGCGGCGCTCGCACTGCTGTGGCCAACAGCGTTAAGCTACGCAGTAAGCTACCTCTTCATTGCGATCATCTGGGTCAATCATCACTATCTGCTCCGCTTGGCGGAAGGGGCGACACCGCAGCTCATCTGGTGGAACTTCGCGCACCTGTTTTTGGTGTCTCTGATACCGTTTTCGACAGCATGGATTGCCACGTCACGGATGGCGGCGGTTCCGGTATTTGTATACGCTGCTGTCTTTGTCCTGGTGAATATCGCCTACCTCGCCTTCGAGTGTGAGGCTCTCTCTACAGCAGAAACCCGAGGCGTTTCGATTCGGGTACGCAAGATCAGGCGAGCGCGGTCCGTCCTTACACTAGCAATTTTCCTGGGTTCCATGCTCATATCACTAAGATTTCCGTTGTGTGGCTTCGGACTGGTTTGCTGCGTCTTATTCGCATACCTTTGCCCGGAAGCTCCCACTGTGCATGTCGCGGACGCGCTCCATGCTACAGAGGCGACTCAGAAGACGGACGCTATCCTCTGACTCGTGCACACAAACGTGGCGAAATTGGAGACACCGATCTCGAGCATGCACACGCGCTCAATACCAATAACTCCGATCCTAATTTCGACTGCTGGCACCGCAGCTGCCCGAAATGCTCACCTGATGCCACTCAATGTCTCCTTCTTCATTTTCTTTCGTCTCAGGTGCAGCTCCCCTTTCAATAAATCGACAGCTCGAACTTGACCGAACCGGAAATCCGCGAGTCCGAAATCTCGTACCGATACCCGCTCGAGCCAATCTATGCATAAGGGTCTGATTGATAGGTAGAAGCGGCGGATCACAAGGGGTTGGCACGCAATGTGTTTAAGCAGCTAATGAGGAGATCGTTCAATGAAAGTTTACGAGGTGGAATGCCGGGCAGTAGTCACACTCGCAGCACCGGATATGCAAAAAGCCGCATTACATGGCCCGGCGGTTATTAAACATAATCTGCATCTGATTTATGTGACAGCCGTTCAAGAGAGGAATTTTAAACCCGCTCGGGAAGTTCCTGACCCGAAAAACTCACAAAACCCTTCCATAGAGTCAACACTACCGGCCTGTCCCTCTTTCTAACCATTTGCTAAGAACACCAGATTACTATGAACCGTCCCCAACAAGTTGCTTCAACCCAAGTCGCGCCCAAAACCAAGCGCCTCTTCGACCCGAAGGACAGAACTCTTGCTAAGCCAATCATGAAACGGAGTTTGATAGTGCTCGCGTTCTGGGCGCTCACTGCGTATCACAGTAACGCGACGGGCAGCGAATCTTCTATTTGGCCGCATAGGCGCAACTTTGAAAACCTCTCAACTAACGGCGCAGGTATGGGTTGAGAAACGGGCAGACAAGGTAAATCTGGACAGCAATGGCGTAATTTTGCAGGGATATGACCCGGTTGCTCATTTCGCCCAAAAGAAAGCCGTCAAAGGGAGTTCTAAATACCAAAGCACTTATCAAGGAGCGACATACTATTTCAGCTCCGCGGCAGATCTCGCCACTTTCAAAGCGAATCCTTCAAAATATGTTCCGCAGTACGGCGGGTTTTGCGCCAATGGAGTTAAGAACAACAATTTAAGGGACGCTGATCCGAGAGTTTTCTTTATCCTAAAAGGAAAACTGTACGTCTGTGAATCCCGTGCAGCAGAAAAAGAATTTCGCACCCATGAGGACGAAGATATCGTAACAGCGAACAGAAACTGGTATCAGTTGCGCGACTAGTCCTCGCAAACTCGCATCTTGGGTTGTCACTCGATGAAAGCCTTTCTCGCTCGACCAACATTGTCGTGCCGGTGGTAAACCTCGCTGCGACGGAAGCAAGGTAAAGGACAGCAGCCCCGATTTCTTCGCTGATACCGCGTCGACCCACACGGTGCAGTTTACACTCCGCAAAACGAGATTCCGCACATCCGAAATCTCGTACGCTATCCGATGAACCGCACTCGATGCGTAAGCGACTCAGCGGCAGGCACAAGCAACCATAACTAAACGTTGGCACACATTGTGTTCAATCTCAGCTGGTGAGAACGAACTTAACCTATTGAACAAAGAACACGGCGTCTGTCTGAAAGGCGATGACTTTTCGAAGCAGGCACCGCTGCCAAGGCCAACTCGAAATTCACGTGTAAACAAATTCGCTTTTCTCCGCATTAGGCGTTACGAAGCATATGAAACTAACAATTTTTCTTTTGACCGCGATCGGCCTTAGCCTGCCATGCACGGCTCTCGCCGACCACTACAAGGATTTAGCAGCACAAGGGTACCGGTGGGTCACCGTCAATGGACCCTATGCTTGCGAGACTGAGCAAGACCTTCAACGAATTGTCGCTCACCACACAGATGCCACCGAACTCCAGGCGGTGCAGAATATCCAGTGCTACTACCTTATACCGGGAACTGTCGTTCAATTGATCAACGAGGATCCAGTCAGGGGCATGTCGCAGATTCAGTTAGGCGGTATCACTAAGTCTCTTTGGACCTACAACCGATTCCTCAGTAAGCAACCGATCCGGGACACTTATGGGAACATCGAGACGCCGGAAGAATGCGGTCTCATTCCAGGAGCGGAAACGGCAGTTACGCCGCTTTCTCCCGATAGTTCGACAGCTCGGACTCACTAGAACGGAAGTCCGTAAATCCGACAATTCGTCCGGCTATCCGATCAACTACGCCCTATGCATAAACCTCTCAATAAGTGAGTACAAGCAGTGAACAATCAGAGATTGGCACGCAACGTGTTAAAGATCATGCACTATAACAAAGATCAACTGATTGAATGGATAGCGAACTTAAAAACAATGTAACAGCCATTAACTGGCGCAAAAGGCAATGACCTAACGGTTAACTTTTTTAACTCTTAACTATTATGAAAAACTCCTTTACTGACAAAGTCGGCCCTGCCCCGGTCGGCACGAGCACCATCGGCAAAGCCCCGGCGCTGACTTTTAACACAATGATGAATCTTCTAATAAAGATATTAGCCCAGCTCGGTCTGCTCACAAAGGACCTCGATTACCACTTGGTTCGCGCGTCGATGGTAATCATATACTTCTTTTTTGGGTATCAGAAATGGTTCGCGTACGAGGCGCATGATCTGATCCCTTTTTTCAAGAATGGTCCTCTGATCTCTTGGATGTACCCTGTTTTCGGCATCCAGGGCGCCAGCTGGTTTTTAGGGGTATCCGAATGGTTGTTTGGCGCGCTTCTGTTCTTGGGATTCTGGAATAAAAAGTTAGGAATTCTGGGAGCCTTGGGCTCATGCGTTACCTTTATCATGACTATTACTATCATCCCATTCATGCCGGACGGTTGGAATGCATCTGCTGGCGGCTTTCCAGCGATGCAAGGCAACGTCGCTTTCCTGATGAAGGATTTAGTTCTCTTTGCTGTGTCAGTCTATTTGCTGAAGCAGGATGTGCTGAGACTGTCACTTTCGGAGGATTCAGCGAAAGACTTTTAGACCTCTCCAAAACTTACAGCTCATTTAAAACAGTATGGATTCCGAACAATATGATCTTGTGATCCTCGGCGGTGGCACAGGATCAACTATCGCCGCCTGGACCTTTGCCAAGCAAGGGCAGCGTGTCGCAGCGATCGACCGTAAATACATCGGCGGATCGTGCCCGAACATAGCCTGTCTCCCTAGCAAGAACATTATTCACAGTGCAAGGGTGGCATCGTACTTTCGCAGAAGCGAAGAGTTCGGCATAGCCAAAAGAGATTTTACCATTGATATGTCCGCGGTTCGGGACCGGAAACGCAGGATGGTATCGAGCTGGAACAATGCGTATCTCGACAATTACAAAAAGAGCGGAGCGGAATTCATCCTCGGCTCCGGGCGCTTCATTGGCCCTAAAACTGTGGAAGTCACGCTGCCCGACGGAACGATTCGCCAACTACGCGGCACCAACGTGATCATCAACACAGGTACGCGCCCCGCCTTACAACCGGTTCCTGGCCTGATTGAAGCGCAACCCCTCACGCATATCGAGGCACTGGAACTGGATCAAGTACCCAAACATCTTCTCGTGATCGGGGGCGGCTATATTGGGTTAGAGCTGTCCCAGGCCATGCGCCGGTTCGGAGGTAAGGTCACGATGATCGATCGTAATGACCGCTTGATGCATCGAGAAGACGACGATGTGACCGAAGCTCTGCAAAAGCTTTTTCAGGACGAGGGCATCGACTCAGTTCTGAATGCAACGGTCAAGAGGGTATCAGGCAAGTCAGGCCAGTCTGTAAGAATGGTCATCGAACAACGCGGAGCGGAGAAAACGTTAGAGGGCAGTCATTTGCTGGTGGCAGCGGGCCGCTCTCCGAACACCGACGGAATCGGCCTGGAACTAGCCGGCGTTGAACTGACCAATCGCGGACACATCAAAGTGAATGAGCGGCTTGAGACCACAGCGTCCGGGGTTTGGGCGATCGGCGAAGTGGCAGGCAGCCCGCAGTTTACCCATGTTAGCGTCGACGATTTCCGCGTGGTTTACGACAGCATCAATGGTGGTAAACGCGTGACGACGGGCCGCGTCGGCCTGAGCGAGAAGGATGCAAAAGCGCAAGGAATTCCCTATCGGCTGTTTAAGATTCCGATGGAAGCGGTCATGCGCGCGACCACGATGTCTGAAACACGAGGATTCCTCAAGGCCCTCGTTGAGGTCGATAACGATCTCATCCTTGGCTTCACTGGTTTGGGTGTGGACGCGGGCGAGGTCTTGTCTTCCGTGCAGATTGCGATGGTGGCAGGACTGCCTTATACCGCGCTGCGCGACGCGATGCTGACTCACCCAACCCTGGTGGAGGGTCTTATTCCATTGTTCTCGTCCGTGCCCTGGGTGTCAAAATCGGGCAGAGCGAATGGCTGAATCAACCCATCTCAACCAACTAACTTTTATCTACCATGCAAAATTCCTATGTTAACAAAGTAGTGCTTGTCGTCGGAGGCACCTCTGGTATCGGCAAAGCCACCGCGCTGGCCTTTGCGGAAGCGGGCGCGAAAGTCGTCATCACCGGCCGTCGCGAAAAGGAAGGTGCAGACGTCGCCGCGGAGATGACCAAGACCGGAGGCACGGCGGCGTTTGTTCGCGCAGACGTCGCCAAGGACGCCGACGTAGTGAAGGCTATCGACTTCGTCCTGTCCACTCATGGCCGCCTCGATGTCGCGTTTAACAACGCCGGCGTCGAAATCGCGGGACCACTCAATGAGGTCACCGAAGAACAATATCGCCGGGCCTTCGATATCAACGTTTGGGGCGTTCTGAATTCTATGAAGCATGAAATTGCCGCCATGCTCAAGACCGGCGGCGGCGCCATTGTTAATACATCGAGCGTCGCCGGACATATCGCGCTGCCTCAGGCGAGCATCTACGTGGCGACGAAGCATGCGGTGGAAGGATTGACCAAGGCCGTCGCGCTCGAATTCGCGAAGCAAGGCATTCGCGTCAATTCGATCGCGCCTGGCACAATTGACACTGACATGGTCGACCGCCTCGTGGGCAAAGAAGGCGACCAGCGGAACTGGTTACTATCGCTGCATCCCGTGGGTCGGTTCGGTGCCAGCGAAGAAATCGCAGCTGCCGTCCTTTACCTTGCTTCCGATGCGGCAAAATTTACCACCGGCACGACGCTGCTGGTCGACGGAGGATGGACCGCCGCTTAATCGAGTAGTCACCTTCGTTGATCCCTAACGATCGTGCTTCGTGCTTCGATTGAACAAAAGGAGCGGCCTCGGGGGCAGAGTCACATTTAAACGGCTGATTACGCAGATACCGGCATATGTAGCTACGGCACATCGGCACCGAGCGAAGTCGATGAAACAATCTGGCGCACCGAGGGTTAGCAGAGTCCAGGTCGACGAACGGTTGGCTGCAGCCGGACATCCGGATCGCAATCTCACCCATTTGCGCGAGAGCCTACTTGCTTAGCATGCACGGACAAATCGCGATCGGACACTATCCATCGCATGGAGAGGCCTAGACGAATCATCATTCGCACTGCTTGGTGCCTGGCAAAGAGCTATTGGAAATCAGCAGAGAAGCGCTCTGCTTGGAGTCTCCTGTTAGCGGCGATTGTTTTAAATCTGGGCAACGTGTATATCGGCGTCCGAATCAATGAATGGAACCGAGCGTTCTACAATGCCCTGCAAACATTCAACGCGATGGCGCTTTTTCGCCAGGTCGGCATTTTTGGCATCCTGGTGGCGGTCGCAGTGTTGATTTCTGTTTCCGCGCTTTACCTCAACCAACTGCTCCAGATTCGTTGGCGACGATGGTTGACCAAGAAATATCTGCCCGCCTGGTTGGCTGATCGTGCCTATTACAAGTTACAACTTGGGAGTGCCGCCGATAATCCCGATCAGCGCATAGCGGAAGACCTCCATCAGTTTACCGGCTATATATTGACTCTATCGCTCGGGCTGATTTCATCGGTCGTTTCCCTATTTTCATTTCTCAACATCCTCTGGGGACTTTCTGGTGCAGCAGACATTCCTCTCGGAGTGTTAGGAACCGCGCATATACCCGGCTATCTGGTCTGGGCGGCGTTGATCTACGCCGGGCTGGGTACCTGGCTGGCGGTCACCATCGGTCGCCCATTGGCGGCGCTGAATTCGGCCCGACAGCGTTATGAAGCCGACTTTAGGTTCAGCCTGGTGCATCTGCGAGAACATGCCGAGAGCGTCGCATTGTATGGTGGTGAACCGGTCGACCTCGGCCTCTTCGACGAGCGTATGCGAAACGTGTTTGCAAACGACAGCAGCCAATATGCATCGCTAATACACTTGAACGAATCCAACTTTGATCAGACGATCAGCCAATCTCCGCTACCGATTTTAGTCCATTTTTCGGCTTCGTGGTGCGGACCTTGCCGTATGATCGCTCCCGTATTGGATGAGATCGCGAAAGAACAGGACGACGTCGTCAAAATCGCGAAAGTCGATGTGGACGCCAATCCGAGTCTTTCCAGCCGGTTTGAGATCCGCAGAGTTCCGACTCTTCTTTTCTTCAAAGGTGGCGGAGTGAGAGATCAAGTGGTGGGTCTTACCAGTAAGGCTGATTTGATTTCCCGTCTGAAGACTCTCAACTGATCGCGACGTAACTTCTGGTAGTAGCGCCGATCCGATCGAGACGGATCCTGATCGGTTAAGCGCGGTCCACTAACCTCTATCTGAAAACAGGAGACTTCATGATTTGATTACCGGAGCTACAGGAACGAACGGGATGGAGATCGTTAAGCAACTTTCCGACAAGGGCGTGAAGATCCGCGTAAGGGTTCGTAAGCGAGAGAACGCCGGCTTACCGCACTCATCAAACATCGAGTAGGTCATTGGAAATTTTGACGATTTTGCAACCCCTGGTGGAGCGCCCATGAATGCTCGATGATTCTGACCAGATTGCTCCGTCCGACCAGGCGTCGGAATTGAAAGGCAAGCCGTTCGGCCGAGAGGAATTTCTCACCGGTGTGGCGCCGCTGATTTTGCGCTGGGCTCTCGCTGTCACCATTCTTTCAGCGCCGCTTGGATGGCGCTGAACAATGCATCTTCGCTGAAAGGCTTCCGCAGGAACTCCACCGCACCTCCGGCGATTGCCTGTATCCGCTCGTCCTCACTCGCACGAGCAGACACAAAAATGATCGGAATGCGTCGGTTGGCACGCAGCAGATTTCGCTGTAATTCCAAGCCGTCCATTCCCGGCATCCTAAGGTCGAGGATTAAGATTAGACACCTCGTCTCCTCGACAAGGCTTGAATGCAGAAACTCCTGAGCAGACAAGAAGGCTTCAGCTCTGAAACCAAAGGAGCGAACGAGGTATCGGGTCGAGTCTGCCATTGAGGCATCGTCGTCCACAATGCAAACAAGAGGGGCAGCGGATGGTTTGACGTTATTATTAGGCACTTTGATTCTTCGATCGTATGCTTCTCAACGGCGTACCGTAGCCCTCCGTGGTAGTCCAATGCTATTAGACTTTGGTCCTAGTCGACTGGACTTTGGTCCTAGCTGGCTCAGCCTCGAGAGTAGGGTGCGTTAGTAACGCGGTGTGCCGGTGATTCGGATCACAGCGATGATGCAGTGTCGAAGAAGCGCGCTTCATGGTTGAAACGAGACGCCAGAAATCTTTGGCTGATCGCAGGAGGCGTCGCGCGAAATGATGTGGACCACAGGGGCTCGTCGCATATTTTGTAGTGGATCGGAAGGACCGGATGAAGGAGATAGCCTCCATTGAGCGGATCGCGGCGGCGCGGCAGCGCTTGGCGGAGCTGTCGGAGCTCAGCAACGAACCGCCTGGCAGAGAAATCCATGTACGGCAGGCCGTGCACCTTTTGTCCAGTGTTCTCGATGAGCTAGAGACTGCTGCTAAAGACAGTAAGCACGAGGAAGAGGCTGCATATGAGAACGAAAGCGGCTTCAATATTCTGGCGGAAACGGCGACGGACGGCATCATTTCGATCGACGATCAGAGCGCGATCCGCTACGTAAATCCTGCGGCAGGACAAATGTTTGGCTACGAGCTGGCCGAAATGTTGGGGAAAAACCTTACGTCTTTCATGCCCGAGCGTCTCCGGCAGATGCATCTGGCCTCTCTGAGGAGGTACGTGACCACAGGCCAGAGACACATCGGTTGGAGAGCTGTCGAACTCACCGGCCTACACCAGAGCGGTCGAGAATTCCCGATCGAGATCTCGTTTGCCGAGGACGTCCGTAATGGCAAGCATTTCTTCACCGGCATCGTGCGCGATGTGACGGACCGCAAGCGATCAGAGGAGGCACTTCGTGCGAGCGAGCAGCGTTTGTTGGCAATTGTCGACAACACAACCGCAGTCATTTTCATTAAGGACCTCGAACTCCGCTACCTTCTAGTCAACCGCGAATATGAACGCCTTTTTGACGTTCGACGCGATCAAATCCGAGGCAAAACCGATTTCGACATTCATCCGCATGAGGTCGCCGAAACATTGCAAGCAAACGATCGGCAAGTCATCGAAGCCGGTGGACCTACGCAGTTTGAAGAAGTTGTGCCGTCGGACGGAAGCGCCCGTCATTATGTCGCCGTTAAATTTCTGCTGCGCGATCAAGTCGATGAGCCGTACGCGGTTTGCGGCATTGCCACAGACATCACGGCGCTAAAGCAGGCGCAAGAAGCATTGCGCTCGACCGAGGCTGAACTGGCCCATATAACGCGAGTCATGACAATGGGCGAGATAACCAGCTCGATCGCCCATGAAATTAATCAGCCACTCGGGGCAATCGTTAACTATGGGAACGCGTGTCTCAGACTTCTCACAGCTGGGTCCGCTAACTTAACCGAGATAGCGACCGCTTTGTCGGCGATCGTAAAAGATGCCAATCGAGCGAGTGCCATCATTGCGCGGATTCGGGCGCTTTCGAAGAAATCCCCTCCGGAAATGGCGGCTTTGCAGGTCAGGGATGTGGTCACTGAGATCCTGGCATTAGTTCGACGCGAGTTGACTGGACACCGAATAGCACTCAAAACCGCTTTCCCCGAAGATCTGTCCCCAGTCCTGGGGGACCGCATCCAGCTACAGCAGGTGTTATTGAACCTTGTGATGAACAGCATCGAGGCGATGAACAAAGTTCCAGAAGACCAGCGACAGCTCTTCATTGAGGCGCAGTCGCAGGTCTCGGAGGGCAAGTTGTTTGTCCTGATCACTGTGACGGACTCTGGGGTCGGCCTGAAAGCCGAGGACCTGCCGAAACTTTTCCAAACCTTTTACACAACAAGAGCGGAAGGCATGGGCATGGGTTTGGCCATCAGTCGTTCAATCGTGGAAGCCCACGGCGGACGAATATGGGCGACACCGAATGCCAATCTTGGCGCAACCTTCCAGTTTACGTTGCCGGTGCATACCTGAAGCGCATTATGGCAACGGCTGAAACAATGGTGTTTGTCATTGACGATGATCCCTCGTTTCGTCGCTCCACAGAGGCGCTGATTGGGTCGGCGGGTTTGAGCGTTCAAGCTTTTAGTTCGGCGGAGGAATTTTTGCGCGGTCGGCGTCCAGACGTACCCGCATGTCTGGTGCTTGATGTGCGTCTGCCGCACTTAAGCGGTCTGGATTTGCAGCAAGAATTGGCCAAAACAAGCGTTCAAATCCCGATCATCTTCATCACCGGCCACGGGGACATCCCGATGACGGTCCAGGCGATGAAAGCTGGTGCGACCGAGTTTCTGACCAAACCTTTCCGTGAGCAGGATCTTCTGGACGCTATACACAGGGCGATTAATTTCGATCGTGCAGCCCGCCTACAGCGGGCGAAGCTCGAAGACTTGCGCGGGCGTTATCACTCTCTTACGGCACGCGAGCGTTAAGTTATGGCTCACGTCGTAGCGGGTATGCTCAACAAGCAGATCGCCCATCAGCTGGGCACAACCGAAAAAACCATCAAGGTTCATCGCGGTCACGTCATGCAAAAGATGGGGGCCAGGTCTTTGGCTGACCTTGTCCGAACGGCTGAGAGATTGGGAATCCTCAGCCGTACGTCGTAGCCTGCTTGGACCAAGGTCCAATAGAATTTCGCTCACTTCGGGCCTCTCATTCGTAAGGCAAAGGAGTGGCCGCGAAAGCAACCGATCTACTGTCGACCATCCCTTAACGCGTTTTTTGAGAGGTAAACCCATGAATGAGAACAACCCGCTCGTTTGTGTAATTGACGACGAATCGTCGATCCGGGAAAGCCTGAGTAATCTGCTCCGCTCCGCGGGGCTTAAGGCACAGGGATTTTCCTCGGCACAAGAGTTTTTGGCCAGCGCGACTCGAGACGCTCTGGGCTGCCTGGTGCTCGATGTACAGCTACCGGGAATAAGTGGTCTTGATCTGCAACGGGAACTGGCCAGCGGCGATGCTCAGATTCCCATTATTTTCATCACTGGTCACGGCGACATTCCGATGAGTGTGCGGGCAATCAAGGCTGGAGCGTTGGAGTTTTTGACCAAGCCTTTTGATGACGAGTATCTACTGGAGACCATCCGGAGCGCGATCGCCCGCAATAACAAAAACGAGCGATCTTCGGGAAGAATCGCCAAAGAGTGTTTTGAGGAAGGTATCGGAACGGACAGAGCATTAAGAGCCGTGCCGAATCAACCCGAGATTGTGATCTCCTCGCCCCTTAAGGGAAGCGGGAAAGCGCCTGTGGCCTTTGGCGAAATTATAGGTCAAAGCAGAGCGTGGCGGCAAATCATCGAACAAATCGAGATGGTCGCACCGACCGCTGCCACCGTTCTGGTTCTGGGCGAGACGGGCACCGGAAAAGAGTTGATTGCGCGGGAACTGCACCGGCGCAGCCAACGCAAAGACAAACCTTTGGTCCGGGTTAATTGCGCCTGTATCCCGAAAGAATTGTATGAGAGCGAATTCTTCGGCCATGCGAGGGGCGCGTTTACCAGCGCGGTTAAAGACCGGATTGGCCGTTTCGAGGCAGCCGCCGGTGGAACCCTGTTCTTGGATGAGGTCGGCGAAATCCCTCTGCAACTACAGGGTAAACTGCTGCGCGTTCTGCAGGAGAAATCTTACGAGCGTGTGGGAGAGGAGAAAACTCGACACGCAGATGTGCGGATCGTCGCGGCCACTAATCGAGATCTGAAGAAAGAGGTCGCAACCGGTCGTTTTCGCGGAGACCTGTACTACCGGTTGAATGTCTTTCCAATGAAAGTTGCCGCGCTACGGGATCGGAAGGAAGACATTCCGCTTCTCGCAGCCCATTTCATCGAGATATCGGTCAAAGAGTTCGGATGTCCGAGACCGAGACTGACGCGAGCCGGCATAGAAACCCTCCAAGGCTATGATTGGCCCGGCAACGTCCGAGAGCTGCGAAACGTCATCGAACGTGCCGTCATCTTTGCTCGGGGTGGCGCTCTGGAATTCGATGTTCCGGGGACAGGTTCCCCAGTCGATCTAACTTCTTTTGAGCGGCTGGATGTGGGCCAAGACGAACCGGAATACCTAACCGAATCAGAAATGCGACGCCGCGAGCGCGAGAATCTTTTTGTCGTCTTGCAGAGGACCGGCTGGAAAATCAAGGGCGTCGATGGAGCCGCGGAGCTTTTGGGGCTTAAGCCCACCACTTTGATCTCCCGGATAGAAAAGCTGGGTTTGAAGCGACCGAACTGAAAGAACGGGTCGATGATCAACGCCCTTAAACTGGCAGTGCCGAATCGTGTGTTTACAACGAGCCGGTGATCGCCACCGGCTCAGTCAGTTGTGAAGGCCACGGTAACACTGCCTTCTCGCGCGACGGGATTGGCCGGTAACTGCGAGCCAAGAGTTAGTTAGGCTGGAGCGCTTGCGTTTGTAACGCGAAGCTTTTGAGCGATTGCCAGTCAGAAACGATCCTCAATGCCATGTCGGATGATGTGATGAAGACCAAAACGTCGTCTGGCGGAGCTTATGACTCTCTACGTCGATGTTGATTCCGTTTCGAGCCTGAATCAATTAATCCAGCGCAGCAGATCGCTCGGGGCTAACCCGGCAAATCTCCGCCGGATGACTAGTTTCATAAGATCCTATCAGTAATCCGGTAAGAAACGAATCCGTTTACAGATTAAAACTAACGTTTTACCTCGATACAAATATCGGTAGGGCGTGTTTCCGAGACCGCGTGAAAATAAATCTCGTTCTCGTCTGCTGTTCGGTCCAGATCCGATTTCGTGCGGATGCGTCGGTCTCTGGAGAGACACACCCTGCCACTGCTTGTCATTTGCTATCACGCTCTTATGCATCGAATGGACTTGAGCGGATTTCCGTGCGAATTTTGGGATTAACGGATTTTCGTTCCACCAGAGCGAGCTTGCGTCTCGACTCAATCCAGAGCCTCATTCGGCCTTTTACTGGCTGATCATGAAAAGAATTGTGTTAATTGTGGGAGGCTGGAGCGCCCTGTGATTGAGCTATCCCGATATGTCTTCGAGACGCTGCGGAAGGATGAAGAGCTTGTCCTTTACCGCGGGCAGAGTAAGGACAATGCATCTGGGGTACTTGTGCTTTCCTCTGCGGTGCCGCGACCCACGCCGGAAAGCCTGAAACGGCTGGAGCACGAATATTCTCTTAAAGAAGAGCTGGATCCGGCGTGGGCTGCTCGGCCGATTGCAGTCGCTCATCATTGGGACCGGACAGTACTCGTGTTGGAGGATCCCGGCGGTGTGCCTCTCGATCAATTGCTCGGTCGCCCATTGGACATAGCTTTTGTGCTGCGTCTGGCCATTAGCCTTTCGACTGCGATTGGTCACTTGCATCAGTGCGGTCTCATCCACAAGGACATCAAGCCGGCCAATGTTCTGGTAAACTCCGCCACCTGTCAGTGCTGGCTAATGGGCTTTGGTATTTCTTCGCGGCTTCCACGCGAGCGCCAGTCTCCCGAACCGCCCGAGTTTATCGCCGGGACGCTCGCCTACATGGCGCCCGAACAGACCGGACGCATGAATCGTTCCATCGATTCCCGGAGCGACCTCTACTCGCTCGGCGTCATACTTTACGAAATGATGACCGGGAGTCTTCCCTTTACGGCTTCCGATCCGATGGAATGGGTGCACTGCCACATTGCCAGGCAGCCAATACCACCCAGAGCGCGGTTGAAGAATGTACCGGTCTCTGTCTCTGCAATCGTCATGAAGCTGCTCGCCAAGACTGCGGAGGAACGCTACCAGACAGCCGCCGGTGTTGAGAGTGATCTTCGGCGCTGCCTTGTTGAATGGGAAGCTCACCACTGTATCGACGAATTCTCGCTTGGCGAACGCGACGCGCCAGACCGGCTATTGATTCCGGAGAAATTGTATGGTCGAGCGTGCGAGATCGATGGTTTGCTTGCCTCCTTCGAGCGCGTCGTTGCCAGCGGCACGCCGGAGTTGGTGCTCGTATCAGGATATTCTGGTATCGGCAAGTCCTCGGTCGTCAATGAGCTCCATAAGGCGCTCGTTCCGCCCCGGGGTCTTTTTGCATCAGGCAAGTTCGACCAGTACAAGCGTGACATCCCTTATGCCACTTTAGCGCAAGCCTTCCAGAGCCTGATGCGTCCGATTCTGGGTAAGAGTGAAGCCGAGCTGCGGAACTGGCACGATGCCTTTCAAGAGGCATTAGGTCCGAACGGACAACTCATTGTGGATCTAGTTCCCGAATTAAAGCTCATCATCGGAGAACAACCACCAGTCCCTGATCTTTCGCCCCAGGACGCGCAAGGCCGCTTCCAGCTGGTGTTCCGGCGATTTATCGGCGTATTCGCACGGCGGGAACATCCGCTTGCGCTATTCCTTGATGATTTGCAATGGCTGGATGCGGCAACCCTCGATTTGCTCGAGGATCTGTTGATCCGGCCGGATGTGCGGCACTTGATGTTGATCGGCGCCTACCGAGACAACGAAGTGAATTCCGCCCATCCGCTAATGCGCAAGCTCGGAGCGATCCGTCAAGCTGGAGCGATCGTACACGAAATCGTCCTCGCGCCCTTAAGGGGTGAAGATCTGGCGCAGTTAATCGCGGATTTTCTTCATTGCGAACCGGAGCGTGCCGGCTCGCTGGCCCAACTGGTTCACGAAAAGACTGCGGGCAATCCGTTTTTCGCCATTCAGTTCATTACCGCGCTCGCCGAAGAAGCATTAATTGCGTTCGATCATGGCGATGCGAGATGGTCCTGGGACCTGACTCACATTCAGGCTAAGGGTTACACTGATAACGTGGCGGATCTCATGGCGGGAAAGTTGAATCGCCTGCCCATGGAAACCCAGAAGGCGCTACAAGAGTTTGCCTGCCTGGGAAACAGTGCCGAGATCGCCGCGCTTACCGCCGTTCACGGAACGTCGGAGGAGGAGTTGCACTCGGATCTTTGGGAGGCTGTGCGTCTGGAGTTCATTGTGCGTTTGGAGGATTCCTATCGGTTTATCCACGACCGAGTCCAGGAAGCAGCCTATTCACTGATTCCCGAATCATTACGCGCCGAGTCCCATCTGCGGATAGGACGGCTGTTAGCAGCGCATATCCCGCCAGAGCGGCTGGAGGAGGCGATCTTCGCTATCGTCAATCAGCTCAATCGCGGCTCTCATCTCATCAGGTCAGCGGAGGAGCGTGAGTGGGTCGGCGAGCTAAATCTCATCGCGGGCAGGCGAGCGAAGGTGTCGACAGCCTATGTCTCGGCCCTTTCATACCTCGCAGCTGGGCGGGCGTTGTTGAGGGAAGAGAGTTGGGGCAACAATTACGAGCTCATCTTCTCCATAGAAATTCTTTTAGCCGAATCCGAACTACTGACCGCAAATATCGGGTCGGCCGAAAATCGGCTTTCGATGCTGTCGCAACGGGCTAGAAGCGCGCACCATATTGCTATCGTCACGCGTTTGCGCCTCACGCTCTACCAGACTATGGATCGGAGCGACCGCGCTGTGGAGGTATGCCTTGCATACCTGCGACACAGCGGCACTGACTGGTCGTCGCATCCGACCAGCGATCAAGCACGGCGCGAATATGATCGAATCTGGACCCAACTTGGGGACCGGCAAATCGAGGACCTAGTCGACTTGCCCTTGATGACGAACCCGGACGTCCTCGACGCTCTGGACGTCCTGGCCGAGGTCGTGACGCCGGCAAAGTTTTGCGATGAGAATCTGCTTTCACTCGTCATTTGCCGGATGGTGAATCTCAGCCTCGAGCATGGCAACAGCGACGGGTCGTGCTTCGCCTATGTATGGTTTGCCATCGTAGCCGGCCCGGTCTTCGGGAGCTACAAGGATGGATTTCGATTCGGTCGGCTCGGCTATGAACTGGTCGAAAACCGTGGCTTAACGCGTTATCAGGCCCGAACCTATATGTCTTTCGGGAACATCGTTATGCCATGGGCGAAACATGCCCGGACCGGACGCGATCTGATACGTCGCGCCTTCGATATCGCCAATCGAATGGGTGACCTTACATTTATGGCTTATTGCCGCGATGAGTTGATCTCGAACTTTTTGACAGTGGGCGATCCTCTGGCCGAGGTGCTCTCGGAAGCCGAAAGCGCTCTCGAATTTGTCCAGAAAGCGCGGTTCGGCCTTATAATCGACATCATCACCGGGCAGGTCGGATTTATCCGGACGCTCCGTGGGTTAACTTCGAAATTTGGCTGCTTCAACGATGAGGGGTTTGATGAGCTTCAATTCGAGCACCACCTAACCACTAACCCTGTCTTGGCGCTGCCCGAATTCTGGTATCGCATTCGAAAGACGCAAGCCCGCTTCTTTGCCGGGGACTATGCTTCCGCTGTCGATGCATCATTGAGGGCGCAACAGCTGCTTTGGACATCACCATCGCAATTTGAATCCGCAGAGTTTCGCTTCTATGGCGCCCTTTCCCACGCGGCAGCCTGGGATTCCGCATCTCTCCACCAGAAGAAGCAACATTTCGAGGCTCTGGTCACCCATCACAGACAGCTTGAAATATGGGCAGAGAATTGCCCGGAGAATTTCGAAACCCGCGCCGCGCTGGTGAGCGCGGAGATCGCACGCATCCAAGGCAGCGAGCTCGAGGCCGAGCACTCTTACGAACAGGCCATCCGCTCGGCACACGCAAATGGCTTTGTCCACAATGAGGCGCTCGCCAGCGAGCTCGCCGCGCGCTTCTACGCGGGACGTGGTTTCGATATGATCGCGGACGCGTACTTGCGGAAAGCTCGGTACTGCTACCTCTGTTGGGGAGCCGCCGGCAAGGTGCGGCAACTCGACGAGTTGTATCCCCAGCTCAGGGAGGAGGAGCCGGTACCAGGTCCGACGAGCACGATTGGGACATCGGTCGAACACCTGGATCTGGCTACCGTTATCAAAGTCTCGCAAGCAGTGTCGGGCGAGATCGTCTTGGAGAAACTGATCGACACGCTCATGCGCACAGCGATTGAGCACGCCGGTGCTGAGCGCGGTCTGTTGATTCTTCCCCGGGGTGTTGAGCAGCGGATAGAGGCGGAAGCCACAACCAGTGAGGACACAATTATCGTGCGTTTCGGAAAAGCGTCCGTGGCCGAGGCCGTAGTGCCAGAGTCGATCATCCATTATGTCGTGCGCACCCAGGACAGTGTGATTCTCGACGATGCCTCAGCCCAGCACCCGTTTTCTGCAGATGCCTACATCCGTCAGCAGCACGCCCGTTCCATTCTCTGCTTGCCGTTGATTAAACAAGCCAAACTTATCGGCCTGCTGTACCTCGAAAATAATTTGACCCCGAACGTTTTCACTCAGACGCGGATCGCGATGCTGAAACTGCTTGCGTCGCAGGCGGCGATCTCTCTGGAGAACACCCGGCTTTACCGCGACCTCGAAGAACGCGAAGCGAGGATCGGGCGCCTGTTCGACGCCAACATTGTCGGGATCTTCATCTGTAATCTCGAAGGTGAGATTATTGAGGCCAATGAAGCGTTTCTCCATATGATCCAATACAGCCGTGAAGATCTCATCTCGGGTCGCGTGCACTGGACGGACCTGACGCCGGCGGAATGGCGTGACCGGACCGAACGAGCTGTGGCAGAGGTAAAGGCGACTGGGACCGTCCAACCGTACGAGAAGGAGTACCTCCGGAAAGACGGCAGCCGCGTGCCTGTGATGGTCGGCAGCACGATCTTTGAAGGAAGTGGGAACGAGGGTGTCGCTTTCGTACTCGACTTAAGTGAACAAAAACGCGCCGAAGAAGCGTTGCAGAAAGCGCAGACGGAGTTGGCACACGTGGCGCGCGTCACGACGCTGGGAGAGCTGACCACCTCGATCGCTCATGAAATTAATCAACCGCTCGCCGCAGTGGTGACGAATGCCAACGCCAGCCTGCGCTGGTTGGCCGGGGATTCGCCTAACCTCGCCGAAGGCCGCGGAGCGATTCGGCGCATTATTCGCGATGGAAATCGAGAGGCCGGATTCGCGCTCTGGCCAAGAAGGCGCCGCCGCAGAAGGACTGGCTGGACCTCAACGAAACGATAGGTGAAGTCATCGCTATGGCGCGCAGTGAAGTGCAACGGAATCGCGTGTCACTACAGACTAAGCTCGCAAATGACTTGCCACTCATATTGGGAGATAGAATCCAATTGCAACAAGTGATTCTCAATCTGCTAATCAACGCCATCATTGCTGCTTCTTGACGAATCGTCTGCTGACCACTTGGTTGATCGTCGACTCCACGAATGCCGTGCTAATCGTTTCCCCTTGCCGTCGACGCTCGCCGAAGTTCGGGATGAACTCGCGGTTATTGCAGATGTATGTTTCAAACTCACTGAGGCTGTCGGCGACCTTCTTCGCAGCGTTCGAACGGGCCTGAATGAAACTCAACTCCA
>WNFQ01000261.1_pt1 | contig 32711 bp, 30 predicted proteins | sample 5400171 | NCBI WGS metagenome assembly WNFQ01 (sample SAMN13153356, study PRJNA577476) | soil metagenome | isolation source: 20 cm soil under Madrone tree | place: USA:California | collected 2016-06-14
GCAACCACATGGCGATCGTGGTCGATGAGTACGGCGGCGTGTCGGGACTGTGCACCATCGAGGACGTCATCGAGCAGATCGTCGGCGAGATCGACGACGAGTTCGATGTCGAGGACGACCAGAACATCCGCCGCGACGCGGCAGCGCAGTTCACGGTGCGCGGCGTCACGCGCATCGCGGAGTTCAACGACTACTTCGGCGCGCGGCTCTCGCAGGCGGAGGGCTTCGACACCATCGCCGGTCTGCTCATGAAGCAGTTCGGCCGGCTGCCGCGCCGCGGCGAGAGCGCCAGCATCGACGGCTTCGAGTTCCGCGTGCTGCGCGCCGATCGGCGCCGCATCGATGCGCTGCGCGTGGTGGCGCCGCGCGACGTGCTGCCGCCGGATGAGCGGGCCGCGGGCGCTTAGCTCCCGCACCGCCATGAGCGACTCGCCCGACACCGCCGTCGCGCCGGCGGAAGCCCGCTACCGCCTGCCGCGGCCGCTGTCCGCGGCGCTACGGGCGGGGCTGGCCGTGGCCGCCGGGGCGGCGCTCGCGGCCGCCTTTGCGCCGCTGAATCTGTGGCCGCTGGCAGTGCTGTGTCCGGCCGTGCTCATGTGGCTGTGGCAGGACGCCAAGCCCGGGGAGGCGGCGCGGCTGGGGTTCTGCTTCAACTGCGCGCTCTTCGCCGCCGGCACCTACTGGCTGTACGTCAGCATCCACATCCATGGCCCGGCACCGGCGTGGCTCGCGTTGCTCCTGCTGCTCGGGCTGGTGCTCGTCATGGGCCTGTATCACGCGGCGCTCGGCTACACGGTGGCGCGCTGGCTGCCGCCGAGCGGCGCGCTGCGCTGGCTGGTGGCGCTCCCCGCGAGCTGGCTGCTCATCGAGTGGTGGCGCGGCTGGTTCCTGTCGGGGTTCTCCTGGCTGTCGCTCGGCTACTCCCAGACCGACACCTGGCTCGCCGGTTTCGCCCCCGTGGTGGGCGTTTACGGCATCAGCGCGCTGCTGCTGGTGAGCGCGGGCGCGCTGGTGGCGCTCGCCGGTGGCGGGCGGCGCGAGCGGATCCTGGCAGGCTTGCTGCTCATCGTTCCGTGGGCTCTCGGGGCGGCGCTGCACGGGCACTCCTGGACCCAGCCCGGCGGGGCGCCGGTGTCGGTGGCCGTGATACAGGGGGCGATCCCGCAGGACGAGAAGTGGCTCGAGAGTAACCGCGAGGCGACGCTCAGCGTCTATCAGACGCTCACCGAGAAGGCGCTCGGCACCCAGCTCATCGTGTGGCCGGAGTCCGCGCCCGCCGAGCTCGCCAACGATATCGTCCCTTACATCAGTCGCCTGTATAGCGAGGCCTACAGCCATGGCTCGGCGCTGGTGCTGGGCGTGCTGCGCGCGGAGGGCGGTGCGGCCGACGACGCCGCGCCACGCTACTTCAACTCCGTGCTCGCGCTCGATCAGCAGGTGAGCTGGTACGACAAACATCACCTCGTGCCGTTCGCCGAATTCTTTCCGGTGCCGCACTTCGTGCGTTCGTGGATGCGCCTCATGAGCCTGCCGTATTCGGACTTCACGCCCGGAGCCGCCGACCAGCCGCCCCTGCCCGCGGCACACCTGCAGCTCGGCGCCACGGTGTGCTATGAGGACGCCTACGGCGGCACCATGCTGCGGGGGTTGCCCCGCACCGACGCCCTGGTCAACGTCACCAACGACGCCTGGTTCGGACACTCGAGCGCCCGGCACCAGCACTTCCAGATCGCGCGCATGCGTGCGCTGGAAGAGGGCCGCTACCTGGTGCGCGCCGCCAATGACGGCATTTCGGCGGTGATCGGGCCACATGGCGAGGTGATCGCGCGCGCCCCGGAATTCCAGCCGGTGGTGCTGGTCTCAAGGATCGTGCCTCTCAGGGGCCTGCCGCCTTATGCGCATGTTGGGAACTGGCTGGTCGTGAGCCTGGCCGCGCTGGCGCTGGCGTACGGGCTGTGGGTGCGGAATGATAGGGGCCGGCGCACCGCCACCGGCCCGGCCGGCCGTTCGTGACTGAAGCTGGAAGTGTCTCCATGAATCCCAAGCTCGAGTCGAGTCTCACTCCGCCCCTGAAGCGCATGATCACGCTGTGCGCCATCGCGGTGGCCCTCGCGGCCTGTTCCCGGGACCTGAGCGCCCAGTCCACGCGCGCCGAGCCGCCCAGGGGAGCGATGGCACCCGCGGCCGCGCAGGCCCCGGGCTCCGCGCCCGCCCCGGCACCGGAGCCCGGGCTGCGGGCGCTGCCGGACTTCTCGCAGCTGGTGGACCGCTACGGGCCTGCCGTCGTGAACGTGGAGGTCGTGGAGAAGGCGCAGCCCGCGGCCGGGGGCCTGCAGGGACTGTCGCCCAACGATCCCTTCTATGATTTCTTCCGCCGCTTCGGCGTGCCCGGGCCTGGGCAGGGGCCGCACGCCAACCAGCCACCGGCGAGGGGTGCGGGCTCCGGATTCATCATCAACTCCGACGGCTACATTCTCACCAACACGCACGTGGTGGCCAACGCCGATGAGGTGACCGTACGCCTCACCGACCGGCGCGAGTTCCCCGCCAAGGTCATCGGCGCCGACGAACGCACCGACGTGGCGGTAATCAAGATCAGCGCCAGCAACCTGCCGATCGTGAAGCTCGGCGATCCCTCGCGCATCAAGCCGGGGCAGTGGGTGCTCGCCATCGGCTCGCCCTTCGGCTTCGAGAACAGCGCCACCGCGGGCATCATCAGCGCCACCTCGCGCTCGGTGCCGGGCGAGAACTACGTGCCGTTCATCCAGACCGACGTGGCGGTGAATCCCGGCAACTCGGGCGGGCCGCTGTTCAACATGGCAGGCGAGGTGATCGGCATCAACTCGCAGATCTTCAGCCGCACCGGCGGCTTCATGGGCGTGTCGTTCGCCATTCCGATCGACGTGGCGCGCAACGTCGGGGAGCAGCTCATCAAGACCGGCCACGTGGTCCGCGGCCGCATCGGCGTGACCATCCAGGACGTCAACGCCCAACTCGCCGAGTCCTTCGGACTCGAGCGCCCGCACGGCGCATTGGTGTCCTCGGTGGAGAAAGACGGCCCGGCGGCGCACGCGGGGATCACCGCCGGAGATGTCATCCTCGGTGTCGGCGGGCGTGCGATCGAGCGCTATGGCGAGCTCTCCGGTGCCATCGCGGCGATGCGGCCGGGCTCGGACGCGAGCCTGGCGGTGTGGCGCAACGGCAGGGAGCAGAGCATCAACGTCAAGGTCGCGGAACTGAAGGAGCAGCCACAGCTCGCCGCGCGAGCGGGCAAGCCCGCGGGCCGTGGGAGCGATCGGGCGAGCTCGCTGGGATTGACCGTGCGGCCGCTCGCGCCGCAGGAGAAGGAGCAGGCGAACACGCAGGGGAGTCTGGTGGTGGAGGAGGTCTCGGGCCCCGCCCAGGCTGCGGAAGTCGAGCCGGGCGACATCATTCTGGGCATCAACGGCAAGCGCGTGCACTCGGTGAAGGAGCTGCAGGACGCGGCCAAATCCGCCGGCAAGAACGTGGCGCTGCTGATCCAGCGCGAGGACGCCCAGATCTTCGTACCGTTGCGCCTGCCGTAACAACATGCAAGAGAGCTACGATCCCGCGGCCGTCGAGCGCGCCGCGCAGCGGTATTGGGACGAGCGGCGCGCCTTCGAGGTGCGTGAGGATGCGACGCGGCCGAAGTACTACTGCCTCTCGATGCTGCCGTATCCGTCCGGGCGCCTGCACATGGGGCACGTGCGCAACTACACCATCGGCGACGTTCTGGCGCGCTACCTGCGCATGCACGGATACAACGTGCTGCAGCCCATGGGTTGGGACGCGTTCGGCCTGCCGGCCGAGAACGCGGCGATCAGCAACGGCGTGCCACCGGCGCGCTGGACCCGCGAGAACATTGCCCACATGCGCGCACAGCTCAAGTCCCTCGGCTTCGCCATCGACTGGCGCCGCGAGCTCGCCAGCTGCGACCCGGACTATTACCGCTGGAACCAGTGGTTGTTCCTGCGCATGCTCGAGCGGGGCATCGCTTACCGCAAGACCGGGGTCGTCAACTGGGATCCGGTCGATCAGACCGTGCTCGCCAACGAGCAGGTGATCGATGGCCGCGGCTGGCGCACCGGGGCGCCGGTGGAGAAGCGCGAGATCCCCATGTACTACCTGGCGATCACGCGTTATGCGCAGGAGCTGCTCGAGGCGCTCGATACGCTCGGGGAGTGGCCCGAGCGCGTGCGGGTGATGCAGGCGAACTGGATCGGCCGGAGCGAGGGTTGCGACATCGCTTTTCCCTACGCTGCCGATACGGTCCGGGCCGCAGGCAGCGATGGGGCGCTCAAGGTGTTCACCACGCGCGCCGATACACTCTTCGGCGCGACCTACATGGCGATCGCCGCCGAGCATCCGGTGGCACTCGCCGCCGCGCGGCACGACCCGGCGCTGGCCGCGTTCATCGACGAGTGCCGCCGCGGCAGCGTGACGGAAGCGGCGCTCGCGACGCAGGAAAAGAAGGGCAAGCCGACCGGGCTGCACGTGCTGCACCCGCTGACCGGGGCGCCGCTCGAGATCTGGGTCGCCAACTACGTGCTCATGGCCTACGGCGAGGGCGCCGTCATGGGCGTGCCCGCACACGATGAGCGGGATTTCGAGTTTGCGCTCAGGAATGCTCTGCCGGTGGTCACCGTGGTGCGCTCCGCCAGCGGCGCCTACCAGGAGGTGCGCGCGCCCTGGATCCCGGCCTTCGCGCAAGTCGGCATCACGGTGAACTCGGCGCAATTCTCGGGCCTCACCTTCCAGGCGGCGGTGGATGCCATCGCCGCGGCGCTCGAGCAGAAGGGTCTCGGCAGCAAGCGCGTGCAGTACCGCCTGCGCGACTGGGGCATCTCCCGGCAGCGCTACTGGGGCTGCCCCATTCCGATCATCCATTGCGGCGCGTGCGGCGCGGTGCCGGTGCCGGAGGAGCAGTTGCCGGTGGTGCTGCCCGAGGACCTGGTGCCCGATGGCAGCGGCAATCCGCTCGCCAGGTGCGCGGCCTTCTATGAGTGCAGCTGCCCGAAGTGCGGTCAGCCCGCCCGGCGCGAAACCGACACCATGGACACCTTCGTCGACTCGGCCTGGTACTTCATGCGCTACGCGTGCCCGGGCGCCCCCGCCATGGTGGACGCGCGCGTGGACTACTGGCTGCCGGTGGATCAGTACATCGGCGGCATCGAGCACGCCATCCTGCACCTCTTGTATGCGCGCTTCTGGACCAAGGTGATGCGCGACTTCGGCCTGATCGGGTTCGGCGAGCCGTTCACCAGGCTCCTCACCCAGGGCATGGTGCTGAACCACGTCTATTCATACCAGCCCGCCGGCGGACGCAAGCGCTACTTCAACCCCGCCGAGGTGGACACCCGCCGCGCGCCCGGGGGCGCCGAGGTGCACGAAGTGGTGACAGCCGACCTCGGCACCGTGGCGGTTACGCACGAGGGCCTGGGGAAGATGTCGAAGTCCGAGGGCAATGGGGTGGACCCCGAAGGCCTGATCGAGCGATTCGGCGCCGACACCGCGCGCCTCTTCATCATGTTCGCCTCCCCCCCGGAGCAGACCCTGGAATGGTCCGACGAGGGGGTGCAGGGCGCCTCGCGCTTCATCCGCCGGCTGTGGCATGCGGTGTACGAGCACGTTGCCGCGGGCCCCGCGCCGGCGCTGCAGGTGAGCGCGCTGACGGGCGCGCAACGCGAGCTGCGGCGCGCCGCGCACCAGGCACTCGCCAAGGCCACGGACGACATCGGCCGGCGCCGCAACTTCAACACCGCGATCGCCGCCATCATGGAACTGCTCAATGCCGTCGGGCGCTTCGGCGACGCGAGTGCCGCCGGAAGCGCCGTGCGCCAGGAGGCGCTGCGGATCGCGGTCCTGGTGCTCGCGCCCATCACTCCGCACGTGTGTCACGCGCTGTGGCAGGCGCTGGGGTCGACGAGCGCGCTGGTCGATGAGCGCTGGCCGGCGGCGGACGCGGCGGCGCTGGTGCAGGAAAGCTGCGAGATCGTCGTGCAGGTGAACGGCAAGCTGCGCGGGCGCATCAGCGTCGCGGTGAACGCCGATGAGGCCGCGGTGCGTGCCGCGGCGCTGGCGGACGCACAGGTGCGCAGGTTCGTGGCCGACAAGCCCGTGAGGCGCGTGATCGTGGTGCCCGGCAAACTGGTCAACGTGGTCGTCTGATGGCGCAGCGCATGCGCGTGACGGGCGCGGCCGCCGCAGCGCTGCTCATCAGCGCGTGCGGCTTTCATCTGCAGGGCCGCGCGCCGCTGCCGGACCCGGTGAAGACCCCGTATCTCGAGGTACCGGACCGGCAGAGCGATTTCGTGCAGAGCCTGCGTCGCGCGCTGTTGTCGAACGGGGCGCACCTGGCGCGCGAGAAAGGCCAGGCATCCGCCGTCGTCAGCATCGTCAAGGACAACCTCACGCGGCGCGTGGTGTCGGTGTCGGCTACCAACCAGCCCAACCAGTATGAAGTGACCTACACGGTCGGCTTCTCGGTCACCGCCGGGGACAAGGAGCTGCTGCCGCAGCAGGAGCTCTCCGCCACCCGCACCTACAGCTTCGACGAGCGTCTGCTGCTCGCCAAGGGTCACGAGGATGACGTGCTGCGCGCGGACATGGCGCGCGATCTGGCCGACATGGTCATGCGGCGCCTGTCGAGTTTGTAACGCGACCGCCTACAGCGCCCGTCCGCGCCCGTGACCGCAGCGCCCGCCGTGCTCCTGCTGAACGCCACCGATCGCGTGGCCCTGGCGCTGCTGCTCGGGCGCTACGGCATCGCTCTGACGCTGGTCGCGCCCGGGCAAGGCATTCCGGGATCCTACTGGGGTCACAGCGAGGCGGGCCTCAAGGGCGAGCGGCTGTACGCGCGGCTCGACACCCCGGTGCACTCCGTGCTGCACGAGGCGAGCCACTACATCTGCATGACTCCCGAGAGGCGCGCGGGCCTCGATCGGGATGCCGGCGGCACCGACCTCGAGGAGTCGGCGGTGTGCTATCTGCAGGTGCTGCTCGCGGACGAGGTGCCAGGCATGGGGCGGGCGCGGCTGCTTTCTGACATGGACGCCTGGGGTTACAGCTTTCGCCTCGGCAGCACGCGCGCCTGGTTCGAGGAGGATGCAACCGATGCGCGTGACTGGCTGTGGCGGCACGGTGTCATCGACGGCGGCGGCCGGCTGACCGGGGCGGTGCGCTCGCGCTGATAGGCACCGCCCGCTGTCCCTGAAAGCCTCAGAACGCCTGCGATACGCCGACGAAGTACCCGCGCCGCGGACCGTACTGCGGAGCGCCGACGCCCACTCCCGTGCCGTTGCGGATCTGGTATTTCTGGTCGAAGGCGTTGATCACATCGAGGCGCACCGACAGGCCGCTGATGCCTTCGCCGTCGAAGGCGTGACTCGCGCCGAGATTCACCTGCCGGTAGTAGGGCAGGTGAGCGCCGTTAGGGATGCTGGTGCCGTTGGGGAGATCCAGACTCGCACGCAGGCCCGAGCCGACGAGCAGGTCGCCGCTCACGCGCGTGCCGTGCCACGCATAGGCCGCACCGCCGGAGATCGTCATTGCCTGCTCGTGGTCGAGATGGATGTAGTGGCTGGCGACGTAGGTGAGATCCTCGGGAGCGAAGTTGAACTGACTCGACTCGAACTGCTTGCCGATCGCGCGCTGGAAGGCGACGTTGCCGTACGTCTGGAAATGGCCGGCGGTGTAGTTGCCGGTGAATTCCACGCCGTACACCTGGCCGTAGCGGTAATTGAACGGCGTCAGGATGATGGGGGCACCGAACTGACCCTCGTCGATGAGGTGGATCGCCTGCTTGTAATAGCTGTCGATGCCGACGGTGAGGGTCTTGGTCACGCTCTGCTGCACGCCGATGTCGTAGTAGTTCGAGCGCTCGGCCTTCACTGGGTCGTCCCGGGTGACCGCCGGCTGGAACGTCGTGTTGAGGAACTTCTGCACGGTGCTGCCGCCCACCAGCTCGAACGGCGGGGGCGAGAAGAAGCGCGAGTAGCCTGCGTGCACCGTGGTGTCTTCGGCCGCCTGCCACACGAAGTTCACGCGCGGGCTCAGCTGGCTGCCGCTCGAGAACGCCGCGAAGTGATCGAAGCGCACTCCATAGTTCACCACCAGCACCGGGTTGACGTGCCACTCATCCTGCAGATACGCGCTCTCGATCCACTGGGTATTGCTGGCGTCGTCGACGACGCCGACGGGGACGTCGCTGGTCGGCACGCCGCCGGCATCGGTCGGCAGCACCTGCGAGCTGGTGTTGCTCGTGAGACGGTCGGTCTGCGCGTACACGCCGGCGCGCAGCGTGTGGGAATCGGTGAGCTTGTAGGCGCCGTCGCTCTGCAGGCCGTAGGCCACGTCGCGCTTGTAGGCCTGCGCCGAGATGCCGTTGAAGAGCAGGTCGCCGAGCGGGTCCGGGGAGAAATTCAGGCTCGAGTAGCGGGTGATCAGCGAGGTCTGCACGCTCAGGGGTCCCCGCGAGTGCTGCAGGCTCAGCGCGGCGAACTGGGTGATTTCGCGCTGATTCTCGTTCAGCAGATTGCTGAGGAAATCCGTCTGCCCGTTGACCGTGAGTCCCGGACCGATGTCGGCGGCGTGCACGCCTGCGCGGTTCGGAATCTCGAAGCGGTCATCGGAGCTCCCGGCCACGACCGACAGGCGACTGCTCTCATCGAAGATGTGCTCGAAATAGCCGAAGCCATGGTACTGCTTGGTGTGGTCGTGCAGCGGCGTGGAGCGGCCGTCCGGGGACTCGATCCCCAGGCCGTTGCGGATCAGGTCGCCGGTGACGAAGTAGGTGTTGGAGCCGGTGGTGCCGCCGTAGTTGAAGCTCGGCTCGATCGCGGCGTGGCTGCCGCCATACAGGGACACATCCCCGCCGGGCTGCAGCGCGCCGCCCTTGGTGGTGAGGTCGATGACGCCGGCGCTGCGCAGGCCGTACTCCGCCGGCAGGCTTCCGGTGATGAGTGTCATCGAGGAGATCATGCGCGGCGGGAGCGTCTGGCCGAAGACGCTGATGCCGTCGGGCAGGATGACGCCGTTCAGGCGGAACTGCAGCCCGTTGTGATCGCCGCGGATGTGCAATTGCCCGAAGGAGTCCTGGGCGGCGTCGGGCACCTGCAGCATGACCTGGTTCAACTGCACGTTGTCCCCGCCCGGGGCCGACTGGATGTCGCTGGAGTTGAAGGTATAGGTGGAAGCGCCCGTCTGGGTATCGATCCGCGAGCGCTCCTCGTTCAGATGCTGTGCGGTGACAACGATGGTGGGCAGGCTGGCGCTGGCCCGATCCGCCACCTGGGCGAACGCGGCGAATGCGGGACACATCAGAAGCGCCGCGGCGAGCGCGCGCGCAACGCTGAAACGAAAGATGAACATCATTTGCTCCTCGAAATCCATATCGGCCGGAATGCCGACTGCGGCGCGGTGCGCGCTGCGGTCCTCAGCGTGAGAAACCTGAAAGCCCTGCAGCCGGCTCGTGCCCGCTTTGGCGGTGCAAGCTCCGGCGGACAGTCAGGTCACGTGAGGATGGGAGGACCCCGAGGCAGGTGATGGCCCAGCGGCGAGCGCGTGGGCAGGATGATTTCCGGTCGCGTCGGAGCAACGCGCACCACGAGTACCGGCTTGCCGATGGCCGTCGCAAGCGGCGGCGAGCCGGCGCAGCCGCCGAAGTGCACACACACGTCGCAGTGTGAATGCTGGTGCGAGCGATCGGCGAGCCCGTGCGCCGAATACACGGCGGAACAGGCGATCAGCATGCAGGCCGCCACGAGGGCGAGCAGGCGATTGCGACGCAAACCGATGCTCAAGTCAGGTCATTCCGCTGCAGCGGGGACCTGCAGGGTAGCCGCCTCCGGGGAGGCAGGCAACCTGCTGCTGCTTATGCACAACGGCCGACACCCGCCACGCTGCGGGTGCTCTCGCGACCGCGGCGCGGGCCGGGCGTCGGCTCGTGTCGGCAGCCCCCGTTTATGGTTGATAATGGGTCGCCCGCACGCCGGCTTTTCTGGCGGATGAGGTCTTTTGAAGCTCACCTCCGACTCGCTCGCCACTCACCTCGCGGAACGGCTGTTGCCGGCATATCTCGTGTCCGGCGATGAGCCGCTGCTCGCGGCGGAAGCGGCCGACGCCGTGCGTGCGCGGGCGCGAGGCGCGGGCTTCACGGAGCGCGAGGTGCACTTCATCGAGCGTGCCGCCGAGTGGAACGAGGTGCGCGCCTCCGCCGCCAATCTGTCGCTGTTCGGTGCACGCCGCGTGGTGGAGATCCGCCTGACGAGCGGGAGGCCCGGAGCCGCCGGGAACGCCACCCTCGTGGCACTGCTCGAGGCGCGTGATCCTGACACCCTGTTCCTGATTCTGACGCCACGCCTCGATCGCGACGCGCAGGGTGCCGACTGGGTGCGCTCGGTCGAGGCGCACGGCGCCTGGGTGCAGATCTGGCCGGTCGACAGCCACCGGCTGGTGGCGTGGCTCAAGGGGCGCTGCCGCAGGATGAAGCTCGACGCGAGCGACGAGGCGCTCGAGCTTCTGGCCGCGCGCACCGAGGGGAACCTGCTCGCGGCGCACCAGGAGCTGACCAAGCTCGCGCTGCTGGCGCCCGAGGGCAGGGTAACGCCCGACACCGTACTCGCCAGTGTCGCCGACAGCGCGCGCTTTGATGTGTTCGGGCTGGGCGAGGCGGTACTCGCCGGCGAGGCGGCGCGGGCGCTGCGCGTGCTGGCGGGCCTGCGCGCCGAGGGCACGGAACCGACGCTGGTGCTGTGGGCGCTGAGCCGCGCGCTGCGGGACGTGTGGAGCGCTCGCGGCGGCGAGCGACCACCCGCCTGGCAGCAGCGCCACAGAGCCGCACTCGAGCAGGCGCTGCGGCGCGCATCCCTGCTGCCGTTCACGGCGCTCGCGCAGCGAGCGGCGCGTGTCGATCGCATGATCAAGGGCCGCGTTGTGGGCGATGCGTGGGACGAGCTGGCACTGCTGGCGGCCGACATCTGCGGGCAGCCGCCCGGGCCAGGGCTCACGCGCGTGCGGGCGATGTAAGCGATGCAACCCATCGGCGTCTTCGGTGGCACCTTCGACCCGATTCACTGCGGCCATCTGCGCACGGCCTTCGAGCTGTGGCAGGAGCTGCGGCTTGCCGAAGTGCGCTTCCTGCCCACCGGCAGCCCGCCACATCGCGCGCAGCTGTACGCGAGCCCCGAGCGGCGACTGCAGATGGTGCGGGCGGCGGTGGCGGATCAGCCGAGCTTCGTGGTCGATGACCGCGAAGTGCGCCGCAGCGGCGTGTCGTATTCGGTGGACACGCTGACGGAGCTGCGCCGGGAATATCCGCAGGCGTCGCTGTGTCTGCTGCTCGGGATGGATGCGTTTCTCGGCTTGCCCAACTGGCACCGCTGGCGCGAGCTGCTGACGCTGGCGCATATCGTGGTGGCTCACCGCCCGGGGTGGCGGGCGCCCACCACCGGTCCCCTGGGCGAGGTCATGGTCGATCACGGCACCGGCGCGATCCGCGTGCTGCACGAGAAACCTTCCGGGTGCGTGTACGTGCATGCCGTGACTCAGCTGGAGATTTCCTCGACCGAGCTGCGTTCCCTCATCATCGCGGGCCGCGACCCGCGCTACCTCGTTCCCGACGAGGTGAGGCAGATCATCCTCGAGACGAGGTGCTATGCTGCACAGCAAGAACCCGCCGGCCGCTGAGGGATGGTTTCAGGAGAACTCACTTAAGCACATGATCACCCGCACACGCCTGCGCCCCAAGGAGGAGCGCGCCTCGCCGTTGCAGACCCTCGTCACGGCCGCGCTCGATGATATGAAAGCTGCGAATGTCAGGGTGCTGGATGTGCGGGGCCTGACCGATATTGTCGACACGATGGTGATCGCGAGCGGCAATTCCGACCGCCACGTGCGCTCGATCGCCGAGCGCGTGGTGGAGAAGGCCAAGGCGGCGGGCTTCCGGCCGCTCGGGACCGAAGGCGCCCGCGACGGGGAATGGGTTCTCGTGGACCTGCAGGACATCCTGGTGCACGTGATGCTGCCGCGGGTGCGCGAGTTCTATGGTCTCGAGCGCCTCTGGGACAGCGGCCCGTTTGAGGCCGCGGTCGTCACCCCGGCGGTTTCCCGTGCGGCCGCACGGCGGCGGCGAACCGCGCGGTAACCGGGACCGATGCGCGTGCGCGTGATTGCCGTGGGCACGCGCTTGCCCGCCTGGGCGCGCAGCGCCTGCGAAGACTACCTGGCCCGGCTCGCATCCCGCCTCGCCATCTCGGTGGTCGAAATCGAGCCCGGCCCGCGTACCGCGGGCGGCACGGCGCACAAGGCCGTTGCGGCCGAGGGCCAGCGCCTGCTCGGTGCCGTGCGCCCCGCAGATCAGGTGGCGATCCTCGATGAGCGCGGTACGCAACTCTCCACGCGCGAGCTCGCGGCCTGGCTGCAGGAGCGTATGCAGCAGGGCGAGGATCTGGCGTTCCTGATCGGCGGTCCCGACGGCCTTGCCCCGCAGGTGCTGGCGCGCGGCAACTTCACCCTGTCGCTGTCACGGCTCACGCTGCCGCACGCGCTGGTGCGCGTACTGCTCGCCGAGCAGCTGTACCGGGCGCACAGCATACTGACGCATCACCCGTATCACCGCGACTGATGACAACGCACGAACCTGCACCGCTCGTATGTCTCGCCTCGGCCTCCGCGCGGCGCCGCGAGCTGCTGGCGCAGATCGGCGTGCCCCACGTGGTGAGCGCGGCGCACATCGACGAGGCGCTGCTGGCCGGGGAACGCGCGGCGGATTACGTGGTGCGCATGGCTCGCGCCAAGGCGCTCGCCGTGTGTGAGAGCGGGGTGGCGCTGCCGGTGCTCGCCGCCGACACCACCGTGGTGCTCGATGAGACGGTGTGCGGCAAGCCCGCCGATGAGGGTGAGAGTCTCGCCATGCTCGAGCGGCTCTCCGGGCGCACGCACCAGGTACTCACGGCCGTGGCGCTCGCGGCTCACGGCGCGATGAGCTTCCGCCTGAGCGCGAGCGAGGTGCGCTTCCGGACCCTCAGTCGCGCCGAATGCAGCGCCTACTGGCACACGGGCGAGCCGCGTGACAAGGCCGGCGGGTACGCGGTCCAGGGGCGCGCCGCGGTGTTCATCGAGCACCTGAGCGGCAGCTATTCGGGAGTCATGGGTCTGCCGCTGTTCGAGACGGCGGAGCTGCTGCGTGCCGCGGGCGTGCCGTACTGGCGGCACGGCGCGCGCACGGGAGCGTAAGCGGTGAGCGTCGAGATCCTGGTCAACATCGCGCCGCGCGAGAGCCGCGCCGCCGTACTCGAGAACGGCGTGGTGCAGGAGATTCACATCGAGCGCACCAGCCGTCGCGGACTGGTGAGCAACCTCTACAAGGGACGAGTGTCACGCGTGCTGCCCGGCATGCAGGCGGCGTTCGTGGAAATCGGCCTGCAGCGCACCGCGTTCCTGCACGCTGCCGACATCGCCGCAACGTTCGGCGACGATACCGGCGTGAGCGCGCCGCCCGCGGGCCAGGGGCCGCCCGAGGATATCCGGCGCCTGGTGAACGCCGGCGACGACATCCTGGTGCAGGTCATCAAGGATCCGATCGGCACCAAGGGAGCGCGTCTCACCACCTTCGTCAGCCTGCCGTCGCGCTATCTGGTGTACATGCCGCGCGGTGAGGGGGTCGGCGTGTCGGCGCGCATCGAGGACGAGGCCGAGCGCACACGCCTGAAGGGGCTGCTCTCGGAGCTGCTGAGCCCCGCAGTGAGCGGCGGCTACATCGTGCGCACTGCGGCCCTGGGCGTCACCGCCGACAGCCTGCGCGAGGACATGGCCTATCTCGCCAAGCTGTGGGATCACGTACGCTCGCGCGCCGCGCAGGTCGCCCCCGGTAACGTGGTGCACGAGGACCTGCCGCTGTCGCTGCGGGTGCTGCGCGATGAGCTCTCCCGCGGCGTGAGCCGCGTGCTGGTGGATTCGCCGCCCGAGCACGCGCGCATGCAGGAGTTTGCCGCCGCTTTCATGTCCGGGGCGGCGCCGCCGATCGAGCTGTACGCGGGTCCGCGCCCGCTGTTCGACCTCAACGGCGTCGAGGAGGAAATCGCCAAGGCGCTCGAGCGCAAGGTGCCGCTGAAGTCCGGCGGTCACCTGGTGATCGACCAGACCGAGGCGATGACCACGATCGACGTGAACACCGGTGCCTATGTGGGTCATCGCAATCTGGAGGAAACCATCTTCCGCACCAACCTCGAGGCGGCGGTGAGCATCGCGCGGCAACTGCGGCTGCGCAATCTCGGCGGCATCATCATCATCGACTTCATCGACATGCGCGATGAGCCGCACCGGCGCGCGGTGCTCGCCGCCCTCGAGCGCGCGCTGGCCGGTGATCGCGCCCAGACCCACATCGTGAGCCTCTCGCCGCTCGGGCTCGTGGAAATGACCCGCAAGCGCACCCGCGAAAGCCTGGAACATCTGCTGTGTGAGCCGTGTCCAAGCTGCTCGGGGCGCGGTCTCATCCGCACGCCCGAAACGGTGTGCAACGAGATTTTTCGGGAAATTGTGCGACAGAGCCGACAGTTTGCCAGTCGTGAGCTGCTGATACTCGCTCACCAGGACGTCGTGGATCGCCTGCTGGACGAGGAGTCGGCCACCCTGGGCGAGCTCGAGGCGCAGGTCGGTCGTCCGATCCGTCTGCAGGTCGAGGCCCTCTACGGCGTTGATCACTACGACGTCGTACTCGTCTGAGGGATAAGAGTGCGTGTGAAGCCAGCAGAGCCTGCTGCCGGGCCGGTTGCCCCTGCCGCCGGAGGCGGCGCTGCGCGCTCGGCGCGCGCCGGACTGCGCTGGGCGCTGTGGATGCTCGGCGGCGCCACCATCCTGGGCGCGGTGGTGCTTGTTGCCTGGGAACTGGCCGCGGCGCGCGTCCCGCAACACCGCGCCGCGCTCGAGGAGCTGATCCGCCAGCACACCGGACTCAACGTGAGCTTCAGCGAGCTTGGCGTGCGCTGGGGCTGGTACGGTCCCGAGGCCGTGTTTAACAGTGTCGTGCTCGGTGAGCCCGGAGGCCGTGGGGCGCTGCTGCGCGCGCCGCAGCTCATCGTGGGTCTGGATGCCTGGCGCATGGTGCGCAGCGGCCGGCTGGAGGCCGGGCGCATCACGCTGGTGGATCCCGACATCGATCTCGGGGCCGGCGCGGACCTGGCCGGCGTGCGCGCCGGCGGCGCCGGGCACGAGCCGGTGCTGAGCGCCGGCGCACGGTTGCTGTCGCGCTGGCGGGATGGACGGATCGACCTCCAGGGTGGAACGCTGCGCTGGCCCCTCACCGGGGCACCGCTCCCCCTCACGCTGAACGTCAGGCACGCACAGCTGCGGCGCCAGGCTTCCTCGTGGAGTGCGGACGCGCTGGTGCTGCTGCCCGCAAGTCTCGGTGCCAGCGCGCACCTGGCTTTGGCCGTGACGGGGGATCCCGCACGGCCGTCCGGCTCGAGCGGCACCCTCAGTTTCGAAGGCCGCATGCTCGAGTTCGCCGGCTGGCGGGGGCTCATCGACGATGCGCCGCTGCAGCGCTACCTGCCGCAAGCGGGCCGGGGCAACCTGCAGCTGCACACCGAGTTCGCGCACGGAAGCATCCTCAGTGCCGACGGCACGGTGCTGGCGCAGGCGCTCGAGTGGCGAGCGCCGGTCGCGGCTGCGGCGGCGCTCACCATCGAGCGGCTGAGCGGTGCGTGGCGGCTTGCGCGGCTCGGCGCGCACTGGCGCCTCGAGGTGCAGGCGCTCGAGATCGGTGAGCCCGCATCCGCGCCCGCGACCCTCAGCGTCGACGCCGCCTCCGACGCCGCCTGGGCGCGCGGCACGTTGCAATCGGCCCCGCTCGCGGTGCTCGCCGCCATCGCGCGCTGGTATGCCCCGCAGCTGCCGCTGGCGCAGGTGGCCTTAGGCGGGGAGGCGCGCGAGCTGACGTTCGACTGGAACGCACGCCGTCCCGGGGGCGCACGCCTGCGAACTTCCGCACAACTGGAAAACCTCACGGTCGCAACGCCATCGCGCGAGCTGGTGCTCACCGGACTGAGCGGGCAGTTATCGGGAGCCGACGCGCGCCTGGTGGCCGATCTGCACGCCCACGCGGCACAGCTCACCCTGGCGCGCGAGCAGCCCGTCGCGCTCGACGATCTCGGCATCGCCGCCCGCCTCGCCATTGCCGCCGAGGACGGCGGCTGGCAGATCAGCACCGATGACCTCGAGGTGCGGCGCGGTGAGCTGAGTGTTGCGGTGAGCGGCGCGATCGGCGCCCAGGGCGCCGGCCGGCAGCCGCAGATCAACGCGCACGTCGCTCTCAAGGACGCCGACGTGGCACTGCTCGAGCGGCTGTTAGGTGCCCGTGCGCTGGCCACGTCCGGCGCCGCCGCCGCGCAGCTCACCGCCGGACGAATCGCGAGCGCGGATCTCGAGTGGCGCGGTCCGCTCGATGCGGCCCAAGCGCCCTGGAGCCGTAGCGGGACCGAGTTCCGGGGCGCTGTCGGGCTGCGCGACGCGACCCTGGCGGGATCGGATCCGTGGCCCGATACGCAGCATCTGGATGCGCGCATCGAGTGGCACGGCCCGCACATGCATGCCGCGATCGACGGTGGGCAGGTCGGGACGTTCCAACTCGTCGCGGCGAGTGCCGAGTGGGATGTGCGCGGTGGGCGCGCCGTGCATCTCGCCGGGCGCGTCACCGGCAGCACGCAGCAGGCGCTGGCGTGGCTGCGTCAACACCCGCAGCTCAGCGCTTACGCCCCGGGGCTTCAGGATGTCGATCTGCGCGGTGACACGCTGCTGGATGTCGACGTACTGGTGCCCGCGGCGGCGCACGCCGCCGCGGCGCGCCAGCCGCGCGTACGTGCGCGCGTCACGGCGGTGCTCGATGGCGCGCAGCTGCAGGCGGTGGCGGGCCTGCCGCCGATCGATGCGCTGCGCGGCACGCTCGCCTTTACGGCCGGCCATCTGCAGCCCTCGACGCTGACCGGGCAGTGGCTCGGCGGCCCGGTCAGCCTCGGCGTCGCGGAGCGGCGCGAGCCCGACGTGACCGCACTCGCGATTTCCGGGCGCGGGCTGGTGGACGTGCGGCAGGCGCTGCTCGCGGCCGGAGCGAGCGACGACGCCCATCTCGCGGGCAATGCCGAATGGAGCGCGCTGCTCACGTTCCTCCCGGCGGCGGATGCGGGCGGCTCGCGCTGGCGAGTGCGCGCCGATTCGAACCTGATCGGCGTCGCGAGCGGCCTGCCCGAGCCCTTTGCCAAGGCGCAGGGCGCGCCGCTGCCGCTGCACGTCGAGGTACAGGCCGGGCCCGACGCCGGGCAATTGCGCCTGAGCCTCGGGGAGCGCCTGCACGCCTGGGCGGGGCTCACCCGCAGCGGTGAGCTGTGGCGCATCGAGCGCGGCGCGGTGCGTCTCGCGTCCACGGCACCGACGCCGCCCGCGGAACCGGTGTTGTCCCTCGAAGGTCGCATCACGCGCCTCGACCTGCCGGCGTATCTCGCTCTGTGGCGGCAGATCGGCCGGGATGCGGCGCTGCCTGCGCTGCGCGCGCGGCTGACGACCTCCCAGCTGCTCGTCGGCGAGCGCAGCTACCCGGAGGTGAGCGTCGCGGCGCAGGCGAGCGGCGAGGGCGGACAGCTGCAGCTGCAGTCGGCGGATTTCTCCTGCACGGCGCGCTGGCCGGCGCTGGTGAACGGCACACATCCGGCGCTGGTGCAGCTCCCCAGGCTCAACCTGACGCAACCCGGCGACGCCGCACTCGGGGCAGGGATGCTGGCGGCACTCGCGCCTGCCGCCCAACTCACCATCGATGATCTGCAGTGGCAGGGCCATTCCCTCGGCAGGTTCGGAGCGCTGCTCGCAGCCCAGGCGGACGCGCTGGAGGTGAGCGAGCTGCACCTGTCCGGCGACAACGAGGACACGCGCGGCACGCTGCAGTGCCGCGATGGCGTGTGCCGCCTGCAGTTCAGCCTCGACAGCCGCAATGCCGCGGCCACGCTGTCCGCCTTCGGCTACCGGCCGGATCTGGTCGCGAGCCACGCACGGCTGCAGGGTGAGTTGCAATGGCCGCAGTCCGCGCCCGCCTCCCTTGCAACGCTCGACGGACGCCTCCATATGCAGCTCGAACAAGGTGTCACGCGCGCCGCGGGGGTGGCTTCCGCGGGCGTTCCTTTCGCGCTGCTGGCCGTGCCGGCGCTGACCGCAGGCATGAGTCCCGAGAATCGCGAGGGGACGACGCGCGGGCTGAACTTCTCGAGCCTGACGGCGAACTTCCTGCTGCACGACGGGCAGGCGACGACCTCTGACCTGCACTTCGACGGTGACGCGGAGATCCTGGTGCGCGGGCGCACGGGTCTGCTGGCGCGGGACTACGATGAGCAGGCGTGGATCCTGCGTGGCGAGGAGCGTCTGCCGGCTGCCGTGCGCCGGCTCGGACCGACGCCCAGGGTTGCGGCTGCGTGGCTGTCGCTGCGCGAGTTATTCAACGGCTCGGCAGCGGACCGCTCGCCTGCGACGCTGCGTTTGCGCGGCAGCTGGGATGCCCCGATCGTGACGCCCGCGGAATGAGGTGAGGGATGAAGGTAGCCGCAATTCAGATGACCTCCGGACCGGACGTGACGGCGAACCTCGAGCAGGCGCGCGCGCTGCTCGAGGACGCGGCGGGCCGCGGCGCACGACTCGCGGCGCTGCCCGAGAATTTCTCTTTCATGGGCCTGAAGGACGCCGACAAGCGCGGCGCGGCGGAAGCCGACGGCAGCGGCCCGGCGCAGGATTTTCTGGCGGCGAGCGCGCGGCGCCTGCACCTGTGGATTGTGGGCGGCACGATACCGCTGCGCAGCGGCGCCGACGGACGCGTGGCGGCCGCCTCGCTGGTGTATGACACGGACGGGCGGCGCGTCGCCCGCTACGACAAGATCCACCTGTTCGATGTCGATATTCCCGGGCGTGCCGAGAGCTACCGGGAGTCGGCGCACGTCGCTCCCGGCTCGACTCCCGCGGTCATCGACACGCCGGTAGGGCGGCTGGGGCTGTCGGTGTGCTACGACGTGCGGTTTCCGGAGCTGTACCGGCACTTGAGCGCGGCCGGCGCGCAACTGCTGGCCGTGCCGTCGGCGTTCACCAGTCCCACCGGGCGGGCGCACTGGGAGACCCTGGTGCGTGCGCGGGCAATCGAGAATCTCTGCTATGTTGTGGCGCCGGCGCAGTCCGGCTTCCATCCGAGTGGACGCGAGACTTACGGCGACAGCATGATCGTGGATTACTGGGGACGAGTCCTGCAGCGCGTGCCGCGCGGTCGCGGTTGCGCGGTTGCGGAGGTGGATCTGGCGCAGCAGATGGGCGTGCGCGAGAGCTTTCCGGCACTGCTGCACCGCGCCCTGGCGGACGGAAATACGCCTGCGTGAACGAGGTGCCCGTGAGTGAATCCCCGGTCGACGACCCGCTGAAGCTGGCCCGCGACCTCATCCTGCGGCCGAGCGGCCTGGATGACGGGCGCCTCGAGCGGGTGTTCGGGGAGGTGCTGGCGCACTCGGTGGATTTTGCCGACCTGTACTTCCAGCTCGCGCACCAGGAGTCCTGGTCGCTCGAGGACGGCATGGTCAAGGACGGCAGCGCCAGCATTGAGCAGGGAGTTGGTGTGCGGGCGCTCGCGGGTGAGAAGACCGGATTCGCCTACTCGGACGAGATCGTGCTGCCGGCGCTGCAGGAGGCCTCACGTGCCGCGCGCGCCATCGCGTTGCATGGCGGGGAGCGGCGCGTCAGCCCGTGGCGGGCGCAGACCGGGCATCGGCTGTATCTGCCGGCGGACCCTGCAGCCGCGCTCGCCACCCCGGACAAGATCGCCTGGCTCGAACGTGTCGATCGCGAGGCGCGGCGCATCGATCCGCGCGTCGTGCACGTCACCGCGAGCGTGGTCGCGGTGCACGAAGTGGTGCTCATCGCCACCAGCGACGGGGAGCTGGCCGCGGACGTGCGTCCGCTGGTGCGTTTCAACGTCTCGGTGCTGGTGGAACAGGGCGGCCGGCGCGAACAGGGCTACGCCGGCGCCGGCGGCCGCTATTCGCTCGCCGAGCTCGTCGCGGGCGAGCGGCCGCTCGCTCTGGCGCGCGAAGCGGTGCGCCAGGCGCTCGTCAACCTCGAGGCGCGGCCGGCGCCAGCCGGCACCATGACGGTGGTGCTGGGTCCGGGCTGGCCGGGAATCCTGCTGCACGAGGCGATCGGGCACGGGCTCGAGGGAGACTTCAACCGCAAGGGCACCTCCGCATTCGCCGGCCGCGTCGGCGAGCAGGTTGCGGCGCCGGAGTGCACCGTAGTCGATGACGGCACGCTCAGCGCGCGCCGCGGCTCGCTCAACATCGACGACGAGGGGACGCCGACCCAGTGCACCACCCTGATCGAGAACGGCGTGCTGCGCGGCTACATGCAGGACCGGTTGAACGCCCGCCTGATGGGCGCGCAGCCGACCGGCAACGGCCGGCGCGAGTCCTTCGCACACATGACTCTGCCGCGCATGACCAACACCTACATGCGGTCCGGGCCGCATGCACCGGAGGAAATCATCCGCTCGGTGCAGCGCGGCATTTACGCGGTCAATTTCGGCGGCGGGCAGGTGGACATCACCTCGGGCAAGTTCGTCTTCTCGGCGAGCGAGGCGTATGCCATCGAGAACGGCCGCGTGGGCGCGCCCCTCAAGGGCGCGACCCTGATCGGCAACGGTCCTGACGTGCTGATGCGCGTCTCGATGGTCGGCAACGACCTGAAGCTCGACGACGGTGTTGGAACCTGCGGCAAGGATGGACAGAGCGTGCCGGTCGGCGTCGGTCAGCCGACGCTCAGGATCGATGCACTCACGGTCGGCGGCACGGCTTAGAAGCGCCGCACTGTCGCCACGCGGAGTCACGTACCTGATACGCACTTGCCGAGACATAATCGGATCCATGGCGAAGCTGTGATTTTCCACACACCCGTTCGGGTCGCGAGTCCGTAACGTGCATCGGGCGAACGCAACCGACGCAAAGGAAGGAATCCGATGTACGCCGATGACGCCACTTTCGAGTCTCCGAAGCTCAACCTGCCTGCAGAGCTGCTGGCAGAAGTCAGCCGACGCGCTGTCGTGCCTCACGGGGACTTTCGCGTCGACGGCTGGAAACCCTCCCTGCTTGAGCGGCTCGCGAAGCTCTTCGGCTTCGGTTGACACAAGCGTGACCGCGGCGGTACCAACTTCGGGGCCGCTCGCGATACGATGGTGGCATGCCGCGGCGCAGCCACCACTTCTCCCGTCCCGTTTACGAGGGCCTGCCCTGGTTTTACATAACCGGCGGAATCGCGGCGCTCATCGCCAGCTACCTGCTCGCGTCGCGCGGCGGGTGGAGTCTGCTCACGGGCCTGCTCGGGTTGGTGATCCTGGTCGGCGGGATCGTCGTGCTGCTGCGGCGGCGCGATTACCGCCAGCTGCGCTCCCAGTACGCGAACCCCGATTCGCTCACCGGAGAGGAGCCGCCCTAGCGGCTACTTGAGGGGCGCTGCCTCCTCCACTGTCGGCACCTGGCCGCCGGCCGCCGCCGGCCCCAGAGTCGGCACCGTGCGCTGCGCCGACGCTTTCTGCGGCTCTTCGCCCTCGGCGTCGAGGCGCGGCACGGCTTCGCTGATACCGCCGCGACCACGCGCCGCGCGCTCATCGACGTAAATCAACTCGTGCTTGCCGATCAGCACGACGTCGCCGTCGTTGAGGTGATGACGGCGTACGCGGGTGGATTTCACGTAAATGCCGTTGGTGCTGTTGAGGTCCTCGATCACGCAGGAATGCGCCGTGGTGATCACCTGGCAGTGATGACGGCTGATGAAGCGGCTGTCGATCTGCAGGTCGTTGTCGGGAGTGCGCCCGACGATGAGCCGGCCGATGCGCAGGGTGACTTCCTGCACGGTGCGCCCGTCGCTCGCCACCAGCAGACGGGCCATTGCGGCGCCGGGCTCGGCAGTGGCGGTGGGCGCCGGGACGCGGGTCTCGGGCGGCTGCGCCTGGGGGCGAGCGCCGTACTCCACCCACTGCAGCTCGCGCACCGCGGCGATGATGTCTGCGCGCGTGACCGTGCTGCGATCCGCGGTGTAGGCGGCCATCATGGCGGTATCGCACAGCGTATTGACCAGCCGCGGTACGCCGCCGCAGTAGCGAAACACCTCGGCAAAGGTATCGGCGGCGAAGATCTCGCGGTCCCCGGCTCCGGCTACGTCCAGCCGGTGCTGGATGTAGCTGCGCGTCTCCGCCTCCGACAGCGTTTGCAGGTGGAACCGCAGCCGCACGCGCTGCATGAGCTGGGCGAGCTCGGGCGCGTCCAGCTTGTCGTTGAGCTCGGGCTGTCCGGCGAGAATGATCCGCAGTACTTTGTCCTTGGTGGTCTCCACGCCCGACAGCAGCCGGATTTCCTCGAGCACGCGCATGGTCAGGTTCTGCGCCTCATCGACGATCAGCAGCACCTTGCGCCCGGCGGCGTACTGCTCGACCAGGAAGTTGTTGACCGTGCTGATGAGCTCGGCCTTGCGCATCTTGAAGGGCGAGAAGCCGAACTGCACCAGCATCGCCTGCAGGAAGTCGATGGCCGACACCTGCGTCTGGTTGATCTGCGCCACTACCACATCCGCCGGCACTTCCTTGAGGAAGGATTCGATCAGCGTGGTCTTGCCCGAGCCGATCTCGCCGGTGATCACCACGAAGCCGTCGGTGAACCAGATGGTCGACTCCATGTACGCCTTGGCGCGGGCGTGCTGCTTCGACAGGTACAGGAACTGAGGGTCCGGGCTTAGCCGGAACGGCAACTCCTTGAGCTTGAAGGGTTCCAGATACATGCTTGTTGACTCGCAGCCGATGTTACGGGATGCGAACGCCGACGGCCAAATCCTTGAGCAGGCGTCGCGCGCGCGCGTCGCGCCGGGCGGGGGTCGGCTCGACCACGGTGCAGTGACCCACCTTGCGCCCGGGCCGCGGCTGCTTGCCGTAGTCGTGCAGGTGCACCCCCTCGAGGGCCAGCAGGGATGCGCGTGCGGGCATCTGCCCGATGAGATTGATCATGGCGCTGTGCCCGAGCGCTCGCGTGGCGCCGAGCGGCAGGTCGAGGATGGCACGCAGGTGATTCTCGAATTGACTGGTGGCGGCGCCCTCGATGGTCCAGTGTCCGGAGTTGTGCACGCGCGGCGCCATCTCGTTGGCGATGAGCCTGCCGCGGCGCACGAAGAACTCGATGGTCAGGATGCCGGTATAGCGAAAATGCGCCAGCACGCGTCTGAGATAGCGCGCGGCCAGGCGCTGCCAGCGCGGCGGCCCGAAAGGCGCGCAGGTGAGTCGCAGGACACCAGCGCCGTGGACGTTGCCGCACAGCGGATAGACCGCGAGCCGGCCGCTGACGCTGCGCGCGCCGATGATCGACGCCTCGCAATCAAACGGGATCCACTCCTCATACAGCAGCGGTGCCGCGCCGAGCGAGCTCCAGGCCCGCCCGGCGTCCGCGGCCGTGCGGATCACGGCCTGACCCTTGCCGTCGTAGCCGAGGCGGCGTGTCTTGAGCACACCGGGCAGGCCGATGGCGGCGATGGCGCGCGTCAGCTGCGCGCGTGAACTCACGGCGTGCCAGCGGGTGGTGGGAATCCCCAGGCGCTCGAACAGGCGCTTCTCGGCCACCCGGTCCTGGCCGGCGGCGAGCGCCGCGATCGGCGGACAGATACGCGCGCCGTGCAGGCGCGCCACGGCTCGCAGGCTCGCAACCGACACGTTCTCCCAGTCGAAGGTCAGGACCTCACAGCGGCGCGCCAGACGGGCGAGGAGCCGCTGATCGGTGAAGGCGCCGCGCAGCAGGGGGGCGACCCGGCCCGCGGGCGCCTCGCTCGAGGGGTCCAGACACAGGAAATCCAGCCCCAGCGGATAGCCCGCCAAAGCGAGCATGCGGCCGAGCTGGCCGGCGCCCACGATGCCGACCGTCATGTGCGCGGCGTCGCGCGCGGATCGGGGTTGGCGAGCACGCCGGCGGTCTGGCGCTCGCGATAGGCTTCCAGCGCCGTGGCGATGGCGGGGTGCCGGTTGGCGAGGATGGCCGCCGCACACAGCGCGGCGTTGGCCGCGCCGGCAGCGCCGATTGCGAACGTCGCCACCGGCACGCCGGCCGGCATCTGCACGATGGACAACAGTGAATCCAGTCCCCCCAGGGACTTCGACTGCACCGGTACGCCGAGCACCGGCAGGATGGTCTTGGCGGCGGTCATGCCGGGCAGGTGCGCGGCGCCGCCGGCGCCGGCGATCAGCACCTCAAGTCCCCGCGCGCGTGCGCCTGCGGCGTATTCGAACAACAGGTCGGGGGTACGGTGCGCGGACACGACGCGCACTTCATAGGGGACCGCGAGCTTGTCCAACACCTCGGCGGCGGACTGCATCGTCTCCCAGTCGGACGATGAGCCCATAATGATGCCGACGAGCGGTTTCATCACGGCATTGTATCGAACAATGCGCGCAGCGCGCGAAACAGCTCCCTGGCAGCCGCGCCGGCGCCGGCGGCGCGGCGCTGCTCCGCCTGGGCGGCGCTGACACGCCGCTCCCATTGCGCTCGATCGAGATCCGGTCGCCAGCGCGCCAGCTCCGCCAGGGCCGTCGGCCCTTCAGTGATCAGCCGCTCGCGCCAGGTACTGACACGTTTGAAACGCTCGCTCTCGCGCGCGGCACGTTCGCCATGCGCGGCGAGTGCGGCGCGGATCGGCTCCACGTCCACCGCGCGCATCAGCTTGCCGATGTACTGGCGCTGGCGCGCCGCGGCCGCGCGGCTGGTGATGTTGCGCGCCGCACGGATCGCCTCGCTCAGGGCCTCCGGCAGCTGCAGGGCGTCCAGCTCCGCATCGCGCAGGCGCACCAGCGCCTCGCCCAGGTGCTGGGCGTCGTGCGCAGCGCGCTTGCGCGCGCTCTTGCTGGGAGGCTGCAGGGTGTCGTTAGCATCTTCGGGGTCGTGCGGTGCGGCGGTCACGGGCGGCTCGTTGGTGCGCTCACCGCTGCGGTGCCAGGCGGTAAGCTACAATTTAAGCCTAACGCTCAGCCGAATCACGCACGATGCAACCACCACCCGAATCCGGGCCAATCCGCCAACTCGCTGACGTCGCCAGTCTTGCGCTCGAGGAAGCACGCCGCCGGGGCGCCTTGCAGTGCGAAGCCGACGCCTCGCTCGCCCAGGGGCTGTCCGTGAGCGTGCGGCTGGGCGAGGTCGACACGCTCGAGTATCAGCGCGACCGCGGCCTCGGAGTGACCGTCTACTTCGGGCAGAGCAAGGGCTCGGCGAGTACCGCGGACCTGGCGGCTGCCGCGGTGCGCGAGACGGTGGAGAAGGCCTGTGCGATCGCCCGCTACACCGCCGCGGACCCGTATGCCGGGCTGGTGGAGCCCGAGGCGCTCGCCCGCGAGATCCCCGACCTCGATCTCGATCACGCCTGGGATGTCACCCCGGAGCGCGCGATCGAGCTGGCGCGCGAATGTGAGGCCGCGGGCCTGGGCGTGGACCCGCGCATTACCAACTCCGAGGGCGCATCCGTGAGCAGCCAGCGCCACACGGGTGTCTACGGCAACTCGCTCGGCTTTCTCGCCGGCTACTCGGCCACCAGCCACTCGGTCAGCTGCTCGCTCATCGCGCAGGCCGGCGATGACATGCAGCGCGACTACTGGTTCACCATCGCGCGCGACCCGACAGAGCTTGAAGGGGTCGCCAGCGTCGGCCGCACCGCAGGTGTACGCGCCGTGGCGCGGCTCGGTGCTCGTCGCCTCACCACCCGCAAGGTCCCGGTGGCCTTCTCACCCGACGTGGCGCGCGGCCTGTTCAGGCACTTCGTCGGCGCGATCAGCGGCACCAGCCAGTACCGCAAGTCCTCGTTCCTGCTGAACGCGGCCGGCGAGCAGATCTTCCCGGCGTTCCTGCAGATGCAGGAGCGGCCGCACATCCGTAAAGGCCTCGCCAGCAGCCCGTTCGACCAGGAAGGCGCCGCCACGCGCGATCGCGAGCTGGTGCGCGACGGGGTGGTGAGCGGCTACGTGCTCGGCAGCTACTCCGCGCGGCGCCTGGGGCTGACCACCACCGGCAACGCCGGCGGCGTTCACAACCTCATCGTGACCAGCGCCGAGGGAGCGCTGGATGCTGCCGGGTTCCTCAACCGCCTGGACACGGGGCTGCTGGTGACCGAGTTGATGGGACAGGGCGTGAACGGGGTGACCGGGGACTACTCGCGCGGCGCGAGCGGCTTCTGGGTGGAGCGCGGCGCCATCGCGTATCCGGTGCACGAGATCACCATCGCCGGCAATCTGAGGCCCATGTACCGGCACATCGTGGCGCTCGGCGACGATTGTGACGTACGTGGCGGTATCCGCACCGGCTCGGTGCTGCTCAGCGAGATGACGATTGCCGGGGAGTGAGCTGCAGCGCCGGCCGCGCAGCCTCATCGACCAGGTCGCGTAGCGTGAGCTCGCCGCAGCGATGGCGGCGCGCGTCCTCGACACCGGCCAGCAGCCGGTCGACCGGGGGAATGGGCAGGTTGCGGGGCGCGACGTGGCCGCTGCCGTGATTGCGCGCGATATCGAGTATCTCGTACACGCTGATGCCCCCGATGTCCCGCGCCGGGACCAGCTCGTCGTCGTCCGTGACGATCAGCAGTCCTGCACGCTCGAGCGTCGCGGCCATCTGCGCCACCGCGATGCCGGGCAGCCCGAGCTCGGTGGCGAGGCGATTAACGCTCCAGCGCCGGCCGCCGGCGACGTGAGTGCGGCCCACGAAGTACATCAGCTTCAGGGCCAACTGCTCGAGCTCCACGCTCGAGAGCCGCAACTGCTGCAGCCCCAGTCGCAGGTAGGTGGGGTTCTGCACGTAGAACGACAGTTGCGCACCGGCGAGCAGGATCAGCCAGCCGAAATATGTCCACAGCAGCGCCGCCACCACGAAGGCGAATCCGGCGTACACCATGGTGAGGCGCGTGGAGTACATGACGAACGCGGTGAACATCTTGCCGACCGCCGCCCACAGGACGCCACCCACCAGCGCCCCGATGAGCGCTGCACGCCACTGCACGCGCGTGTTGGGAATCATCATGTAGAGTGCGGTGAAGAACCCCGTGACCATCACGTAGGGCGCCAGGCCGATACCCGTGCCGCGCAGGCGCTGCAGCAGGGGCAGGTGCACCATTTCCTGCACCGGGGCGCTCGCCAGGGCTGCGTGCGACAGGCCCACGAAGCCCACCAGCAGCACCGGGCCGGCGATGAGCAGGCTCGTGTATTCGGCCAGCCGGCGCGCCAGGCTGCGCGGCTGGTCCACGTGCCACAGGAAGTTGAAGCTGTCCTCGACCTTCTTGATGGTGCCCAGCAGCGTCCAGGCGAGCAGCGCCAGACCCACCGATCCCACCACGCCGCTGCTGACGTGGCTGGCGAACTGCAGCACGCGCGTGGTGAGCTCGGTCGCCGCCGCACCGCCCACCGGGCGAAAGAACTCGTAGACGATCGGCTCGAGGTCGCGGCGCCCGCCGAAGATCTTGAGTACGGCGAAACTGAAGGCGAGCAGCGGGATGAGCGACAGGAGCGTCGTGTACACCAGGCTCATGGCGCGCAGGTTGATTTCCCCGCGCGCCAGGTCACGCACCACCGCATACGGGTAGCGCAGCACGCGCAGACTCCCGCCGAGCAGGCCGGCGCGCGCCGAGGCCGGTCCGAAGAAGCACCAGTCGATAAACGCCCAGATGCGCATCCACATGCCTTAAGGATACAGTGCTCACCGCCTTTGAGGTGCGGTGCCCCATGACGGCAATTTCAGGATTTCCACAGCGGATCGTGTGCCTGACCGAAGAGACCACCGAGACGCTGTATCGGCTCGGCGAGGACTGGCGCATCGTCGGTATCTCAGGCTTCACGGTGCGCCCGCCACGCGCACGCCGGGAAAAGCCGCGGGTTTCCGCCTTCACCAGTGCCCGTACCGACCGCATCGTGGCGCTGCGGCCGGACCTGGTGCTGGGCTTCTCCGACCTGCAGGCCGACATCGCCGCCGAGCTGGTGCGTGCCGGCCTCGAGGTGCACGTCTTCAATCACCGCAGCGTCGCGGACATCCTGCGCATGATCCGCACGCTGGGCGGCATGATCGGCCGCGAAGCCAAGGCGCAGGCGCTGGTCGATGAGCTGGGCGCGGGACTGGAGCAGGTGCGCGTGCGCGCGGCCGCTCTGGCACGCCGTCCGCGCGTGTATTTCGAGGAATGGGACGATCCCCTGATCAGCGGCATCCAGTGGGTGTCCGAGCTGGTGCAGCTTGCCGGGGGCGAGGAGTGCTTCCCCGAGCTCGCGCGCCAGGGGCTGGGGCGCAATCGCATCATCGCCGATCCGCTGGAAGTGCCACGCCGCGCTCCCGACATCGTGCTCGGCTCGTGGTGCGGCAAGAAGTTCCAGCCGCAGCGCCTGGGTGCGCGGCCCGGCTGGGACGCCATCCCCGCGGTGCGCGACGGCTACGTGCGCGAGATCAAGTCAGCGCTCATCCTGCAGCCGGGGCCGGCGGCGCTGACCGATGGCGTGCGCGCGATCCAGGGCATCATTGAGGAGTGGGCGCAGCGCGCCTAACTCATGCCGCGGCGCTCGCGGATCAGTTCGTAGGCTTCGATGATCTGCTGCGTGCGCTGCTTGGCGTGCGCCATCATCGACTCCGGCAAGCCGTTGGCCTTGAGTTTGTCGGGATGATGGCGGTGCAGCTGCCGGCGGTAGGCCTTGACGACTGCCTCATCGCTCGCGCCCGCGCTGGTCTCGAGCACGCGATAGGCCTCCTCGAGCGAGCCCTCGCGTGCCGGGGTGCCGGCACCACGCGCCTCGCCCGGGCGAGAGCCGCCCCGCTGGATGCGCAACACCGCCTCGACCTGCGCCAGCTCGACGGACGAGATCCCCAGCGCGGCGGCGATTCGTCCCACCAGGGGCCGCACCGGGCCTTGCAGATCGTTGCCGGCGAGCGCCCAGCGCACCTGGATCTCGAGGAACACGCGCAGCAGGTCGGGCCGCCCGCGGCAGGCGCGTCTGAGGGCGACAAGCTCGCTGCCGAGGTCGAAGGCCGGGAGCTTGCCGGCGCTGAAGCAGGCGATCGCCTCGCGCACCTGCGGGCCATCGAGGCGCAGCTCGCCCATGACGGCGCGCGCGGCGGAGATTTCCCGCTCCGACACGCGGCCGTCGGCCTTGGCGAGACAGCCCATGACACGGAAGGTGGCGCGGAAGAAGCGCTCGCCGATCGCAGCGACGTCCTCGCCCGCGAACACTCGCGCCTGCAGCTCCTCGCCGTGCTCATCGAACTGGTGCCCGAGCAGCACGCCGAGCGCGGCCCCGATCGGACCGAGCGCGACCGCACCCAGCAGCCCGCCGGTGAGTTTGCCGATCCATTTCATTCTCATGGCTTGGCGTCGCGCTCGAAGGGTGTCGCAGGCTCAAAGGGTCGCTATAGTACCAATGCATGCCGGCGCCCGTCGTTTACCGCACCGAACTCAGCGGCCTTACCCGCATCCACGAGGGCAAGGTGCGCGACATCTACGCCGTCGATGACGACACCATGCTCATCGTGACCACCGACCGACTGTCGGCTTTCGACGTGGTGCTGCCCGATCCGATTCCCGACAAGGGGCGGGTGCTGAACGGCATATCCAACTTCTGGTTCGCGCGCACCCGGCACCTGGTGCCGAATCACCTGACGGGCCGCGATCCGGCGGAGGTGGTCAGGGAGGAGGGCGAACGCGCCCTGCTGGCCGGACGGGCGGTGATCGTGCGGCGCCTGAAGGCGCTGCCCGTCGAGGCGGTGGTGCGCGGCTATCTGATCGGCTCGGGCTGGAAGGACTACCAGGCGAGCGGGCGGGTGTGCGGCATCGCCTTGCCTGCGGGTCTGAAGCAGGCGGGACGCTTGCCGCAGCCGCTGTTCACGCCGGCGACCAAGGCGCGCATCGGCGCTCACGATGAGAACATCAGTTTCGAGCAACTGGCCGCGCTCATCGGTGCGGAGCTTGCCGCTGCGGTACGCGACACCGCGCTGGCGCTGTATGGGTTCGCGGCCGAGCACGCGCGCGGCCGCGGCATCATCATCGCCGACACCAAGTTCGAATTCGGCCTCGATCCACACGGCAGACTCACGCTCATCGACGAAGTGCTGACGCCGGACTCCTCGCGCTTCTGGCCCGCGGACAGCTATCGCGCGGGCGCGAGCCCGCCGAGCTTCGACAAGCAGTTCGTACGCGACTACCTGGAAACGCTCGACTGGAACAAGCAGGCGCCGGGACCGAAACTGCCACCCGAGATCATCGCGCGCACCAGCGACAAGTACCGCGAGGCGCTCGCGCGCCTGACAGCTTGAGTCTCGATCGGGGTTAGACTGTGGCCATGCAGCCCGCCTGGATTGCGCCGTCGATTCTGTCTGCCGATTTTGCGCGGCTCGGCGCGGAGGTCGATGCGGTGCTCGCCGCCGGCGCCGATCTCATTCACTTCGACGTGATGGACAACCACTACGTGCCGAACCTCACCATCGGTCCGATGGTGTGCGAGGCGCTGCGCAGGCACGGCGTCAAGGCGCCGATCGATGTGCACCTGATGGTCCGCCCGGTCGATCGCATCGTGCCGGACTTCGCCGCCGCCGGCGCCACGTTCATCACCTTTCACCCGGAGGCCTCCGAGCACATCGATCGCACCATCGGCCTGATCCGCGAGCACGGCTGCCGGCCGGGACTGGTGTTCAATCCCGCCACGCCGCTCGACTACCTCGACTACACCCTCGAGCTGCTCGACATGGTGCTCATCATGTCGGTGAATCCCGGCTTTGCCGGGCAGAAGTTCATTCCGGCCACCTTGCGCAAACTCTCCGCCGCGCGCGCCCGCATCGACAGCGCCGGCCGCGCGGTGCGTCTGGAGGTCGATGGCGGGATCAAGACCGATAACATCCGTTCTGTGGCCCAAGCCGGAGCGGACACATTCGTCGCGGGATCGGCGATCTTCGGCAGTCGCGACTACGCTCAGACTATCCGGGAGATGCGGCGCCAGATCGCCCTGTGAAGCGCTGGCCGCTCAGGCGCGGTGGCCGGGGCGCTGCGCCGCGGGATGAGCCGCGGGTCTCGCGCTACTCGTTCTCGTTCTCGTCGTCCTCGTCATCATCCTCATCGTCATCGAGGTCGAGCGGGCCCGTGGCCTTGTTGGCGGCCGCCGCAGCTGGCTTCGCGGGCACGATGACCGGGCGGGTCTTCATCTTCGGCCGGGCGTTGAAGACCACGATGGTCTTGCCGGTGGCACGCAACAGGCCCTGCTCCTCCAGCACCTTGAGCACCCGGCCCGCCATCTCGCGCGAGCAGCCGACCAGGCGCGAGAGCTCCTGACGGCTGACCTTGATCTGCATGCCTTCCGGGTGCGTCATCGCGTCCGGTTCGCCGCACAGATCCATGATGGCGTGAGCCACGCGGCCGGTGACATCGACGAAGGCGAGATCGCCCAGCTTGCGGTTGGTACGGTCGAGGCGCGTGGCCAGTTGTGTGGCGAGCTCGAACACCAGTCCCGGGCTCTCCGCGGCAATCTGCCGGAAGCGCGGGTAAGTCATCTCCGCGAGCTCGCACTGGTTGCGCGTGCGGACCCAGGCGCTGCGTGTCGGTTGCTCGTAGAACAGGCCCATCTCGCCGAAGAACTGCCCGCGGTTGAGATAGGCCAGCACCATTTCATTGCCTTCCTCGTCCTCGATCATCACTTCCACCGAGCCGCTGATGATGTAGTAGAGGACGTCCGGCAGGTCGCCGGCGTGAATGACGACGGTCTTGGAGGGGACCGCGCGGATGCGGCAGTAACTCAGGAACCGGTTGATCGCGGGAATCTCGCTCAAGGGCTTGATGTTCTCTTCCATAGCGGCTCCCGGGATCAAACCCAGTAGGCAGTGCCTGTCATGACACGGGCGGTGTACCGCATGAGCGCGCACACCGCTGCGGGCAGAGGGGCGCCGCCAGCGGCCGCGGCCGCCGCGCCGTGCGCGATCTCTTCCGCCCTCATGGTCTCAAGTATCGCACGGCTGCGGGCGTCGCCTGCCGGGAGTCTACCGAGGTGATCATCGAGGTGCCCTTCGACCTGACGCTCGGTCTCGGCCACGAACCCCAGGCTGGCGCGATCGCCCAGCAGCGCGGCGGCGGCACCGATGGCGAACGACCCTGCGTACCAGAGCGGGTTGAGGAGACTCGGACGCGCGGCGAGCTCCTTCAGGCGTGTCTCACACCACGCGAGATGATCGGATTCGGAGCGCGCCGCGACCATCAGCATGTCGCGCGTCGCGGCGGAGCGGGCGACGAAGGCCTGACCGTGATAGAGCGCCTGGGCAGCGAGCTCGCCGGCGTGGTTGACGCGCATGAGGGCCGCGCTGGCACGCCGTTCCGCAACCGGCAGGGGCGGGGAGTCCGGCCCCTGGACCGAACCGCCCGGGACCGGCCGGGACGCCCTGGCGGGCGCAAAGACGGAGCGCAGTCCACGGTCAAGGGCGGCGATGGCAGAGTCGAGAAGGTGACCTGACTCCATATCTAGGTCCTCTATTATAGGGGCAATCCGGACTGACAAGCCCTGCGGCCGGGCAGCGCTTGGGCCCCTTAAGGGGCGCTCCCGGGGCGCCTTTGCATTGCCGCACCTGCTTGAGTACACTTCCCCGCCTTTTTTCGGCCCCGGCCGACCA
>WNFQ01000931.1_pt1 | contig 32700 bp, 49 predicted proteins | sample 5400171 | NCBI WGS metagenome assembly WNFQ01 (sample SAMN13153356, study PRJNA577476) | soil metagenome | isolation source: 20 cm soil under Madrone tree | place: USA:California | collected 2016-06-14
TGTGGTATGATGCCGTAGGTCTTAGCGCAGCGACGTATCCATTTCGAAAGTTGATTCGACCGCATACAGCCACGGAAATTCGTTATCAAGGATGTTCCAGTCCCACAGATTAAGGATGACGAGGTCCTCCTTAAAGGTTCGTTGTCATATTCACAGCTGGTCTTCCATTTAACACGCTCACTGATGTTCCCACTCTTTAGTGCACAGCTGCGGTTCGTATTGCCACTATTCCTGATATCCCCGGCATCTGATCCTTTTATCGCATACCCCAGGTGTCTGTGGCACCGATGGACATATCCACGATGGTGAATTCATCTCAACATTTCCCGTACGTGATCGTTTTGGCTTCTATCTCACGGCTAAAGCTCATCTTTTCACGTGGCCGCCTTTTTCCTTCCAATAGCTCATACCTGGGCACGAAGCCGTTGGCTCCATTGTTAAGCTTGGGAAGAATGTAAAAGGCTTTGCTCTTGGCGATCGATGCGTGGCCGATGTCGGCATAACGGTAAGATGGAAACATGATCTCACAACTTGGCTGATGGCTGTTAGTGCGATAATTGCTTTTATTGTCGCAGGGGTCAATCTCTCTTGTGTGAGAACTTCCGTGCACGCGGAGTTAGTTCGGAAGGGGGGTTTGCCGAGTACATAACCTAGTGCGCCTCGGATCTTTCCTCTGACACGGAGAGGCTCTTACCCCGAAATAGTCCGCAGCATAAACTGTACAAGATCCACAATCTCACCGACGAAGAGGCGACGCTTCTTGAACCTGCCGCATGTGCCATTCACGGACTCGATAAATTGAACGCACCCGTTGGCGTTGAAGTCCTCTTGATTGGTGCAGGACCTACCGGTCTCATCCTCGCCCAATTGCTCAAACTGAATGGGGCAAGGAAGGTCACGCTCGCTGCAAACAAAGGCATTAAAACGGAGATTGCCAAGAAGCTCGATGCAGCGGATGAGTACATTGAGCTCGACCGTAAGAACCCGGAGGCGCAATGGGCCAAACTCAAAGAAGACAACCCTTATGGCTTTGATATCGTTGTTGAGGCTACAGGAGTTGAAAAGCTAGCTAACCAGGCAATCAACTACGTGCGTCGCGGGGGAACATTGATGGTATATGGCGTGTATGAGAATAAGGCGCTTGTTCACTGGCCGCCTGCCAAGATCTTTGGTGATGAGATACGGGTGTGCCTCTCGCGGTTGGGCGTTGGGTTCCAGTATTGATCCCTTTATAGATCATTGGTTCATTCTCTCAGACATTTTGCTTCCCCCGAGCGGGGGCTTACCTGGACAGTAAGAAAATCAGGGTCGATGGCATGGTAAACAAACTTGTATGCTGCTTGAGGTGTGCTGACATGTCGTTACGCCTGCAGGTGACGGATGTGTTCAAACTAGAGGATTACCAACTTGCTCTAGACAAGATGAACAGCAGGGGGGCTCTCAAGATTGCCATCAAGCCTTGAAGATTGAAGGTTGGGTATGAATACCAGTTACCGCGTGTCCCACGTTTAGCAGTATGTGTAAAGTTTGTTGTGGCAATTCACGCACGCGGTGGGTCTGAGAAGCGATTCAGTGAATAAAAAAATGTATTGTATTGTAAGATAAAGTACACCCCGTAAGCGTTTTTGCAGTAAACAAAATTCCTCGATGCAGTGGACTTTTAGGACCATCACGATGACCCTAGCGTACACTACCTACTTACTTCGCTCATCCACAAGATCAAAGTCTCTGATCTTGTTGGTCATTTCTTGTGGGAAGAGCGCGCGCCATGGTCAACAATTGCCAGATCAGTGACACTTGCTCGCATGACTCGGTATAAGGCATCCTTAGCGCCACAGAATTCCTGGAGGAAGAAGGCGACCGACGTGGATGCTTGGATGAACAAATTGAACCCAGGATTTCGATCCACACGTTAACAAAAGCAAATGCTTGCCGCCTTCCTCGGATGGATTGGCCCCCACACTTCAAGGTAAGTGTTTAATACATGCACGATCAGGTTGGAGGCAAGTTCGTGTATATAGACGAGCGTTACAGGGTAATGAAACCCGCGGTGCACAATAATGGATTTTTCAAAAAAGTGCCAGTTGCACAACTCGGCTTCAGTTGTAGAGAGATACCAACTTCTAGTTATTTATGCCGTCTGAACTCTGAACTCACTGCCAGTTGTAACACGACTCGGAACTGTCGGATTATGATACCGTGACAACATTTCGTGTTCACTCTCAGACCGCCGTGACATTGCGGCGACTTCTGAACATCGGTCCGAGGCCCTCTTTTAGACGGCACACAACTCATAGCATTACCTGTATGCACGGATGTAGGCACCAGCTGTGCTTGGAGTGCCAAGAGTTTAAATTTACGAGTAGGAAGCCACAGGTCCATATTGTCAATTCAATTTTTAGAGCTACAGTAACCTGAAATTTACTTTTCATCTCCGAGTCGGTCCGGTCAGTTGTGACACAACTTTGAAAAACGACTGTCATACATACCCCTACCCCGTTCTTATCACTCCACCGACATGGCTTCAAATGCTTTAGCACGCATAACTACCCGTCTGAGTAACCTTCCTTCTATATCCTTGCCCACGGATTATCCCCGGCCTTCCGGGGCACATCGCCTAGTCGAGGCGGTCTATGTGGTCGAACTCTCAGAACAAACGTCGTTCAGCTTGCTAAAACTCGCCTTGTATAACGAGAAATTCTCTGAGGAAGAGGAAGACCTAACCGATTCCGGTCGGCCATCGGCATTCCATTTACTCCTTTCCGCATTCGCAGTCCTTTTACATCGCTACACCGGTGATACTGATCTTGTCATCGGCTCCTCTTCCGCATCTGCAAAAGATCCTCTCATTCTTCGATTATCCGTCGATCCAAGCGATCCGTTCTGGGCCGTCGTCAAAAATGTCCAGCAGGCTGAGCGTGAAGCTGAACAGAATTGCCTCCCTTACGAGATTGTGGTGCGAGCTCTCGGAAAAGATAAAGACGACATCCCAGAATCGTCCAGATCCATTTTTCGCGTCAGATTCTTCGATGAAACAGATGCAGAGAAGGAGAACTTTGTCCAGTCTACCGGTCTCACTTCCGATATCACATTTTTTGTCACTCGTCCCCCCGCTTCTATTCATGAATCCGTCGCACCTCGTATATCCCTGCGGATAGTGTACAACTCGCTCCTATTCACCCGAACACGTGTCTCTTACATCGTTGATCAACTCTCTGCCCTTCTCCGTAGGGCCGCTCCTGATCCATTGTTACCCATCGGGTCGATTTCCTTATTGACATCAGCGCAACGACCCAACCTACCTGATCCAACTGCAGACCTAAACTGGTGCGATTGGAAAGGCGCCATCACCGATGTGTTTTCCGAAAACGCTCGTCGCTTTCCTCAACATCCTTGCGTCGTGCAAAGCATTCCTGCGGCCCACTTGGACGAGCCACAAGCGCGAAGATATTTCTCCTACGGAACAATACTTCGAGCATCCAATATTCTTGCCCATCGCCTCATATCCGGCGGTATCAAGCCAGGCGATATAGTCATGGTATATGCGCATCGCAGCGTCGACTTGGTCGTTGCAGTCATCGGAGCGCTGAAGGTGGGAGCAGCCTTTTCTGTTATCGGTACGTTTCGGATATCTAGCAAGCTCGCAAACCGCTAAGTGGTGCTTTGTAGATCCCGCGTACCCTCCTTCACGCCAGATTATTTACCTTCGTGTTGCCCAACCCCGTGGTTTAATTGTACTCAAGGGTGCGGGGGTTATCAACTCGACAGTCCGAGCTTTCATTGCTTCCGAACTTCAAATTTGCGTCGAGGTACCCGCATTGGAATTATATGCAGACGGAACCATTGTCGGGGGTCCTGGTAGTGATGGTTCAGATGTTCTCCTGCCCCAAAACCCCATGGCAGATTCCGATCCAGATATCGTTCTTGGCCCAGATAGCATTGCAACTCTGTCTTTTACGAGTGGAAGTACCGGGATACCCAAGGGAGTCAAAGGTCGACATCATAGCTTGACCCACTTCTTCCCATGGATGGGTCACAAGTTCAACATTGGACAAACTTCCAAGTTTACGATGCTTAGTGGTATCGCCCACGACCCTATTCAGCGGGATAGTGAGTTTAGCCAGTAACTCCTCGCATTTCAGATACTTATTCCACCATTTCAGTGTTCACTCCTCTGTTCTTCGGAGCCGAACTCCATGTTCCGACATTTGATGACATTAACACTCCTGGGCGGCTGGCAGAGTGGATGGCAAACAGCGGAGTTACTATAACCCATTTGACACCAGCTATGGGTCAGCTTCTATCAGCCCAAGCTAATCGCCAAATTCCTTCTCTCCTCAATGCTTTCTTCGTGGGGGATGTCCTGACCAAACGTGACTGCACCCGCCTACAATCGTTGGCAGCTAATGTGCGTATCATAAATATGTATGGAACGACGGAGACCCAACGCGCTGTGTCCTACTTCGCCATACCGAGCATTTCTGAAGACTCTACGTTCCTGGCGACTCAAAAAGATATTATGCCCGCTGGTCAAGGCATGCAAAATGTTCAGCTCCTTATTGTGAATAGAAACGACAGGAATATCCCTTCCGCAATCGGAGAGATCGGGGAGATTTATGTACGCTCAGGCGGGCTCGCAGAGGGATATTCAGATTCGGCCGCCACGGCCGAGAAGTTCGTTGTCAACTGGTTCTCCGCGGCAACCAAGCGATGCGACACACTCCTTCAACCAACTAACGGTGCCCCTCCCGGCCCGGAGATAAAACATTGGAAAGGAATTCGTGACCGAATGTATCGATCTGGGGACCTCGGTCGTTACATGCCAAACGGTACTGTGGAATGCACCGGGCGCGCTGACGATCAAGTTAAAATCAGGGGCTTCCGTATCGAGCTGGGAGAGATTGATACACATCTCAGCCAACACCCTCTTGTGAGGGAGAACGTCACGCTAGTTCGAAGAGACAAAGACGAAGAGAAGGTTCTGGTCAGCTACTTCGTGCCGCTCGAAGGTACCGATCTCGATGGCTTTGCTAGCGATCAGCCCGACGAAGGAGACGTCTTTGGCGGTATTCGCAAGTATAAGCGCCTCATCAAGGACATTAGGGAATATCTTAAGAAAAAACTTCCCAGTTACAGTATACCAACTTGTAAGTTTCCACAACTGTTTCGACATGAACGCTTAAAGGACGTCATCTAGTGTTCGTCCCGCTGAACAAAATGCCGCTAAACCCCAACGGGAAGATCGACAAGCCGGCCCTTCCCTTCCCTGACACGGCACAAGCGATTACTTACACTACACGATCTCAAGCAGGTGGTTGTGCTGCTAGTCCAACTGAGGAAACCATGCGGGCTATATGGTCTCGGATTCTCCCGTCTGCGCCATCCCCGATTCCATTTGAGGAGAACTTCTTCGACCTTGGCGGTCATTACATTCTTGCCACGCGGCTCATTTATCCAAAGCGATAGATTCCCTACGTAACGCTGATCTTGGTCTCACTGGTACCCCGGACTTGGTGAATCCTGTAACCCAAATGGACACGGAACAATTACCCGCAAAAAGCCCTCTGGCCAATTACAGTCAAGACTTTGAATTCCTTCGCTCAATGCTACTGTCATCTTACCCTCAACCTACCTTCCCTGCCGCTGGGGACGATATTACTGTTTTCCTCACTGGTGCCACCGGGTTCCTCGGCGCTTTCATTCTGCGTGATCTTCTCTCACATGAGAGGGTCAAAAAAGTCATCTGCATCGTCCGTTCAACAACGGATGCGAAGGCGGGCGAGCGCCTAATGCAAAGCTCTAGCGATCGTGGCGTGTGGGATGAGAGTTGGATTCGTACTGGGCGACTAGAAGTGCTTTGTGGTGACTTGAATAAAGAAGCATTCGGTCTTGACCCTCGCGAGTGGGACCGCACTGCCAGAGAAGCGGACGTGGTACTTCACAACGGAGCCTTGGTAAGCATTTCGTTTTTCCTGTTTCCAAGTCTTCTAGATTCACTTACTTCTGTAAAAGGTCCACTGGGTGTATCCATATGAGAGACTGCGTTCTGCTAACGTCCTAGGTACCTTGAAGGCGATCAAATTCGCGTGCCAAGGAAGACCAAAGCAATTTATCTTTGTGTCAAGTACTTCTGCTATTGACACAGAATATTACATTCGCCTCTCCGAATCCTCGTTACGAGAAGGAAAAGGCGGTGTTTCCGAAGACGACACTCTGGAAGGTTCTCGTACAGGCCTCAAGACGGGATATGGTCAATCTAAGTGGGTATCAGAGAAATTGTTGTTTGAGGCGGGGAAACGGGGACTGCGCGGTTACATCGTTCGTCCGGGTTACATTGTCGGAGATGCAGAAACTGCAGGTGCGTTGCGTGTTAGGTCAGTTGATTGTGTATGTTCACTTAACTTAAGCAAACCCCAGTCACCAACACGGACGATTTTATCTGGCGCCTCACGAAGGGATGCATTCAACTTGGACTTGTCCCTGATATCAACAATACTATCAACATGGTTCCAGTCAACCACGTGGCCTTCTGTATCACACTGGCTGCGGTATCGCCCAACCCAACCGGGCTCACTGTCCTTCATGTACGAGCACGCCCTCTTCCCACATACAATGCCATCTTTTCTTCTCTTTCCCGACACGGCTTCTCTTCGGAACGATGCGAATACCTTGTCTGGAGACGTAAGCTAGAACAGCATGTCATGGAAGTCCAAGACAACGCATTGTTCCCTCTTCTTCACTTCGTACTGGATGACTTACCCACCAGTACGAAGTCTCCTGACGTTGACGATCTGAACATGCAAGCACTGCTTGAAGTCCATGAGGACAAAGGAGACAGAACTGTGTCAGACGGGTTGGTGGCCAAATACCTCTCCTGGCTTATACTTGTCGGATTTCTGCCTAAACCTTCGCTGGATGGAGCAGATCTTCTTCCAGAGTTAAACAATAGTTCCATTAGAAAGGCATTAGGACGTAGCGGGGCTTAGAAACTTTTCCATACATCGTACAATGAGATCTTCTACCTTTGTGTGACTGAATGTCTTCTCAATTCCGACAACTCTCATGGTCCAATGTCAGCAAGTGACTCGTAATGAGTCATCACTGTAACGACATCATCTCCCGTTAGATACTTGTGTTTAGCTAGTAACTGTGGCCAGCCAAACAGAAAGGATCAGTACCGTCTCAAGGTGAATCTAAAAACATACCAATAGCCATACACGCACGCCCTTCCACCCTACCGTATCCATTATGGTACACTTGAAAGCTTCCAAAAATTCTATCACCGTTTTGCGAGGATCCAGTAGATACTGACTTTTCAAATTCGGTTAGCACATGACGGCATTTTTATGATAAGGGTTAAGGCACCGTCGTTTGAAAAAAATCCACCGATTCCAAAGTGCCTGCATTGCCTTCTCCTCGTCTCTTAAATCATCGATTTCAAAGAGTTCCTCATCTCGCTCTAAAAGCGACCATGATGTTAAGCCGTATTTGAAAATGGGTTCTCTCGCAATGACATCAAAAAGACGGGGGCCACAGGGGCGACAGGACAGGCCTAGTAGGCCATTATTGTCGTCATCCACACTTGAAGAGAGACGAGGACAAGACCCAAGGGCTCCGAGCGGGTCCCGAGCATTCGGAGTCTGTTGAGGAAGTTTTCTAGATGTGTCGGGAACGAGAGAAACCGTGCGAGATGTGGGAGTTGGCGAAAGTTCTGATTTGAGTTTGAAGACTGGGATTGGGCCCTCTATGGATGTGGTCCCACGCGCGTCCGCTTGAGATGTTCCGTGATCCATCTCCGACACATGGGGAGCATTAACTGGCGACGAAGGACGTACGGAAAGGTGAGGAGATGAAGAACTGCATTGGATTATCCGATTGACAGATGATTAGATGAAGCCAATCGATTCGCTCACCGCGATGATTCAGTCTCTTCCCACTCGTCACCCAGCACCTCATCTCCAGGAAGCTCCAACACAAGTTCCCAGCTCTGTACCTATGATCAGGCATCAACATTTGACATGGAGGCTACAACTGACCCCGTTTTTCCTCTTTCGCCAACTCCTCTCTACATCACGGTGATCCCATTTGAGATGTGCTTCCAGCACTTCCCTTGTGATGAGGCGCCCTAAGACGTCACACAGGGGACAAACTAGCTGATCTAGGGCTAGTTTCACTTTGTGGACCGCGTATTCCGTCACTTCGTCGTCCCACTCATTTTCTGAGACATCTATGGGTATTTTGTAAAGAATGATTAATGATTGTGCTTGGGGCGAATCAGAGTTCACGGCAAGGCCCATCATTTGGCAGCGTCGGAGAAAGCTGGTCCGGACATTACGTCGAAGAAATGGCAGGCATCCCTTCTTGGCGGCGGCGACTGTCGACAATGAGAGAGTTCCAAACGCCGCAAGCATAGTCTTCCACACAGCGTCATCGTCACAGGCACCAGCTGGTCCAAGCGCGCGACCTGCTGGGACTTTGTTTGTGGGCTTCGGTGTCGTTTTTTCCTCGTCGCTACCTTTCAGACGCCCGTTAAAAGCAACTCGCAGTAAATAAACACATGCTCACTTGATTGGGTGACTCGCTTGTAATTTTTGTTCGATGAAGTGCCCCCGAAAACAATGTTTGCATAAACGGCGCTATTGACCTGGCTGTACTTACATATGAGACCATCTTTAATACAATATTAAAGGAAATGAGGCACTTTCTATGCTGATTCAGCAGCAAAATGTCACGTCTTACGCTTGACGATGCTTGAGTTACTGATCTCGTCCGTCTGGCTCGACTTTTGGCCGCTGTGCCATCCACAAGTCGGCCCGACAGGTTCATATCTCTGGGTCTCCCAGAAACATGATCGATACGTGAGTCATTAACGCTCTTTTGTGGAGCAGGCTTGAGTCGGCGCTCAAGCTGAGAGAATCCAGTAACAGGAGGTTTAACTCCATGATGGAAGCCTGCCACACCGGCGATGGCGTACGGACGTGACGTGATTAAAAGGCGCGGTGCTATATAAGATTGTCAGTCGCTTGGAGAAGACAGAAAGGGTTCGAATAAGACCGCTCTGAGTCTTGCGCACTCCTTTTGTGTCAGGCGCAGTATTATGACCCAGGGACGCCTATAGTACGATTAGACTTAGTCTGAAATGACCACACGATGAACGCGAAGATTTGTACGCCTTGTGAAATGCCAGGATGTGTAGACTTTCTGGCGAGAGCAAACGCATTGGTTCTGCTATCGGGGCTGGGACGTGCTAGTCCATGTGGTCGCTTTTGGAATGTTGGTTCAGTGACACTGGCTTTGCGAGCTTTGCCTGGTACCAATGGAGGCATAGCAATGTTCAGATGGTCAAAGTCTGTACACTAGAAATGGGGCCGCGAAGGCTGTGACTTGATATAGTCATGGCTATGGTAACACGTGATTGATATTATAACGACTATGCACTCGTTGACTTAGGTATATCCGAAATCGCGATGTTCGTATGTGCAAAGCAATGGGACAGCATAACCACATGGAACCGCAACATACAAGGGCGCAATCAACCATAGTTCAACCCGCCATAGTTACGATCTCGCTCTCCACGAGAGCGTTGACTATTATCCCTCCCACCCCCGCGCGATCGACCTTCACCGAAACGATCCACTCCCATCGGCATGGGAGGCCGTGCGGGCAGATGCGAAATTCGAAGCTTCTGATCAGGTTGTGGCGGAGCAGTAAGCACATTCGAGAGATGATATGGTGCAGGGGGTGGACCCTGTGCAGGGTAGTGGATAGGTGGGAGGTTCGTCGGTGCTCCATTTCTATACTCAGGAGGCTGAGGGTATGGATGGCCGGAGGATGATGGAATGCCGAGTCGACTGTGGGGGGGAGGACGGAATCCAGGATGGCCGCGATTATGGTAAGGTGGAACGTTGCTAATCATTGGTGTTGGTGGGAGACGTGGAGGTTCTGTGGGATGTGGAAGAGGGATGGGGGCTTGTGGAGGTTGCTGGCGGCGTCCGCGTTTGTCGAACTCATGGGATGCTTCATAGACGGGTAATCTTAGAGGAGAAATGAGCAGAGCGAAGACAAAACGACAAGCGAAAAACATCACGTTTTGGGATCAGCCGGCAATGGGTCTGTCCAGAAGTAATCATGTTCAAGGGCTTGTGCCGCAGTAATGCGTTCGCCAGGATTGCAAGTTAGTAGCCTGTCAATGAGGTCGCATGTTTCGACGCCAAATCTCACGACAAATCTGTCAGCCAAAAGGACCAACCACACTTCTAGCTATCACTGACTGTTCAAAGACAGATCTAAGGCGTTTTGGATGCTGATTGTGGTGCTTCACTCCTTCACAGCCCGGCAAGATATCGAAATTCGGCCAAGTATGCTGGTTGGGGGTCCCACACATTTGCCATATCTTCTCGAGTTGGTCCAGGTCCGAATTTCCGGGCAGGATAGGATGTCTCAAGAACATCTCTCCGAGTACACAGCTGAGAATAAACGTCATCTAAACGTGAGATACGATGGATGGATTGTATTCATACCCAACCCCCCAGATGTCAATTTCTCCACCGTAATTTCTTGCCCCAAGGAGTAATTCAGGGGGACGGTACCATCGCGTCACGACGCAGTTTGTGTAGCGCCGCTCCTTACTGCGCGAACTTCCCGTATTTGCGTCAGTGGTTGCTGCGCTAGGATCATACGATCGTGCCAGACCGAAGTCCGCGATTCTTAGAGAGCCATTGTTCGAGATCAAAAGATTCGCCGCCTTCATATCACGGTGTAAAATGTGATTCTGAGTGAGAGTACGTCAAATGATATGAGAGGCCCCGAAAGAAAAAAAACGCACTCTATGCATGTATTCTGTGCCCTCAAGAAGTTGTTTCATATAAAGCTTGATTTGACTCGGCTGCATCTTCACACGATCGTTCTCCAATAGCCCAGCTAAATCATGGTCCATATACGGGAATACCATATACACTGACAATGGCCTATCTTTTCCATTACCTATAACTGGTCAATGACGCGCGAGGGTCAGGATAACAAACGACGCACCACGAACGACAAACATATCTAGCAGTTCTACAACATTAGGATGCCTGAGGGCCTTGAGTATTTTAATCTCTCGCAACGCGGTCACGGGCATTCCCTCTTTTTCGTTGTGCATTAAGATGCGCTTCAAGGCGACAACTCTGCCAGTCGGTCGGAATTTCGCTTTATGAACCTCCCTAACAAGGCCATTAGGGTCAAGCATAGGTAGAAGAGAATACAGCATACCCAAAAGTTCCCTCGCCTAGTTTAGTCATGGCGTCATAGTCATCCTGTTGGCCAGAACCTACAAAGCTTCGGCCGTAGGCCTTGTACTCTTCCTCGCGTGTACGACGGAGGGGTGGACGGATTGGGCGCGAAGACTGGTGGGGAGGCTGAAGCTCTTTAGATCTCTCGCCCGTCTTTGAAATAATCTTCTCTGGTAAAGAGGCGTCGGCCACATCTCTGCGCGCCCCCTCGCTACTAGGTGAACGAGAAGGTAGATGAGACACAGAGGGCGGGGAATGGGGGACCACGTGTGCAGCGGGCTTTTTAGGGAGCGGAACGGAGATTGTTGACTGACGTGTTTGAAGCTCAGACCGAGGAGGCGTAGGTGGTGGTGGAGATCTAGGTTGAGGAGGTGTTCGAGATAGGCATGGTGACGAGGAGCGCGGACATCGAATTAGGGAGGGTTGTCGTGGTGAAACTGGACGATAATCATTGGCGACAGTCTTGCCACGAGTGGACTCATACCTCGGTCCATAAGGATCCTTTTCGAGGCCTCGATCGTAGTAGTCACGATATGGTGGCCTCGGGGAATCGTAGTCGTCACCAGGATAATAATCCTCCAGTGGGTCCCTACGATAGTGACCGCGTCCATCATGACACCAACTGCCGGCGGAATCATATCGGGAATGGGGGTGACTATTGTAACGGTCGCGCGGGTCGCGCGAATCAGGAGTTACGTCGGAGAGCCTCTGGTGGGGCGGTGAGGCGGTAATCTGTGAGTCTGTCTCCTCGATGACGACCTGGAACCGGACGAAGAACGCCCAGTGGACCTGGAGCGTGACCTAGCGCGAACTTCTGACCTGCCAGCCCGCCCATAGTCCTCGACAGGAGAGCCCTGAGAAGAACCAGAAGGTTGTCGATCTCGGTGTCTGTCACGAACTTCGCGATTACGGTGCGACGGGTCATTGGTATAAGTGTGGCCGTTCCAACGGCTAGAGCCTGGGGCGTGTTCCTTGGAACCCCCTTCTTCAATACCTGAGGTTCAATCATCAGCTGTAGGTCGCTCCGGTGGTACAGAGTAATGGTCAGAAATGGGATGAGCTGACACACCATTCAAGTTGTTAGGTAAGGCCGCACCCGCCCCAGGGTCTGCCGTTGGGTTGACCCTAGTCTTGAAGGGAAGCTTGACTTTGACAGAGTATCTTGAGGTAGGCTGTGGAGTGCCCAGAGCAGAAGGGAAGTGCGGGGAGGGAACGCGCAAGGAAGGTGGAGGGTCAGCATCGTCTAGCTCACCCTCTTCAGGAGAGGAGCTCCTTTCTTGCCTCTTCGTCGGCCGCGGTCCGGAGCCAGGAGAAGACAACGCTGCGCGTTTTCCCGAACTCTGAAGCATGAAGAAAGGAAAGGGCAGGGCAGGCTACCTCCCGTTTGGAAGGGAGGGCAATGTATCTTTGGGCAGTGGCAGAAACACGGGAGGTGCGGACTTGCTTATGTCATCGACGACGCGGACATGTTTCCTCCCCCGGGTTTGCTGGACGTATCGAATCCGGTTCAGTACACAGAGACCGCGAGCGGTGGAGACGGTGACTGGTTGTCCTTCACCTCGACGAAATTATACACAAACGCGTTCATCGTCTTGCCAGGTCCGCCGCGAAAGGTTACTTCAGAAATGAAACCCGTGGCAAACTGCTTCTTACACACACTCTCACTCGCAGATTCTCCTTGGCTACAAGAAACGTGGATTTGGTGCCGATCTGTAAGTTGACGCGCTCCCTATGTAGCGTGTCAGCGATTTGTTAAGCGCGTGTAGGTATAATGGTTTCGGCGGTAAAGTAGAGGATGGGGAACTGCCGGCGCAAGCGGCTGTTCGTGAACTCAAGGTCTGTACCGCGGTGCTCAATGTAGAGCTTTTGGGATATCTTACAGAGTCCCCACACAAAGGAAGAGTGCGGTATTGAAGCTCCACTCAACCACTGTGGAACCCTCCTTTTTGTCAGCAAGGGAGGGCCGGAGTGGGCGTTTCAGATTGAGCTTTATCGCGCAGATGCATACAGTGGGACCTTGGTCGAGTTTGTCTTTTCCCTTCTTCCCTCTTTCCACCTGATCCGGATCATTTAGGACGGAAGAGATGCGACCTGAGTGGTTTTCTGCTGTCGACTCTCAGTCCCTTGATGTTTCAGAGAAGACCAATGCTATTCTCCCTCCCATACCCTACGATTCTATGTGGCCCGACGATGTTCATTGGGTGCCACTCCTCCTTGCCAACCGTCCCTTCGTCGGCCGCGCCGACTTTGACACCGACGCATCCGGTAAATACACGATGCTTAAATGGTGGTTTGGCGTCCCTTCAGTCGGAAGTGTAATCGATTCATAATATCGATTCCTAATAACATCTTACAATTAACTCTTCCTATGCATCGCAACCTAAAGCAGGTTGACAGCGTCTGATTCTGATCTCCATGGTGGCGTTCGAAAGCGTCCTTCACGGTTACAGGACTCTTGGTGTGTCAACAGTTGGGCACCGTGACGTGACCTACACATAACGATCACTCATCCATGGCTATGAAATATGGTTGCCATCATCTACCCAAAACCAGAGACGCTAACCACTAGAACTAAGGACTTACAGTATGCCTCTTTCTGGCAGCCGGTCGACACAAGGTCATGGTGGTCTGACTTCGGATGTTGAAACTCGATAAAGGATGGGCGCCCTTAACTAAATCACACGGTTAGCATACACTAGACGAGGGAAGTGCTCTCGGATGGCGCTCCTTTACGGTGTAGGGTTTACTTTGTGGTGCGTCTAGGAAGGAACAGTCAATCCCGTCGCCTTAGTCGGACTCTTGGGATGATCAGTGGTCGACAGTGAACCAATTCCCACAACCGCCTCCGAGTCTGACAAGAACAGATAACTCAAACTCGATAGCAAGGTGACAAGACCTGTAATACAGTACATGGACACTGACAATACATGGTATACTTGGGGGGGGAACAACGACCTACAAATAAATACGACCGCAAATTCTCGGAACGCAGAGATATACGCTATTACGGTGCCTTAACCTTTTTTCCCTGACTTCTTTTGCACATGTCTTTTTATTTTTGCCTAGCTCACTAGTTAGCATGACTTCATAAGCGATAGAAAAAAACAAAAGAATCACATTAGCTCGCGTTCGTGCATCACGTCCTGGTCGCCGATTCTCTGGCAGATCATCCCCCGAGTTCAGCGACGATCTCCCTACAGCGGAGTCACTGGGATGATCCTCGATATCTCCGACACTATTATCGGAATCGAAGTGTTCTTCCTCCGACTCGTCGCTGCTATTCTCGCCACGAATATTACGACCACCAGCTCGCAGTCGCCTGACGTACAAGTGCTCAGGTAAGAAAATAAAGGATAGTATGGCTACAACTGACTTTGCGTGGCCGTTTGGTCTGCCACCCTGCTTTTTTCGCTTCTCTGTAGACCTGCGCACGGCCTTTGGGCGATCAGGGGCTTTGAGCTCGGCAGCATTGGCTCTTGCCAACCTGGCCTGGTCGAGCCAGCCCAGTGCCTCTGAAGGAAGGAAAACTTGTTTCAGAATCTATATTAAACGCACAGGTATTCAGCTTATCAAGAATCAAGCAGTGTAGGTAAGCACCTTATTAGCGGCCTCTGCATTGGGCAAGGGACGCAAAATACCAGTCGGCAGCTTAACCTTCATAGGCAAGCTCTGCAGAGTCCATGAGTGTCGCTTCGCCAAGTCCTTAATAATGTGTTGAGCAAGTTCACTCAAAGCGTAGAGATTCTGAAAGTCCTATCATTACACGCTCACGAATAGAGGAGTCCGAAAATTCGCGAACCTCGCTGTATAGGTGCGATGAAGAGTCACGGACAGTCTTGGCTTTCCCAGATAGGTGGTACAGTAACGAAATATTTTCTGCGGAAGCCACCAATGCAAGGTAAAAGTCGATATATCTGACATCGGAATGTCAGACAGAGACTAGAGCGTGAGGGACGAACGTACTTCGCCATGTCGGGCACGCTTTCCTGTGTGAGGGCGAAATCGGGATGATGCGCAAGCAGATGAAGGAACTGGACAAAAACCATCTCGAAATGGTTCATCTTGACACCTGGGAAAGCACAGCACTGTTACATATCACCCGAAAACACACGTTTAAAGACGAACTGGGTGGCGCTGCACGATACGCTAGAGAAACAAATGCTTTTGCCTGGGAAACATGAATTCTACGATAAGGGACAACGAATGCCCACGCACCATGTTCTTAATATCTGCTTCCGGGTCATGAACTGTCAAGAAGGGTATGACATTAAAGTGCGGAGGTAGCTGTTGATGAGTAGCAAGAGATATGAATTTGCGCAAGAACTCGTCGCGAACTTGGTAGCAAGGATCCTATAAGTAGGGTGAATATGAGCACAACCGCACAGCAGTATGGCAGGAGCGGACCTGTATCATAATTGCAAGCGACACAAAATTGTTGGAGACAACAGTGGCAAATTTTGGTACTGTCGAAAGGTGTAACAAAGATACAGCTGCTTGCAACCGCATACGAGCTTTAACCTTTGGGCTGTGAAGGTGTTAGCTCAAGGCAACAGTATTCAAATCTATGGAGGTAAACTAACTCGTCCTCGTTCTCCGCCTTAAGAGATCCACCATGCTCCAACAACGCGAAAAGCATTCTGAGCACGGGTGTCGCAATGTCTAATGCGGTATCCGACGTGGCATGAGCCAGACAACGATTTCTACAGACTTTAAGGGCTTTGATCTTCTTGTTCAATGAAGGAGGTACATCGGATCTTTCTACCCATTCTGAATCAACATCCATTTCGTCCTATATGTAGAAGACAGCTTTAGCGGCGTCGCAGGAACAAACAGGCTGAAGGGACACGGACAGGATCTCGAAGACTGGGGGTCATGAGGATCTGCTTCACGATGAAATTCATGATTTTCTCGCTCTTACTCTCGAAAGCGTCCGGGACCTTATGCACGAGCTCGGCCAGCACTGTGACATGAGCAACAAGCTTCTGGTCGTCTACGTTCTTGAGATCCTCAGAAATGGTCTGGGTTATCAATTTATTAGTGACTTGATCACCTAGGAAACCAACAAAACAAATACGTTGATAATATCTAACCCTAGGTCATCTTTATTTTTCGACATAGCGAGCAGCCTGGCGGAATACTTGGCATGCCGATGATTGGAATCGAGGGCGAATCGCTCGACACGTTCGTTCGTCCGTCTAGTCATAATTATAATGTCACTCAGGGGACGAACTTAATAAGACCGTACTTGTCTCTAGGCACAAGCTCGTCATTGCAATTTGCCAAAGCAGACAAAGCTTGTAGACAGACTCCCACGAGTCGTGCATTCTTCTCGTCAGCGATAGCCTTGGTTAGCGCACCGACGTGGGCTTTATAGATGATAGGGCAATGCTTGGAGATGGAAGTCAATATGATTTCCGCATTGTTTGCCAACAGCTGAGCCTGACTCGTGCCGTAACCATCACCCGCGGGGTCGCCCCGCTGTAGATGCCTCAACAGAGGTGGAACCGAAGATTGATTGACCAAACATAGGCTTGCCCTTCGCAAAAAAATCGCCATAGTAGGGAGCAGCCCTGCTGATGACTGTTCTACACGCCGGAGAAACTCCCGCTAAAAAAATACTGATCAGACAAGGGAAACAGACAGTAGAGAACTGGTCGCACGGATGATTTGACCAAGGACTTGAGACTGGTCTGGGCGTCCATGCAAGTGTCTAAAAGCTTATAAAGGCGACCTTCATTTAACTTAGCGAATGCGGACAAATCATCAGCAGCCTTCTGGGGATCAGGAAATGTAGCTGAGTAAACGTTAGTGGACATCCCCCAGTGTGCCGATGACACGCACCCGAAAGTCTTTGAACACAAATATTCAACTTGCGAACTATTTCGTCCTCATTTTCGTCAATAATGCCTCCCTAATTGAATTTTCAACAAACTGGGGTGGTCAGGGCCTCGCATAAGACTCACATTGTTCTCTTTGCAGTACTGGATAAAGCGTTCGTATATAGATAGTCGACTAGACATGGTTCAGCGGATGAATGACAATGTACTAGACAGTACTTGCGCAATCTTAAGACCAGAGAAGCTGATCAGGGAGCTGATAGTTCTCTCGTTGAGGAATTTCATCGTCGTAAGTAGCCTGTCTGTCCAAGTAGATTCATCTATCTCGCTCTCTTTTAGGGACGAGGAGATAAGCGGAAAGACGTATTCAGCCAAGGCGTGTTCGGCGGTGGCTCTAGAGATACAATCGTAGGGGTGGTCAATGTGTATGCAGGATTGTAAACTTACTTGACCTCTTGTGATTGAGTCAACTGAAGAAGAGATTGAGGAATCCAGGAAAATTGTTTGATTGCACTTTGGTCACCATTCTCACTTATGACAATAAGATTTCCATTTATAAAAAATTAATTAAAGAAAGACTCACATCTCGGGGTATGCAAGACTGTAGAGCTTCCCAATACTGTTGAGGGCTTCAATCCGGACAGCATGCTGGAAAACTGTAAATAATGGCCTAGAATTCAAGCAGAGAGTGGTTACTTTTTTATCAAGACCTCGCTCGGCGACGCGTCGGAGTTGCGCCTCAGATACATGGTGTAAAGCCGTTTCATAATCCAATTGTGAGTATAATTTGCAAACGGCAGCTCTGACTTTCTCATCGGGGTCGAGTAGCTTAGCGCTCAAAGTCTCTGTATTCTATCCCATTAAATAGTGTTGATGAAACGTAATTGGGAGAACAGACCTTCCACAAAGTCCCTTTGCTCGGGGAGGCCGACAAGTAGCCCATACATGGCCTCCACAAAGGCCAAGCGAATTACGGAGGACTTGTCGTTTCGTCTGAGATGCCAAAGACTCCATGTTGTTGGATACCTCCGAAGAAGGTCTGCGCCACCTTTATCTGCGAACATCTCTCCGAGAACCCGCGTTGCCATTATACGCAACGTCAGATCCTCCACTCGCAACTCTTCTTCCAATTGGGGAATGACCAAATGGAGGAGAGGAGAACAGAACTTATTGAGCTGTTTCACAAGTTCATGCGCTTTTCGGATATCATCGAGTTCGTCATCTGGTGAGTGCTGAACAATTATCTCCGTAAAGTATTGGCAAACATGCCGCTGTAGCCTATCTGACGTGGTCTTACAGACTTGAACGGCCAGGCGAAAGGCAGGATTATCCAATCCCTAGATAGCGTGGTCAGTATTCGACAACCATATGTGTGATCGTTGTGTATCCTAACTGCCGAGCCGCGTGGTATCGCAGACTTCTTACACGCGAAGGCGTATACAACGAAGAGGGGAAGGAGGATTCATACGTACCACGTTCTTGTCAAGGAACTGTGCCATTACTATGTCCATCAACTCGGATGGAAGAGAGGTTGCTTCGTCTATCAAAGCCACCAAAATGTCTGCCATATGAAGTTCGATCTTCTTGGAGAGATCATGACGGACAAGGGCGAAAAAGTCACGGAAGATATCGACCATGAGTTCCTCGGAATTCGGAAGGTCACAGATGAGAACAACACTCTTCACAGTGGACAAGGATTCGAGAAGATGGAAGTACTCATTGTAGTATGGAGAGTCTGAACCCTTCAAGCCTGTGGTAAGTTGCCGGAAGAAAAACTGGAAGATGTCGCGGAGTTCATTGTGCGTGTATGGAGCGTCAGGAGCAAAGAGTCTGAGGATGTCAGCCAGACAACAAGCCGCGTAGGCTTTGACTCCTCGATCTTTATGAAGGAGAATGGTATTGTGGATCAGCTCCTTACGGACCGTCGCGAGGGTAGCAGTATCAACACGGTCCTGGTCCAGGTCGGCAAGCTGGGTGTGGAGATTCTTCAGCTTCTTGAGCAACGCATCTGTAGAGAGGCCCTTTCCAACAAGCTTATCGTGAAACTTGAGCTTCTGTGGCGATGCTTGGCCACCCCCACGAGTTTGAGCCACCATGATGCTGGAAAAAGGGAGCCGTTGGGCAAGACCGTGACAGCGCGCTGACTGAGACGCGGCTCGCGTTGTGTGCACTTGTTGGTTGATTACGTAACCCATTGCAAATTCTATTGGCCGTGCTATATGCGGCACTGGAAGTGCACCCCCGCTACTCAATCTCTTGCCGCTCAGTCGCACGCCGTCATGACACCAACACCCGCCAAAAGGGCTCTTCCTTCCAAGGAGTCGTCACTGTTCCGGGAGCTGTTGAACCTATATGAGACTCGTCAACTCAAAAAAGGTCAGAAGACAGCCGACCAAATCCTCAAAAAGTTTCCAGAACACGGAGGTACGTATCACCTTCATATGGACAAGTCGGTCTGATTCGCGGTAATCTTACCAGAGACTTTATGTATGAAGGGTCTCATATTAACCCACATGGGAAAGAGAGAGGAAGGGCTGGAACTTGTCAAGAAAGGTGTTCGCCTGGACTTGACTTCTCACATTGTCTGGCATGTATTTGGCCTGATCCAAAAGGGTGAAAAAAATTACGAAGAGGCTCTGAAATCATATACCCAGGCCCTCCGATTCGACAAGGTGAGCTGAAATTGGGCGCCTACGAATGAGGGCTTCGCCGTGCTCCAACTTTTTCAGGGTCTCGGTGCTCTCAGCAGCCGGCACGAGCAACCCAATAGCGACTTTTCAGTCCGTTTGGTGGTCACGCTGTTGTGTTTTACCCTTCTCGGCTACGTCTGTCTCGCAGATTAAGTTCAAAGATCTGATTCTATGCCCTGTTCCACCCTTGAACTAGGAAAATATGAACATTCTACGAGATGCAGCACATCTTCAGACACAACTGCGCATCTATGACGGCCTCGTAGACACTCGCTTCTTGCTTCTGAAGCTACGACCGAACTTACGGCAAAATTGGATTGGGCTGGCATTGGCATACCACCTCAATGGAAACCTTGCCGAAGCCAAGCGAGTTTTAGAGCAATACGAGCGTTCCCTGAAAGTACGTAGTGAGGCAGTTGCGCTGTCATGTGTGGTAGTTTGATTTATCTTCCATTTCTTAGAACGTACCGGACTACGACCCTGAACAGTCAGACTTGCTGCTCTACCACGTCAAAATCTTGGAGGATATGGATGAATTGACCGAGGCGCTCACACTTCTCGATGTCAATGCGAAATCTAGGGCTATTGTAGACCGCGTTGCTGTGATGGAGACGAGAGGTCTGTACTGGAGTTAGGGTTGCCGGGCTTTGATTGACAGTCCACGGATAACAGCGCGATTACTTTCGAAGCAAGGACCAGGCACGGAGGCAGAGCAAGCTTGGGGCGCCCTTATCCATTGTAATCCAGACAACACGAGCTACTACTACGGGCTTTTTAGCAGTAAAAACATCGATCTCGGTGAGATTTGTCCTGTCTTTTGGCGTATTTTTTCAGTAATAGATTTTTTTGGTTCACTCCAGGAGCTGTTACAGACGCTGACCGTTCCAATACGTTATGTATGTTGCAAGACCTTTCAAAGAAGAATCCTCGTACCACTACCCCTGAGCGTCTGGAGTTGATGGTGGCCTCAGGTCGGTCACAGCCACACGCCGCGAGTTTTGCTCACCTTGTGCTTGAATTGAAGCCGAGGGTTTTAGACCCCTAGCAAATGCTTATCTATTGCGCGGGCTAAAGAGAGGCATACCCTCGCTATTTGTCGATTTGAAACCTTTGTACCAAGATACCCAAAAGCGCGTCATCCTTGAGGAGCTAGTAGATGGCTATCGACGAGCTTTAGAAGAAGGCTGCCTCCCGAATGATTCTCAAAATGATGTCGCAGAAGAGCCAGACAGTGACATGCCAACAACCTACCTCTGGACGCTGTACTTCCTTGCTCAGCACTTTTCTCATATTGGCCAGCACTCGCGTGCGCTGTCCCTCCTTTCTTCTGCCATCTCCCATACACCAACTCTTCCGGAGCTGCATACCTTGAGAGGTCGCATCTTGAAACGCCTTGGAGACCCTCGTGGGGCCTCAGCTGCAGTCAATGAAGCCCGGCTTTTGGATGGCCAGGATCGTTTTTTAAACACTAAATCAGCCAAATACAAGCTCAGAGCTGGTCTAATTGAAGAAGCTAACGACACTCTTGGATTGTTCACAAAGGTATTGGCCGTGCCCTCCCTGTGTCTATCACTAATTTTGTGTATTCTAACATCAGAAGGATGCCATGAGTCCTGGTGCTGACCTGGAAGAGATGCAGTCTCTCCTATACCTTACGGAAGAAGGAAACGCACACCGACGTCAGGGCAAACTGCATCATGCCCTTAAAAAGTATCATGCCGTGCGGAAGGTTAGCTATCTTTGAAGCCACTGGTATTTAATCTCATCTTAAATCATGCTATGCGTAGATATTTGAGGAATTCGAAGACGACCAATTTGATTTCCACGGATATTCCTTACGAAAGTTCACGATAAACATCTACCTGAAGTATGCACTGCAGCATCGGTAAAACTCTCACTGACTTGCCTCGCCAGTCTACTTTCTTGGGAGGATCGGTTGTGGTCTCATCCTGCATATATTCACTGCGCTATATCAGCATCACAGGTAGGCCTCATGATAGTACTGGGAACCATTGGTAATAAACATCGTACTCATTGCGACCACCTCGTAGATTTACGTTCAATTATTTGACAACCCGTCCTGCGCAAGGGACGTTTTATCGACGGGTAAGAACTCCGTTTCTGAAAATCCCGACAAGGCGATGTCTCGTCACGCAGGTTTGTCAGCCGACGAGGAGAAGAAGGCGAAGAAAAGGGCCAAAAAGGCACAGCAGAAGCAAGAGGAACAGAAAAAAGGTGCGGCAGGAAGCACTAAGGAATAGTGATTCTTTTAAGCCTCGTAGTAGCAGCAGCGGCAGCAGCAGCAATAGTGGCCGCGTCAACAAACGAGGACAAAGGTCTTGATTTAACACCCCAGAAAGACGACGACCCCGATGGCATCAAGTTGCTGACAAACCCCGAACCCCTTGAGCGCGCACAGAAACTGCTTTCTCCTTTGCTTCGCATACCTACAAGCAATATCAATGTGTGGATCTTGGTATATGATGTCGCTGTTCGACGGGGTGTGTTAAATGGAACTGAGATACCTCCTTATTCTGAGTTATTATATCCCAGGCAAGTACTTGCAAGCCGTTCGAGCACTCAACCATGCGAAAGTTCTCGATGCCGATCATCCTGAGTTGCATGTTCGCACTCTCCACTTGCGGAAACTATGTCTGTTTTCCTCTCATATAAGCGAGCCTTACTGATCACTATACTCAGATGAGCCCCTTTCAGCTTCTCCCTCTTCTCCAGTTGGAACTGTAGTTTCTGGCGTCTTAGAATCACTGGTTACCAGAGAGATGGCATCAGAAGTCTACAATGCGCAGTATTTGCAGCGGCACTCGGACAATGCCAGCGCTATTCTAGGGGCAGCGCGAGGCCTACAGATCCTTGGTAGCCCGAGAGATGAGATCGAAGGTGTAGTGTTTGGCACTCTTAATCCCGAGACAGATCTTCCTCTCGAGGTATGTGATTTTATCGATTGTAGCGTAAGTGTCGTGCTCAATATCCGTTGCTTTTAGACAGCATTGGACGTGTGGTCGTTCCTGAAGGATATCGGTTCTCCCCGGGTCAACGAATTCCGAATAGCCTGCGATGGAAAATTTGATATGTCGACTGTATTCAAGACACCAGACCAACTTGCCGTCATGAATGTACAACAGCAAGGCACCATGTTGAGGGCTCAGGATGTTGATGACTAGATTCCAGCACTTGACATTATGCCAGTTGTACGACGTACACGGAGGTCTACCGCTTTCGGGAAATCCTGTGTTACCCTCTTTTCTATAGGGACAATTCTTTGCCACGTCCACTGCCGCTCGACAGCTTGTAACGAGCGTGTCATTTTGAGTTAGTGAGCAACTCACTGTAATTTAAACGCATACGTTCTAGATGTCCCCTTGCTCCGCAACTATCGGGGTGGCCGCCTCATTCATAGACCTAGAACGCAACAGGCTGACGAAACTAGCGGCTTGAATGGTCGTCTAGTTCGCGTTCCCATGACTTTCGTCATCACATGTCACCTCATCACTACATCAGTTTTACATTGGTCGTGATTCACGTTTCGGAGCAAGTCAGTATAAAATCAATAGAGATATCTGGTGGTTCATGCCTATTAATAATAGCCGTATGTGCCGGACAGACGCTGCTAGGATCAATTTATTCCAGACATAACAAATTGACGTTTTGGAATTTAAGATTGAACGTTGAGCAGGGATAGAATCCGTATTGGCCTGCCTATATGCAGTACATTATCTACGGCCTCTATTCTAATGGGACAACCGAAAAAAATGGTCTTGAAACACAGTTATCGCGGGGTTTGAACTCAGTGCAAAACTATACAGTAGACCACATCATCGGAAAATGCCGTATCTTCGACAGTCGACAGGCGTGTCGATCGCATAACTCTAAGTACTCTACGTTTTTTGCAACGAAATGGTCAATATTCCCAAGTGCGTTTACCTGAAGAGTACCTTTTTTGGTAGCTGCAACTGACTGCATATACATCGTAGAACCCGGCGGACATGTGAGTTCATGTTCCTTTGAGAAACGCGAGGGGGGGATGATTAACTATAGTGCCTTGACAGTCTGCGCGCACAAGGATTGCAGGAAGCACACGTATGTTGTGACGTTGATCGCCCCTTCTCACTCTCATGAGTCGTGTGCCTTGATGACAGCCCTCACAAAGTGACACAGTACAAGAAGGGTAAAGACTCTCTTGCTGCTCAAGGGAAGCGTCGGTACGATCGCAAACAGTCGGGATATGGTGGGCAGACTAAGCCTGTCTTTCACAAGAAGGTGTGTCCACGTCTTTGGCTAGGTTTTGGCGATGCATGGACTGAGTACCTATTACTGATAGGCCAAGACAACGAAGAAGGTTGTCTTGCGTCTGGAATGCACTGTGTGCAAATATAAGATGCAACTAGCTCTCAAGCGCTGCAAACAGTGCGTCTATTATTCTTTCGCTGGGACGATAGTTGATTATATGCCATAGCTTCGAGCTCGGAGGAGAAAAGAAAACAAAGGGTGCAGCACTCACATTCGTAAGTGTAATATATCACAACATCTTGCGATGGAGCTGAACACTCGGAATCTGTCCAGTAATGTGTACCTTGCTGCATTTTCCCAGGCATGGTCTTCCCTTCTTTGTTTGTGTATACAATCCATTACGAGACACAATACACTTTATTCACAAGTGAATGCCACCGCTGTGTGTGATAATCCATCACTGGGAAAGCGTTTACTTTCTGGGACAACCCCAGTCATCGCCATTCGGCCGAATGAGTCGAGTGGCCCAGATCAGTTACTGGAGGCCTGGATCAATTTGTTTCTCATAACCGAATAGCGCGCAACCGGACAATCTCGCATCCGGCTATTTGCCTTCTGAAACTGTACAATGAATGATGTATGCATGTATGTAATATGACGGTTAAATCGGAATCAAAGTCCAGATGGTAGCCGGTGTAGCCGTGTGCTGCAAATGGTGGTAGACGGTACCGGCAATGGTGTAAAGAGCCGAGCGGGGTGAGCCAAGTGGATCCCGCCCAGAGGGGAATGCGTGGCAAGAAGCGGAGGGCTACGGAAAAGGTACGATAAGTGATGGCAGTGGCGTAATTGGCGACATGCTCGCGGGGAAGGCGGGCCAGAACGAGACGAGACTGCTCGCCGGGAGTTCTCCGGGGTCTTTGTCAACTGTCAATCCACTTATATATTGTCTCGCTCGTTCCACTTTTGCCCATCTCATCATCTTTCTCTTCACCGTTCTCTCTCCGTCTCCACATTCGTTCGTTCACTCGTACGATCCGTCTGACCCTTATTTCTTCCTTTTATCCATAGAGAATTTTTATTTCCTTGCAACCTCTTTCCCCACAAACGACACCGTCGTTGAACACATTTCCCACCCTATTAACGTTCATCTGCTAATCGCCTGATCCTCCAACTTTTGACCTGCACATCCACCGCTTGCTTGCAATGAGGGCCCTCATCCGCCCAGTTTCAGTTCATGCCGCATCTTCACCCATAGAAACTATCGTCTTCTTTTTCGTGGTCGCCACGCTCGCGTACTTCCAGGTCCTCTCCGCCGTGAAGCATTCCTCTTTCTTTGCCCCGACTACCCCACCGCCCTTGCGCCCATCACATGCACTCTGGCGTAGTAACGAGTGGGTTACCGTTCCGGAGGCTGTGTGGTATGATGCACTGGCCCACCAGTCCTCCACTGCCATCGACCTGCAGCAATTGACCATGTCTTTTGACGCCAAGACAGCAAAGAAGGTGCGCACACGTTTTCCTTTCGGCATTGCACTCACTAACTCCTCTTGCAGATCGCAGAGAATCCGATACTTTCTTCGCAGGTCGCGTACTCCTTGGACAACATGACACACTTCCTCACCCATCATTTCCCTACGTCGTCTGGCAAATTGTTTACGGATATTTGCCACTCGGTTTCGACCAACCAAGGTGGAGAAGAAACTTGTTTTACCTCTACTTTTTCAAGTATCCCGAAATCGGAATCTCTGATGCTGTCATTTGCCGCGGGGGGTCGTGAGGACTTCGTCACTGCTCTGGCAAAGCAAAGCCCTTTTATTTCAGAAGAGTTCGGCCCTATTAAATATGTCATCGAGAACCCTGAGCAAGAAGCAATTGCAGCGATGAAGAGTGGTAAATGGGTTGCGTATGCGGCTCGCACTTTAATAGTTCGCTTCTGGGACCTCACGAAAGTGAGTATGGTTCGATTCAGCTATCTGTTGACCGGACTTTCTCACACCATTTCTTCCAGAAAGCGGACAACCTGGACATCCTGCTCGTCCTCGCTGGATATGTATTGATGCATACAACCTTCATCCGTCTTTTCCTCGCATCTCGTAGCCTTGGCTCGAACTTCTGGTTAACCACTGCGATTCTCTCATCGTCAACTCTTTCTTTCATGGTTGCATTGCCCATTGCTGGTTACCTTCGCATCCCTCTTGATCCCGTCAGCCTAATTGAAGCCCTTCCCTTCCTGGTCTGCACGGTCGGCTTCGAGAAACCTCTCCGCCTTGCTCGCGCGGTTTTCGGTCATCCACATCTCATGCAACCTGCTATCCAGGAAGGTCGTTTGCGTGGTCAGATGAAACCAGCTCCAGACCTCATTTTGGAGGCGCTCGATAAAGCGGGCAATATTATCGTTCGGGACTATGCTCTCGAAATTGCCGTACTTCTCATAGGCGCATATAGCAAGGTCGGTGGACTCAAGGAGTTCTGTGCCCTCGCTGCTTTACTCTTAACTGTGGACTGTGTTGCAACGGCGACGTTCTATGTCGCTGTTCTCAGTGTCATGATCGAGGTACGTTTCAAGTCCCCCGACCTCACGTGCCTCTTGGTCCTGGGGTCTTGTCCTGTCTTGATTGTTATTGTGGTATTTACATTGTCTTATTGTCCTAGGTGCGCCGCATTAAGATGTTCCGCGCCTTGTCCTCGCGGAGGTCATCTATGTCGGATGGCAAGCAACCCGTAATTGTGAACGGCCAAATTCAGATGCCAAAACTCAGCCTGCGTCAGCGGACCTCGGCTGCATTGTTGGGCGTAAAGGGCTCTTTGCTCAGGTCTCAGTCCAAGGAAAAGGTTGGAAAGGAGGAGAACCCTGTCGCTCGGTTGAAGCTATTGCTGGTGCGTGTTTCCCCCTCCGGTTAGAGCACCGAGATGACTCTGGTCTTGTAGATTGTCTCATTCCTCTCGCTCCATTTGCTGAACCTGTGTGCCACGTTCACCCCTGGTGCAGCTGTGCCTCGCCTTCAGCAGGTACAAAGCTCCCGTTATGCCAAGGATGCCTTCCCTGGCTTCCGCACCGTCGACATCACCAGCCTCCCTGTCGAACAGTCACTTTCTAGCCTTTCAGCCCTTCGCAACGAAACTGAGTTGATAGTGCGCATATCAGCACCGGTTCATATTCGCATGGTGCCCATTATCTCGCCCTACCTTCATAAGGAGGCCAAGGCCAAGGGACGCGATGCAGATGATATGATTGACAGTTTCATGTCTTCATGGACTCGGCTCGTCGGTGACCCCATCCTATCGAAATGGATTGTGCTACTCCTCGGTGTCAGTGTCGCCCTTAACGGCTACCTTCTTAAGGGCATTTCTACCGGGACCGGCTCTACTCGCGGAGTCCAACAGCCTCAGAATGTCCGGTTCAACGCCGTCGACCGAGGTCGGGAGAAGCAACTTGGCATCCCACCCACTCTCGTTGCGCCTGTCCCAATCTTCCCGGGTTCTCGTAAAGAAGATGTTGCCGTTTATTCTGCTGCACCTCCGATCGTTCGACCTATCCCTGTGCCAGCGAGGGCACCTTCCGTCAATGGAATTTCGTCACTCTTGGAGTCAGTCGATGAGAAACTCAAAGCACAGCAGCCCACATTCACGACAGGCGACGAATCAGATTCACAAGATGAAGAGTCTAGCACAAAGGAGACCTCAACTCATATACGTTCGCTGGAAGAGTGTGTTGACATCTTCGAGAATGGTCCCCGCCCGGCCTCGGTGTCACTCTCGTTACTCAATGATGAAGAGGTTATTCTTTTGGCCCAGAATGGTAAAATCCAAGCGTATGCTCTTGAGAAAGTTTTAGGCGATTTTGAACGCGCAGTTCTGATTCGAAGGGCATTAATCTGTACGTCCACTCAACTTTCTGCTTGAACCATCGTGGCTGACAGTGGGTTGCAGCTCGGTCATCGAAAACCAAGACGCTCGAGCACTCCAATATACCCATGTCGAACTACGATTATTCCCGCGTCATTGGAGCCTGTTGTGAGAATGTTGTCGGCTATATTCCTCTTCCCCTCGGCATTGCCGGCCCTCTCAATATCGATGGTCAGCTGTACTCAATTCCCATGGCGACAGCTGAGGGTACACTTGTGGCTTCAACGTCCCGTGGTTGCAAAGCTCTCAACGCCGGAGGAGGTGTCACTACTGTTGTCACCAACGATGGCATGACGCGTGGACCTGCTATCGATTTCCCGTCTGTTGCTCTCGCCGCCGCTGCCAAAGCGTGGATCGACTCTGCAGAGGGCAGCGCGATACTCAAGGAAGCGTTCGAGAGTACATCGCGCTTTGCAAAGCTGCAGAGGCTGAAGACGGCCATGGCTGGTCGGACGCTGTTTGTGCGGTTTGCGACGACCACTGGCGATGCAATGGGCATGAACATGATTTCGAAAGGTACAGAGAAAGCGCTAGACGCCATGAGCAAGTACTTCCCGGAGATGATCGTCCTCGCTCTCTCTGGTAACTATTGTACCGACAAGAAGCCCGCCGCGATTAACTGGATCGAGGGACGTGGCAAGAGCGTTGTTGCAGAGGCAATCTTACCCGGGCATATTGTCAAGTCGGTGCTGAAGACTACACCAGAGGCGTTGTGTAACCTAAACACGAAGAAAAACCTCGTCGGTAGTGCGATGGCCGGCTCCGTCGGCGGTTTCAACGCTCACGCTGCAAACATCTTGACTGCGGTATTCCTTGCCACTGGACAAGACCCAGCACAGAATGTGGAATCGTCTAATTGCATGACCCTGATGGAATTGTGAGTTGGGTTTTCTGCCGCATCTGACTCCTTGCTGATAAGAGTGCTAGAACGAACGACAATAAGGATGTTCTTGTCACCATCACAATGCCCTGCATAGAAGTCGGCACAGTTGGCGGTGGTACCGTCCTTGCCCCTCAGCAATCCGTATTGGAGATGCTAGGTGTAAAGGGCGCCCATCCGACTGTGCCAGGTCAGAATGCACAACAGCTTGCTCGCATCATAGCCGCTGCCGTTATGGCAGGTGAGCTTTCCCTCCTTAGCGCCCTTGCTGCTGGCCACCTCGTTCGGGCGCACCTTGTCCACAACCGCTCGCAAATAAACACGCCATCGTCCTCGCGACCGATTTCACCTGGACCCGAAACGCCCCCGAATGTGCCTTGGGCTCCAGGACCCCCCAACTTGAAATCCATAACCAAAGTGACCGCAGGGCCTTTGACAGCATCTTCGTCTACAACGTCCCTACCTGGTTACAATATAGATCCAAGACCCTGAGGCACAGGAGTCCGGCTCTATGTTATTCCGTTATCTGTCCTTTTGTATTACCCTTGTTATACGGTAGTCCTATGCGCTTAATTGGCAGGAGGTAGTCGTTTATCCTCACTTACCTCATACATTGCTTTCATCTATAACGAATACGAACAATGTCCGGCTAGCACAACGGACTGAAATGTGTATATACGAACTTTGTCCTTACTAAATAAATGCCGTGTGGGGGTTGCTTACATGTCTAATTGACCTAAATTTGTTCATTTGTGACTGCCCGCCTAGCTCAATCGGATAGAGCGTCAGACTCTTATGGTGGGTGATCTGAAGGCTGCGAGTTCGACCCTCGCGGTGGGCTAATCCTTGATCTTTTTCGATCTCTGTCCCTTTCACTCCAAATATACATCGGACCAATTTTTGGGGAGCAGCCACAAGCATGCTCGAAAGTCTCCGGAGAAAGGTGGTCTGGGTTATGAACCCCAATGGACGACCCTCACTGCGTTGTGTAAGCTGGTGGAGGAGCACAAGAAAGCGGTCGGTCGATTTGAAGCGACGTCGTCGGGCGGTGCTATCGGTTTGGATTGGGACGTGCTTGAATCGCAGGAGTGGAGGTAATCGGAAGCTTTCCTACTCTGCACAATGAATGATGCGCTAGATGACGTTGTTATTTGAACCGTGGTCCGACATCGAGGGTATTCACTGGTGGCCAATTCCGCGAATCGTCCCAAATGAGGGGTACCATGATGATAAGGGAGAACAGCGAAGGCCGGAGACTGATAAGCATTGAGGGCCGGTATAAACTGACTGAGAGGGCAAAGGAAAGGCCTGGACGATAATCCCATCAAAGACCGCAGGAGGTGTAGTTCCTCAAATATGTGGGAAAATAAAAGCATGGCCGTGGTGGGCAGCTGAGGGAAAACGGTCTGCCCATCGATAAGAATGGTGAGGACGTGTAGTAGACATCTCTGTAAATACGGGCGGACCGGCATCTACTAGTCACTATGCCGAATGCCTGCCTACCTACATCAGAATTTGGGGAGCCTCGTGGATCAGACGCTGTTCGTAGCAGGATTGTGCAAGGGAGGCGTTCCCCACGTAAATGAAATTCTGGAGGATGTCTTGGACCCCCCGCCGCGCGAAGTAATAGTACTATATGGGCCGCACAGAATATCGCCTCCGGTGCCGTAAATACTACCATTCCCCAGTCACAGATACCCTGTACGAAGCCGGTCCTTCCCCGGATGGCAGTGGGGTCCGGTCGGCCGGCCGAACTAGCCTTTCAGCCTTGAGCTTGGACGCTGCATAATTCGAAAACATCTCTTCGACGACTGTCGTCACCGTCGATGGTCTGCACAGAAAACGTCGGTTGTTTCTCCCATGGCCAAAGCCACAGCCGCGCGCGGCGTATGGACATGATACCACTCGAGGTATAGACAGCTGAGGGTGCTCACGCCTGTGGCGCGCGCGGCATCCAATACGTTTTGCGTCCCTTCAGCGTTCGCTTTCTCGGACAGGGGCAACAGTCTGGCATCGCGCTCTTGGAAGCAAATGTTGGCCGCGGTGTGAAAAACGGTCGTCTCTGTCTATGTCCCGACGATCTCGGCGGATGGCTCAGAGCAGCCCCGAGGTGACCGAGTCAATGGCCAGGTGCGCTGAAAGCCTCCTGGACCTGCTCTCGATCGGAGATGTCGACGAGCCGGAAGTCGACGTCTTTGGCTAAGCCGGTCGTCAGATCAGGGCGCGTATGTCCAAGACTCGGATCTGCTTCGGATACGTTACTCGCCGCGCTCGAGCAGATGGCAAACGGCCCAGCCGCCGAGAAAGCCAGCCTGACGAGAGTGGCGAAGGAGTCCAGTTAGCTATGTGGTGCGCCACACCTCGAACTACGGCTTGCTTGGCTAATTGTTAAACATACCCGACGACGATACCTTCTCCCTGTCCTTGGTGGGAGGAACGTCTTGGTCGAATCTCGTTGTCTTTCTAAAGCGTCTCTTGTACTGATCCTATGCGGGGAGAAAGCAGAGGCCACCTCATGGGGCAGCTTCATGAGCTTAGCATCGTTCAAACGACAGTACAGGTATAGGAGAAACGCGAAAAGGAAGAGGGTAATCGTGGGGTTCATTCGTACTGCAGAAGTCGTCTGTCCTGTCTTGGTCAGCTCATCACTTGCATCACCATGTCGCCGTGATGATCTGGAAGTTCTGTTTTTGCGTAGCGGCATGATCCAATGTGAGTGCTGTGAGCGCTCATGCCCATCAGCAACTTAAGTCCACATATATTGACACGCCCAACGGCCGCGAAGCACACTACAGATTGGATCTACAGATTGAGCATGTAAACGAGAGCGGTGCCTAGGCAGGAGGCGGAGGTGGTGGTGCTGATTCACTGGGAGGCGGGGCAGGAGCCGCTGGACCCCCAGCACCCGCAGCAGCGGCATCCGGAGCTGTATACCCCTGAGATGCATAATACTGATTATACTGTGCCATCTGGCTTGCTTGCCATTCTTTAAACTCCGGCGAATTCACGTCATAGCCATAGGCAGCCCTGGGTGTTGTCTATTAGGAGTGACTCGGGTCCTTGAAAGGTACGAAACGCACCAATATGCCGCATATGCATCCATGTCCGTTGGAGCCGGTGCAGCATGAGCGGTTCCTGGGGCACCTGTAGCCCCATCGGAAGGCGGTGGCGGTGGTTGTTCACCGGGTGGCGGTGGTTGTTCACCGGGTGGCGGTGGCGGTGGAGCTGCAGATGGAGGAGGGGGAGCATAGCCCTGGAAAGAGGCGGATCAGAACAAAAGGAGAGGATGGAGCCGGATGGAGCATCTGATATTAAGGGTACGTACACCTACACCCATCGTGCCATACGAGGCATACTGCATTTGGGCCTGGTGAAGCTCCATCTGTTGCTGATGCAGCATCGCCTTGACCTTTGCGTACTCCCCTCGGACGACCTCAAGTAGCTTTGCGTACTCCCCTCGGACGACCTCAAGTAGGTCATCAGTCAGCGCCTTTGCGCGTGCGACTTGTCCATCTTCGGGCCCACTAGGGAGGCTGTCAGACACAACTTAAGACGCCAGGACTTAGACGCACGTTATGTGAATGTGCATAGGCTCTTCTGACTCCTTCCCCGTTTCTTGATCCACAAACCCTGACCCTTGGCCTTTGATCTGTACGCGAGTCCCCGTTTCTTGCTGTATATATTTGACGAACATGCCCTGCGGACGCTCCGTGAGAAACGCCTATGTCGAATGACTAGACACTTACAGTAGGGCCAACGACCTTGGCGCGCACGTTAAAATTACGGATTGACTCTAAGCCGATGAAGATTTTCTCTTCAGGCCATTTGCGCTGAAAGGGATGTGAGCGCAAGCAGCGCGCTATCAC
>WNFQ01001284.1_pt1 | contig 32659 bp, 32 predicted proteins | sample 5400171 | NCBI WGS metagenome assembly WNFQ01 (sample SAMN13153356, study PRJNA577476) | soil metagenome | isolation source: 20 cm soil under Madrone tree | place: USA:California | collected 2016-06-14
ACGGAATGATGCAAAAGGAAGCGCCAGTTTATAAACGCATCGTGCTCAAACTGAGCGGCGAAGCGATGCAGGAGCGCGGCGCCCGGGACAACATTTCGCCGACGGTCGTGCGTGAGATTGCCGAGCGCATAAAAGAGGTGCGCGATCTCGGTGTGCAGGTGGCGGTGGTGATCGGCGGAGGAAATATCTGGCGCGGGCTTTCTGCGTCACATCGGGGCATGGACCGCACCACCGCTGATTACATGGGGATGCTTGCCACCGTAATCAACGCGCTGGCGTTACGCAGTACGCTCGACCAGATGGGCGTGGAGACGCGCGTGCAGACGGCCATCGAAATGAAAAATGTCGCCGAGCCGTTCATTCTTGGCCGGGCTATTCGCCATCTCGAACTAGGCCGCGTTGTTATTTTCGCCGCGGGCACTGGCAATCCCTATTTTTCGACCGACACAACGGCGGCGCTCCGGGGGAGCGAGATTCGTGCCGAAGTGATTTTGAAAGCCACTAAAGTCGATGGCGTCTATGATCGAGATCCAAATACGTACGCAGATGCGCGGCTTTATGATCGGCTCACATTCACTGAAGCACTCACGAAGCGTCTTCAGATTATGGACTCGACGGCGTTTAGCCTTTGCATGGACAACAAAATCCCGATCGTTGTGTTCGACATGTATAGACCAGGCGCCATTCGCGACGTCGTGCTGGGGCGAAAAGTCGGGACACTGGTTTCCGATGAACCGCAACCAAGTAAAAATTCAGGCGCATGAGTAGAGACGACATTCTTTTGGAGGCGGAGATGTCGATGGAAAAAAGCGTCGACTACATGGTGCACGAATTCGCCGCGGTCCGCACCGGTAAAGCCTCGCCCGGGCTAGTGGAAAACGTGGATGTCCAGGCTTACGGATCGACCATGAAATTGAAGCAGCTCGCATTGATTACGACGCCTGAGGCGCGCTTGCTCGTTGTTCAACCGTTTGACGCCGGCACAGTGCAGGATATCGAGAGAGCATTGAAGGAATCGAAGATCGGGATCACGCCCGCGGTCGATGGAAAAATCATTCGGCTGCCGATTCCAGAGTTATCGGAGGAGAGGCGTAAAGATCTCGCCCGTTCACTAGGAAAAATGGCCGAGGAAGCGCGTGTCCGGGTCCGCGCCAACAGACGTGCGGCGCTCGACGAAGCAAAGAAACTTAAAGCCGCGGGCGGATTAACCGAAGACGGACTGCACGATTTGGAAAATGAAGTGCAAAAGCTCACGGATCGCTTTGTTAAATCGATCGACGATCATCTCAAGCACAAGGAAACGGAGATCATGAAGGTGTAACGATTTTCTAATCTTCCTCTCCCTCCCCTCTTGCTCTCTCCTGCAGAACGAAAATTGGGACCAAGAGGAAGCGGAAGATTTACAATCGCACCAGATCGACCAGAAACTGGCACCAGAGATAAATCATCCCGCGCCAGGAATATTTTACATCGCCTGCGGCGGTTTGTTTGAGAACGCCCTTATGAATGTTGTGCGCGATTTGGTCGCGCAGATCATTTTCCATTTCCGTCTGAATCCGGTCTTCATCGAGCGCATCAATCACATCCGGGTTCACCCCATTTCGGCGGAGAAACTCACGATGGCTTTGATATAGCTGCCAAAATGATTGATCCGGTCGCTGACGGTTGGTGCGGAATTGGGGCGTGAGCTTTAAACCGTAGGAGAGCGGATAATTCCAGGTCGTCCAAACGGTGCCGCTCTTTGCGCGCGACGAAATCCGCAGGTAATAAAACGAAAGATCATGCTGTTCATTCAGGCAGATGGCGGCCTGCGCGCGATCTTCCTCTTTGTAAAACAAGCGGAAAAACTGCCGGTAATCCTCCCAGTCCCACCCAGCGTCGCCTACATGGACAAATCCTTCCTCCTCGATCTCGCGCGTGATCTCGCTGAGCGCGGGGAACGTATCGGAAGATGGCGGACTTTTGGGCCGAAGCTGTTTTTCCTTCGGCAGCCGAAGCACTCGGATTCGAGTAAGAATTTCGAGCCACGGCAGAAAGAGCCAGGCCGCCGCGGCCACCAAACCGAGGGCCCAGTTTCCAGTAATAAAATAGATGGCGAGAAACGTGGTGCCGAGAATTCCGAGGGCGCCGGCCTTTTGCGAATACGAATTTTGAAAACTCCGCAGAGCGATGCTGAGCACCGCCACGCCGAGCGTCAGAAAGAGGCCAAAAAGCATTAGGGATTGATCTGGTGCTCGTTCAGAAATTTCTCGAGCTGATCGGCATCGAAATTGGCCAGAACTTTATCACCTGCCACGAAGGTGGGCACATAAGTTTGAGCCGAGAGCTGCTTCATTTCTTCGTATGCCTGTCGATCTTTGCCGACGTCAATTTCCCGAAAGCGGTACCCCTTCTCGCTGAGAAAATCCTTCGCGTCAATGCACCACGAGCACCATTCGCGACTGTAAAGCTTTAATTCCACGGTTGCGGCGGGAATAAACAGTCCATTCCGAGAACGTCAACCCCACGGCGGCGGTTTCAGTACGACTTTGCCCAGACGACGCGGCGCGAGCTTGGTTCCCCCGTAAAGATGCACCGCCCAGGCTCGGAATTGCCCAATGGAATGACGCGAATAGTGACTTTGAGATCGTTCTTGATTTGCTCTTCGACTTCGCGCGAGCCGTTCCAGTGCGCGAGAGCAAACCCCCCATGGATTTCCGGTTTGGCGGCGCTCTTCGGCGTGAAGAAATTGTAGAATTCATCCTTACTGGCTATCACGCGCGTGTTCTCGTCACAGAACTTCTTCGCGCGCTCGTAGAGCGTATTCTGGATCGACATGAGAATTTCGGAGGCACGCGCGACAAATTCTTCCATCGGCATCGACTCCTTCGCCTTCACCGCCTGATCACGCCGGCTGACCGCGACCGAATTGTTTTCGAGATCGCGTGGACCGATTTCGACACGCAATGGCACGCCTTTCTTGATCCATTCCCAATTCTTTACGCCGCCGCCGATTTCGCGCCGATCGACTTCCACTTCGATCGGAAGATCGACATATCGAATTTCGCGCAATTGTTTCGCGAGTTTGTCGCAAGCTTCCAGCACCCTGGCGCGTGTTTCTTCTTTTGGCGTAATCGGTAAAATCACGATCTGCGTTGGCGCGATACGCGGCGGCAAGACAACGCCGTCATCGTCGCCGTGCATCATCACAACCGTGCCGATCAACCGCGTGGTCATTCCCCAGCTTGTGGTCCATCCGAATTCCTGTTTGCCTTCGCGGTTCTGAAATTGAATGCCGCTGGCACGGGCAAAATTTTGCCCGAGAAAATGTGAGGTGCCGGCCTGGATCGCTTTCCGGTCCTGCACCATCGCTTCGATCGATAAGGTTTGCACCGCTCCGGGAAAACGTTCGCTCTCCGATTTTTCGCCACTAAAAACAGGAATGGCGAGATGATCGCGCACGAAACGCTCGTAAACGTCGAGCATCTGTTTCGTCTCGGCGCGGGCCTCGGCCTCGGTTTCGTGGACGGTGTGGCCTTCCTGCCAAAGAAATTCGGTCGTGCGTAAAAAAAGGCGCGGCCGCATTTCCCAACGCACAACGTTTGCCCACTGATTGATCAGGATGGGAAGATCACGATATGACTGCACCCATTTCGCGTAGCTCGCTCCGATGATGGTCTCCGACGTTGGCCGGACCACCAGCGGCTCGGTCAGCGCGCTCGCCGGTTTCAATTTGCCATCCGCATCCGCCTCGAGCCGGCTGTGAGTGACGACCGCGCATTCTTTGGCGAAGCCTTCGACATGCTCCGCTTCCCTCGCGAAATAACTCAGTGGAATAAACAGAGGAAAATACGCGTTTCGATGTCCGGTCGCGCGAAACATCGCATCGAGTTGGCGCTGCATGTTCTCCCAAACTCCGTAGCCCCACGGCCGGATCACCATGCAGCCGCGCACGTCCGAAGGCTCGGCCAGTTCGGCCGCACGGACCGCCTGCTGATACCATTCGGGGAAGTCTTCGTCGCGCCGGGGAGTGATAGCGGTTTTAGTAGCGGTGGTATTCATTGTGAGGACGTTTCACAGAAACGCCCTACAATTGTAGGGCGGCTGTGTCACCCGCCAACTGCGATTTTTATGCGTAACGCGACTGCCAAATGTTTGGGCTCTCACTTGGCCCGCTCGATGTAGCTGTTGGCAAAATCAATCGTGCAAACACTGCCATACCGTGAATGCGGCCCGGAGGCGGCGCCGGCGTAGTTGAAATTGGGATTGAAAATATTTTTGCGATGTGGGCGAGCTGGTTGGCCATCGTCGATGATGAATGTAAGAACGACTTCGCGTGCGGTCGTTTTTCCATAGGCGATGTTTTCACCCCAAAGGCCGGTCCAAATTCCATAACGGCTAAGGCGATTACTGGGAGTGCTCCGGTCGCTGCCACCATGCCCGGTGCGCCCGCCAGCCTGATCGGCACAATGATCGGACGCCGCGCGACACATTCCCGGCGAGAGCGTGAGCGATCCTTCCGGAGGAGCGGCACGAAGAAAGCGCACGGCTTCATCGATCGCGCTCAACCCTTCTTTCATCCGCCATTTCGTTCCTCCCGGGGGAACGACAGAGCCACTGTCGTAACGCGGGCGCAACTCTTCGACGTAGGTTGCGTAAAGAGCGGGGTTTTGTCGCGCAAGATTCATCTCCCGAATAATGGCGCTGGCCGACACGCCTTCGTCTTGCCTTGCAGCAGCGCTGCCGGTGGCGAGCGCGCAAAACAGACCGAGCTGGACTAAGCGGATCTCAATCGGAAATTTGACACTCGGTGACACGTCCCGTAGTTTTCGTGCCTTTTCTGCCCTGATGAAAACTTTTTCTGCCAAAGCCGCCGACGTATCGCGTAAATGGTGGCTGATCGATGCGCGGGACCAGGTGTTGGGCCAGGTCGCGCTAAAGGCCGCCAACTTATTGCGCGGCAAAGAGAAAGTGATTTTGACGCCCCACATCGATACGGGTGATTTTGTGATCGTCATTAATGCGGAGAAAGTGCGACTGACGGGGAAAAAAGAGGAACAGAAAAGCTACATGAGCTTTTCGGGGTACGTGGGTGGCCACAAATCGGAGAATGTTCGGGCCCGTCGCCTTCGGCATCCGGAACTGTTGATCGAGCGGGCCGTGCGCGGAATGATCCCGCACAATCGGCTGGGTCGCGCAATTTATCGGAAACTGAAAGTTTATCGCGGGGATGCGCATCCCCATGCCGCACAGCAGCCGCAGGTCATCGCACTTGCCCATAAATAACCATTATGCCATCAACTCAGGAATTCATTGCCACGGGCCGGCGCAAGACTTCGGTCGCGCGGATCCGCATGTTGCCGGGCAGTGGCAAGATCGACATCAACGGCCGCAGTTTTGAAGATTATTTTCCGACCGCGCCGTTACAGAATGCGGTGTTGCAACCGCTGCAAACGGCAAAGCTCGTGAATGCATATGATCTCTGGATTAACGCAAGTGGCGGCGGTGCGACCGGGCAGGCTGGCGCGGTGCGGCTCGCGATTTCGCGGGCGCTTGTTCAGGCAGATAGCAACCTGCGTAGCGCATTGAAGAGCGAAGGTTTGCTCCGTCGAGATCCACGGATGAAGGAAAGAAAGAAGTCGGGGCAACCCGGAGCGCGGAAACGTTTCCAGTTCTCGAAACGATAAGTTGGCGGCTGTCCTCAGCCGCAATTTCGGCTATTCCGGCTTCGCCGTTGGCGCAGTTCTCGGAGCAGCAGACCCCGCTGGCATTGGACTTGGTGCTGCCAAAAACGGCGGGATTGCCGGTGTTGCTATCGGCTCCGATGGCCCACTCGGTTTCAGCAAGCGCAGTTGCTGCATCGCCTCGCCGGCCCAAAAGCTCTCCCTATATTGCGTCAGGATGGTCTCGCAGATACGGCGCCCTTCGTCGTTTCGGTTTTGCGCTTTCAAAAGGTACACTTGCGAAAGCAGCGCCAGGGGAGCGTTAAAACTCTTCGGATCGCTGGATGCAATCTGTTGGTACATTGACAATGCGTCCTTGCTTTTCCCCAGCGATTCCAAATTGGCTGCCATTGCCATTCGCGCCGTGCTCACCAACTCGTGCTTCGGATTCTTCGTGATAAAAATCTGAAGGGTTACGTTCGCGTCGGCAAACTTCTTCTCAGTGCGCTGAGCTTCGGCGAGTAGAAGATAAGCATCGGCACCAGCAGGCGTGTTCGGATAACGCACGGTCACCTCCTCGTAATCGTGCGCGTTCTTTGCCCTGCCTAACAAGGCCGATGCTGCCGCCGCCGTGCGATCGGAATAAAAGCGGTAACCTCCAAAACCGACAAGGCCGAGCAGGAGGACACTCAGCGCGGCGATAATCTCATTTTTAAATCGCTCCCAAAACACGCGCGTTTCAAGCGCTGCATCGCGGGAAGGCGGTGGAACCGTCGGCATAACTCGATATTAATTGCTCCTCTCGGCAAGTCGAACTGCACGAGCGTCGTCTTATGCCACGCGAGGCTTTTTTGCGCAAGCGTTACGCACCCGTTTCCTTCGCTTAATAGGGCAACCGCAAAAGGTCATACTGCGGCTGCTGAAATGATCGTTAGCGAGAATCTCGGCTTCGATCTTATCCGGGTCGAGCCGCCCCTTTTCGTGTTGAGCATTTGTCGTTTCGTTAGACGGGCTCATCCATCATCAATTCGTTTTGCTCATTGCACACGGCCTTGCACGCGGGGTCGGGGAAAGTGTTAACTCTACGACATGAACCTATGGCATGAATATTGGACCCCGGTCCGCGTGTTTCTCGGCCTCGGCGCTGACCCGCAGACACTCACCTTGGTGCAGGTTTCACTGCGCGGAATCATCGTTTTCGTTTTTACGCTCTTGATGGTGCGCGTCAGCGCCCGGCGATCGCTGGCGCGCCGCACCGTTTTCGACAGCGTTTTTCTCGTGATCCTCGCCTCCGTCCTGGCGCGCGCGATCAATGGATCGGCGGATTTGCTCCCTACTGTCGGCGGCGGGTTCGCCATGGTTGCGTTTCATCGATTGCTGGCCTGGATTGCGTTCTATTCGCATGGCTTCGGCAATCTCATCAAAGGCACAGAGGAACTACTCCTCCGCGACGGCGAATTGGTGCACGCGGGGTTGCGTAGTAACCACATCACGAGACACGATCTCGAGGAAGATTTACGACTCGATTTGCACTCCGAAGATTTCAGTCGCATCCGAAGCGCGCGCCTCGAACGCAGCGGTGGAATCAGTTTCATCTGCAAATAATCACGCGGTCTCAATTCGATATTGGACGTTCGGCGCCTGCCGCGCCGTAGCCTTGCGAAGGCGGGCTGAGCGTTCGACGTTCAATTGATGCAGCCACACGACAAACTCTTCATTCCCGGGCCGGTCGAGGTTTCCGTGAAAACCTGGGCGGCGTTTTCGCGCCCGATGATTGGGCATCGCGGCGAAGATTTTCAAAACCTGTACCGCTCGGTTCATCCAAACCTGCAGACCTTGTTCGGGACAAAGCAGCCGGTGTTTCTTTCCACCTCCTCTGCATGGGGTGTGATGGAGGCATCGATCCGGAATTTGGTTGATCGGACTGTCCTTTGCTGCATGTGCGGAGCGTTTTCCGACAAATGGTCCGATGTCGCCAAGCGTTGCGGAAAAAATGCCGGGGCACTCCAGGTCGATTGGGGAAAACATATCGATCACAAGGTGGTGGATCGACAATTAGCGACCGGAAAGTTCGACACTGTCACGTTGATTCACAACGAGACCTCCACCGGCGTCATGAATCCGCTCGGAGAGATCTCCTGTATTCTCGCCAAATATCCTGACGTAACGCTCATCGTCGACACCGTTTCGTCATTTTCCGGAGTGAAGATCGACATGGACGCGCTTGGCATCGACGTGATGCTCACAGGCGCGCAAAAAGCGCTGGCCCTCCCGCCGGGTTTCTCGTTGTTCTCCGTTTCGGAAAAGGCATTCGCGCGCGCCGAAAAAATTCCGAACCGTGGATTTTATTTCGATTTCCTCGAATTCAGGAAACAGCAGGCGCAGTGGATGACGCCAAGCACGCCGAGCATCGCGCATATTCACGCACTGCAATCAAAACTCGACGAAATCTTCGACGAAGGCCTCGACGCGCGCTTTGATCGGCACTCGCGCACAAACGCGCTCGTGCATCATTGGGTCCGCCGCACCGGCTTCGACTTTTTCGCCGAGGACGGATTTCGATCAAAAACGCTCACCTGCGTGAAGAACAACAAAGGCATTGATGTTCTCGCATTTGCGAGGAAACTTCGTGAAAGACACCACCTCGTCATCGACCCGGGTTACGGCAAAATCAAAGGTCAAACCTTCCGCCTTTCCAACATGGGCGACGAAACCGAAGAAACGGTTTCGTACTTGCTCGCGTGCATCGACGACGTTCTTTAACGGCGTCTTTTCATCACAGCCGTATGTCAGCGATCGAAGCTTCTGATCTGACCAAATTTTATCGCACGTACCGGAAGGAACGCGGTCTCTGGGGTTCGATCAAAGGCCTGATAAGGCGGCGGTACGATGAAACGCGGGCGGCCGACCACGTCTCGTTCCAGATCGAGGAAGGGGAGTTTGTCGGCTTTCTTGGCCCGAACGGCGCGGGCAAAACCACCGTGCTCAAAATGCTTTCCGGTCTGCTCAACCCGACCTCGGGTGATGCGCGCGTGCTCGGGTTCGTTCCCTGGGAGCGGCGCAACGAAATGAAACGCCAGTTTAGCCTGCTCATGGGACAAAAGAATGCACTGTGGTGGGACCTGCCCGCGCAGGAATCGCTCGAGCTCAACCGCGCGATCTACGGGATTGATCGCGGTCGGTTCAAAAAGGTCGTAGACGGATTGTCAGAACTCTTGGAAGTGGAGGACAAAATGAATGTGATGGTGCGGGAGCTCTCGTTAGGCGAACGAATGAAAATGGAGCTGATCTCCGCGCTCATTCATGAGCCGCGCGTGCTGTTTCTCGATGAACCGACAATCGGACTGGACGTCGTCAGCCAAAAACGTGTGCGCGAATTTCTCCGTATTTACAACGAGGAACATCGCATCGTCACGCTACTAACGAGCCATTACATGCAGGACATCGAAGAGCTTTGTCATCGCGTCCTCGTGATTGATCACGGCAAAATCTTCTTCGACGGGCCGCTGACACAGATCATCGATCGATTTTCAGGGCATAAAATTCTCAGTCTCACTTTTGAAAAAGCGGCGACGCGCGATCTTTCCGCGTTCGGCGAAGTGACGGAACAAACGCCTGTTTCAGTGCAGCTGAAAGTGCCGCGCGCAAAAGTCACCGAAACGTGCCGGCAACTGCTCGAGGCCTGTGATGTCAGCGACATCAATGTCCAGGAGGTGCCGGTCGAAGAAGTGATTCGCCAACTTTTCGGCGAACGCGCGGAGAAAAGCAATTTGGGACGAGACGGCGAATCTAGCTGAGCGCTAGCAGAATGCTTTTCTCCATCCCTTCGGCAAAGGTGGGATAGCGTGGAATCCAGTCGAGATGACGCAGCCTTGCATTGCTCACACGTTTGTTGCTGGCGCCGCGCTTGGGCGCCGCTGTCGATCTTCCCATCGGTGAAATTGGACGATTCAGCTTTGCCGCCAACCATCGGTAACATTCGCTTTGTAAAATCGGCTGATCATCAACCACATTGTAAATCTCGCGCGCGGGTGAAGGTCGATTCACTAGGAGAAAAAGCGCGGCAGCGATATCGTCTCGATGGATTTGGTTAAGAAACCGGTCGTTTTCCAGATCGATAATCGCTTCACCAGCCAAAAACTTGCTCAATAGCGCTGAACGCCCCGGCCCGTAGATTCCCGCAAGCCGCGCCACGATCCCGCCCTGGGCGAGAACTAGCTGTTCCGTTTCAAGCAATATTCGACCGGTCTCGCGCGCAGGTTGGGTCTCGCTCTTTTCAGTGACCCACGAACCATCACGTTGTGCGTAAACACTGGTGCTGCTCGTAAAGAGCACCTTCGATCCAGCAAATCGATCGAGGAGACTGCGCGCGCCATTCAAGTAAATTTGCCGATAAGCGTCGATCCCCCCGCCGCCTGAGCTGGCGCAGTGGATTACAGCGTCGAATGTTCCGGCACGCGCGTAAACGTGAGCCCGGTCTGCAACGTCGACCGCATAAACAGGATACGGCTTGGCAGAAAGCTTCGCCGCAGATTCCGCGGAACGCGTCCAGCCTTCCACCGTCCAGCCGGCGGCATGGAACAAATCGGCGGTTGCCTGCCCGACATAACCGCACCCAGCGATCAAGATTCGCGGCATGACTGATAATCGTCACGCTGCCGCAGCCGCGATTTCAATCTCCGCAAAAATATTTTTCTGAACGGCGCGAACTTGCCTGAGACGAATCAGTTCCAAGAGCGCGAGAAAAGTCACAACGACTTCCAGGCGCGAGACGACAGCCCCGAACAAATCGGAAAAACGGACGGGAGCGCCAACTGCGACTCGTTGCAAAATGGCATCGATCTTTTCCGAAACGCTAAAACGTTCGCCGAAAATCTCCTGCACGTCTTCGCGCGCTTCCACCCTTTTAATCACCGTTTGGAACGCATTAATCAGCTGGAAAATTCCAACTTCTCCCAGGCGCAGGGGATCCTGCAAATGCGATGGGCCTCCTTCGCGCGCGAAAATGCGCTCTTGTTCGAGTGCGCGCTGATGCAATTCTGCCGCCGCCTCCTTAAACTTTTTGTACTCGATCAATTGCCGGATTAAATCCCAGCGAGGATCGTCTTCCTCGGCATCTTCTTCTGGCGGCTGTTGATCGACCGGCAACAGGCTGCGGCTTTTCAGGTAAATGAGATTGGCCGCCATCACGATGAATTCGCCGGCAAGCTCGATATTCAGTTCTTTGAATGCCTGGAGATATTCGAGGTACTGGCCAGTGATGCGCTCAATCGAAATGTCATAGATATCGATTTCGTCCTGTTTGATCAGGTAAAGCAGGAGATCGAGCGGCCCCTCGAAAACCTCAAGTTTGACCTTGTAATCGGTTTCCATGCGTTGCCGGCCAGTTTAAATCAGCTGGGGGAAGCTGTCAGCTTCCTCGATAAGCTACAAGCTTCTTAAGCAGGAACGTTTCGGTGGATCCAAACGCTGTTCACGAGCCCGAGTCCAAACATAATCATCAGCACAAACGAGCCGCTATAACTGATGAGCGGCAATGGCACTCCGGTGATCGGCAACATCGAGATCGTCATTCCCATATTCTGAAAGATGTGTGTGAAGATGAGCGCCGTAATCCCAACTACCAGAAGCACGCCTAATAGATCGCCCGCAAAAAGTCCAACGAACAGACACGTGAGAAGAAGCAAGGCGAACGCGCCGATGAGAAACATTCCCCCGACAAATCCCCATTGCTCGCCGATCGCGGAGAATATGTAGTCGTTGTGCACGGCCGTCGCGGGCAGAAAGCCGAGCTCGATTTGGGTATTTGGCGCTTTGAATCCTTTTCCCGACCATCCGCCCGACCCAATTGCAATGAGAGACTGATTGATCGCCCAGGCTGCACCCTGTTTGTCGATATCGGGGTGTGTAAAGGCGGTGATCCGTTGTTGCTGGTACGGTTTCAAACCCAGGTGGATCGCGATCGGAACAAAAGCGATGCCGATAAGAATGATGCAAATCAAATAGCGCAGGGGAAGGCCCGCGACGAATAACAGTGCCAGAAGCACCGGTATCCAAATGATCACTTCCCCGAGGTCCGGCTGTACCAGGATTAACAGACATGGTGCGCCCGCAATTGCGGCACAAAGCAACAGTCGCAGCATCGGGTGGATTTCACGAAATTGGCTCAAGAACAACGCCAGCACCATGATGCCTGCCACCACCGCAAGCTGGGCTGGTTGAAAGTTAATCGGCCCCAGATGCAACCAACTGCGTGCACCATAAACTCTCGATCCCATAAAATGGGTCATTATCAAAAGGACGATGCCGGCCAAGTACATCGGCAAAGCGCCCCAGCGAACCCAGCGATAGTCGATTAGACTCGCAATCATGAAGGCAAAGAAACCGACGACGACCCAGTTCGCCTGCTTGCGCCAGAAATCCGCCGTATAGGAATCTCCGTGCATATAAGTCGCGCTATAGATCGCTACCACTCCAAAGATGGCAAGCGCGAGCATGGTGATTAGCAGGAGCCAATTGAGGCCGAGCAATTTTCTAAGAAAGGGCGTCATGCTGATTTGATCTGGCTCAAACTTCCGGCCGCAACCGCCAGGAAGTTAGAACCATTATACGCAAGTTACGATTCTGGCAAAACGTCCGACGCTCAAATGAAAGGATCGTCTAGTCAGGCTTTGCGAGGATCAGTTCGATATTCGGCTTTGCGGCTAGGCCTTGTGCGTTTGCTGGAATAGCATAATTACTTGTGGATCAGCTGTTTGCGATTTTTCTACCAAAAATTGGCGCTTCGCTTGTCACCCGATTTAAAGGCCACTAAAGTAGTCTCGACTTGTTCGTTTAGGGGGACCGGCAGATGGCCAAAAAGACAAAGAGAAAGACCAAAAGAAAACTCGCGCATCCAAAGCTGCCAATGCAGCGGCAGCTGAATTTGCAGCACGAGGGAACGCATTTCGATCTGCGTCCAATTTTTGAACGATTAAACGAACGCTATTTCCGCAGGCGTCTTCGCGGCTATAAGGTCACGTGGGGCCGCCGGCGAAAACATCGGCCGCGGGAATATTTTGTCTTTGGGACGATTCAGGAAGAAGATCGCGTCATCCGAATCAATCCGGCGCTTGATCAACCCTTCGTGCCGCCCTGGTTTCTGCGTTACGTCCTTTATCACGAAATGCTGCATTCGGTGGTGCCGGATAAGACGCTGCCAGGCGGCCGTCGTCGGGTGCACACGGAAGAGTTCAGCCGTCGCGAGCGCAGGTTTCCGGGTTATTTGCGGGCGCGTCGCTGGGAAGAGGAAAACCTCGCGCGTTTCCTGCGGTGATAAGTGCGCTGCTGCACTGCCAAGGCGTTTCTCCTTCTCAAGGGACAGAGAGTAGGATGTACGGATTCAGCGGCTTTCGCTCGCGGTCGGCCTGCTCTGCGATTCAGACGGCGAGGGCGTCGTCGCTACGTTCTTTTTGATCAGGTACCAAAGCGTCGTTGCGAGCAGGAGGGAGATCAACTTCGCGCGCCAGTTTTTCAGTATCAGTCTCTTCATAGCTGCTATGTAATAAAAGTTCGGCGATGCGTTGACGAAATGTTTCTGGAGTAAAATTGCGCTCGATTCGCCGCCGGTGGCAAATGGAAATCCCGCCCGTCTCTTCGGAGACGACCACCGCCACGGCGTCTGATTCTTCCGTGATTCCGAGCCCAGCGCGGTGCCGCAGGCCAAGACTTCGATCAAGCGTTTCCCGCTGACTTACAGGGAAAATACAGGCCGCGGCTGCGATCCGACCGTTGCGAATGATTACACCACCATCGTGGAGAGCGGATTTGGGATGAAAAATCGCCAGGGTGAGCTCAACAGAGAACTCCCCATCGATCGTCACGCCCGTTTCTTCATAAACGCGAATCGACGTATCACGCTCAATTGCAATCAGCGCACCGAACTGTTTGTTTGCCAGTTGCGTTACTGCCTCAGCCAGATCGTGGACGGTCTCTCGTTTTTCGCTCGTCAACGAGAAAATCGGATGCCCGCCAAGTGCGGCCAGACCGCGTCGCAGCTCCGGTTGAAAGATCACTACCAGGGCAACTGCGAGGAAAACCGAGAAACTGCGTACGATCCAGCCGATAACAACCAGATTCAGCAATTGCGAAATCAACGTCAGCGTCAGAAAAACGATCGCCAGTCCGGTCAACACCTTTGCGCCGCGCGTTCCGCGAAAATAAAGGTAGCCGTAGTAGATCGCCACGCTCAGCAAAATGATTTCAAAAGCGCTGCGCCATCCTCTGATCCAGAGATGAACGAGTTGATCGATCATTTCGTCCTTTGAAGCATTGCTTCCGTTACTCGTAGCGCATTTGCAGTTTCTTTGACGTCATGGACGCGGAACACATCCGCGCCCCGTGCGCGCAAAAGCGAGGTCAAAGCCACCGCGGGAGCGAGCCGATCCTCCATATTTGATGAGCCTATCAGTTTCACCAGAAACGATTTGCGGGAAACACCAACCGCGAGCGGTCGATCGTGCACACGAAGTTGCTCAAGATGTGCGAGCAGCTCAAGATTATGTTTAAGCGTTTTCCCAAAACCAATTCCCGGATCAAACGCAATCGCCATGGGGTCAATACCGCACTCTATGGCGCGCGCATGTTGTTGTCGAAAAAAATCAGCCACTTCCGAGACAACGTCAGTATATCGCGGTTCCATCTGCATCGTCCGCGGATTTCCTTGCATGTGCATGATAATGAAACCCGATTTGCTTTCGGCAACCAGCGGCATCATTTCTTTGTCGCCTCGTCCTCCGGTAACGTCGTTTACAATCGAAGCTCCTGCCTGGATTGCCGCATACGCAACTTCGGCCTTCGAAGTATCGATCGAGATCAAGATGTCGATCTTAGCCCGCAATTTCTCGATCACGTGAATGACACGGCGCATTTCCTCTTCTGCCGCGACACCTTCGGAGCCGGGTCGCGTCGATTCGCCACCAACGTCAATGATCTGCGCGCCCTCTTCCGCCATTTCCAGTCCGTGCTCAACCGCTTTCTCAGCCGTGAAAAATTTTCCTCTATCAGAGAATGAATCCGGCGTGACATTCAAGACACCCATGATTAGCCCGTGCCGGGAGAGATCAAAAATGTGATCGCGAAATTTCCAAACCCTCTCACCCATCATGCGTGAGACTAACACACACGATGCTTTATTCGAAGCGTTGTGGGGTGCTTGTGCCAAGCACCGGGGGAAAAAACAGGCGCTTGCCACCAGCGCCTCTATCTCACTTCTTCCGCGAGTAACGCCCCATTAGTTCGCCTTGAGCGAGCACATGTCCTTTCATCGCCGCGTCAAGCTGGCCGCGTTTTGCGCCGAAGGGCAAATCCAGCTCGCGATCAAGGGCCAAAACCTTGAAGTAATAACGGTGCGTGCCAGAAGGCGGGCACGGTCCACCGTAACCGGATTTGCCCAAGTCATTTGTCCCCTGTACGCCTTTTGGCATGCTTCCCTCCCCGCTGGCGCTCGCCTGCGGCGGGAGGGCTTTTCGCGCCGGCAGGAACGTCCGCAATTTGCAAGGGCGGGTTGGTATCCGCGCCGTCACATGTAAATTTTGCTGGAATGTTTGCACCTTCTTGAAAAGCAGAACTTGTGATCTTCATCTTGACACCTCCTGCGGCAAATAAAGCCGCTGTCGCCACTGCAATTGCAAATGCGCCAGCAATAATCGCTCGTTGCATTTATTAGATCTTCGGTTGAAACCTCGTTACATCGCTAACAACTCAACGATATGGTTTCGCTCGCATGACTCAAAACGGACGTAATATTCGAGAGCGAATTCTGGCCATTCTCGCCTCGCCTGACTACCGGCCGCTCGATAAGAGTGAACTGGCAAGGGCGCTCGGGCGTAAGAGCGGTGTCCGGATGGCATTAAATCAGGTGCTGCGCGACCTCGAACGCTCCGGCGAGATCGCGCGGATTCGCAAGAATCGTTATGTCTTGCCGGCGGAAGCCGATCTTGTCACCGGCACATTGTCGATCCATCAGAATGGATATGGATTTCTAATCACCGAAAAACCGGGCCAGGCGGATATTTTTGTCGCAGCCGAAAATACCGGTACAGCAATGCACGGCGATCGCGTCGTTGTGCGCATCACTCGCGATCAACCCTACACCCGCACCAAAGGACGACAGGAAGGCCGCGTAATTCGAATTTTGGAGCGCGCGCACGATACAATCGTCGGCACGCTGCAGCATTCCCGTAATTTCTATTACGTCGTTCCAGACGATCCACGAATCGTCCACGATGTATATGTCCGGCCTGTAAAAGATCGGCGGTCGGAGACCGTCGCTACAGTCGGTGACAAAGTTGTCGTTCGACTCGAGCCTTGGGAGTCGCGCCACGTTAATCCAGAAGGCGACATCATCGAGATACTCGGGCCCGCCTCGGCGCCGGGCGTGGATATGCTGTCGATCATTCGGAAATATCATTTGCCGACCGAATTTCCGGGAGACGTTATTGATCAAGCAAATCGGATTTCCGAAACCGTCGATGCACGGAAACTCGAGGAACGTGAAGATTTGCGGAAGAAATTTATCGTCACCATCGATCCGGACGATGCACGCGATTTCGACGACGCGATTCACGTCGAAAAGATCGACAATGCCGGTTGGCGACTCGGGGTGCACATTGCTGATGTCGCCGCCTACGTTGAACCGGGCAGTGCCCTCGATCGCGAAGCGCACCGGCGCGGTAACAGTGTTTATCTGCCGGACCGAGTAATTCCGATGTTGCCGGAGCGCCTCAGTAACGGCGTGTGCAGTCTTAATCCGGGAGTCGATCGGCTCACCCACTCGGTATTCATCCAGTTCGACAAAAATGGAGTCGCGAAAAGCGCACGCTTCGAGAAGAGCGTGATTCGCAGCGCACACCGCCTGACTTACAAGCAGGCTTACGCGATCCTGAAATCTTCACCTCGAGACCAGTTAGGCGAACAGCTGCACGTTGCCTGGGAACTGGCGTCGTTGCTGCGACGGAAGCGATTCGAACACGGCTCGCTCGACCTCGATTTTCCGGAGGTAAAGGTGCGTCTGGACACGAACGGCAGGCCTGCCCAGCTAGAGCGAATCGAAAATGACGAATCGCACCAACTGATCGAGGAATGCATGCTCGCCGCAAACGAAGCGGTCGCACGGGAACTGAAAAAGCGCGAAGTCCCGACGATCTACCGTGTTCACGAAAATCCCGATCCGGAGAAGTTGGCGGAGTATCGTGAGTTCGTGCTCAGCTTTAACTACAAGGTCGGCGATTTAACCCATCGCGCTGAATTGCAGCGCCTGCTTGCCTCCACTCGCGGGAAACCAGAAGAGCAAGCCGTCAAGATCGGTCTATTGAAAAGCCTAAAACGCGCCCGTTACGCTCCGCAGCCGCTCGGACATTATGGGCTGGCCAAGCCGAACTACCTGCATTTCACCAGCCCGATCCGGCGTTATGCCGATCTTGTCGTGCATCGCGCTCTCGCCAAACACAATGGAAAATCCCAGTCGCGGATCGACATCGGTCAGATCGCATCGATTGCCGAGCACATTTCAACGACCGAGCGCACCGCAGCCGATGCGGAAATCGAGGCCGTCCGCATAAAGAAGCTCGAGTTTTTCCAGCGTCAGCTCGACGACCACAACCCGCAGATTTTTCGCGCGGCGATTGTCGATGTCCGCAACTACGGCTTGGTGGTCGAATTACCGGATGCTCTGATCACCGGGCTCGTCCATGTCTCCTCGCTCGCGAACGACTTTTACGTATTCGAGCCGGCGCAGCGGCGATTGATCGGCAGACGATCTCGGAAGCGATTCAGCGTAGGCGATGAGGTCCGTGTCTTCGTCGTGCGTGTCGACGCATTCAAACGGCAAGTCGATTTCGCGATTGCGCTGGAAGCGCCGATCAAAATGAGGCCTGGCAAAGCCCATCAGCGTATTGCTTCTACCGGCAGGAATCGTCCGCGCGGCTAGACGGTCGCCGCGGGATGCGATAAAGTTGCGCGAGTGAACCGCCTGTACTTCACCGTCTCGAAGAGGCGCCGAATCTCTTGACGTACAACCGCGACGAGACGGCAGTTCATTTTCCAAACAACCCGAATCGCCGGAGGAAATGGCGGCCGCACACCGCGCGATGGACGTTTGCCCCACGTTGGCAATTGGAAACGACGGCTAATTGGTGTTGGTGCCGATTGGCATGAGTCGGCACCAACATCTAAAAAACCACGTCGATCTCCTCCGCCTTACATTCCTTGATCGCCTCGAGGCAGGCATTCCCGTCCTTGCCGAGGTCCAACGTCTTTGCGCGCTCATTCAAGGCTCGCACCTTTTCATTCCACTGGGGGAGGCTGCCCTTCCAGACCACCTGGCTTGCATAGTTTCCCCGGATAGCGCCATCAGGATCCCTAATCTGGACGCGCATGCGCACGATGCTGACGTTAGAACTGCCAAAGGCGAAGACGTAGCTCTCGATAGGAAAAAAGGCCCAATCATCCGGGGCGCTATGACTGGAGATAACGCTCAGGGAACTCATCAGCGCCGACATCATATTGTCGTGCGAAACGACGATGGTATGGCTGCCTTTGGGTCGGGACATCATGTAATTGACGGGAAACACGCTCACCGCATCGGAAAGCGGAGACGGCTCGCTTGTGAAGAAACGGATTCCCAGGCTGTCCACCCCCCGTTGCAGAGCGACTTTTCCCAATTGCGCGAGAGGACCACGATCGGAAGACGGAAAGATTTGCGGCAAAGGAGGCCCCAGATCCGCGATCATTTCAATGATGGAAGCAAGGGCTGCAAGCTGGTCGTAATCCTTGGGCAACGAGCCGTCCGGCGAATAAACCGGGTCTGGAATCACCACCGGGGAGTTCAGGTCGATGGCCGCGCGCACCGTGTTCAAAAAATCTTGAAAGGTCGCTTTCAACTTCGGCAGATCGGGAGAGGCTTTGAGAAGCTGAAGATAGACGTCGGCGGGGACGCAATCCTTGACGGGATGGTCGCTGCTCACCACGTCGACAGCTTTTCCCGAAACTGTCTTGCATCCGGTGAACTTGATCGCCGGATTGTGTTCCGCATCTTTCTCCTCGATGCCCCTCCTCAAATAGAGGGCCGTCCAAAAGGTGCGCTCGGCGGCGAGCTCTGCGCGAACTTCATCCCAGTGGCCGTCGAAAACTTTCTTTTCAGCGATGGCCCCCACAGCGAGAGCCGCGGCCTTTTGCAGACCGGGACCAGCGAAATGCTCAGCGATGATCAGGCCTTGGGGCGTCGCGTCCTCACCGTAGCTGAGAGTGGGAATTGAAATGTCGATCCCGTATTGGGGGAGGGAGATCTTTTGCGGTCCCACATTCTTGGAAATGCCCCGAAAAGTATGCCGGGAAAACACGACGAGGGTCGTGTTATCCCGGCCTCGGACAGGTTTAGACGAGAAAAGGCACGGGGGAAAAAGCAACAACATCAAGAAACCGAGTAAACAAAACCGCATTAGATCCTTATTGTTCATCGAGAGGATGCCTTCGTAGATATGCGAAGATTGCAAACGCGATTAGCTTGCGTCAAATCTGAAGCTCTGCGACGTTTAACGCGTGCCAGAGCGCGACGCAATGAATCGGCACCAACACCGGCTAATTTGATATTGCGACGGTCACAGATCGCCGCTGTAGAAGCTCAAATGTCTTCATCCACTGCCACTGCTCCGCCGTACTCACGGGCAAATCCGTTCCCCGGTAAACTTGTTGTCAATCGCCGTCTTAGCGGTCCGGAGTCGAAAAAGGATACGCGCCATTTTGAAATCGATCTCACCGGTTGGGGATTGAGCTACGAGGTCGGCGATTCACTAGCGGTTTATGCAATGAATGATCTGCAACTGGTCGATGAAATCATTCATGCACTCGGCGCGACCGGCGATGAACAGGTGCCGCGACCAAAAGGACCGACAACGACATTACGCGAAGCGCTGCTGCGAGACTACGGCATCACGCAGCCGACGCCCAAGTTTTTGAAAGCGATCACAGCACGCGCAAACTCTTCGACGCTGCTGAAGGATCTGCTCCAGCCGGGACGCAAAGAAGATTTAGATCGATATCTCTGGGGAATGGAAGTGATTGATTTTTTGAATGAGCATCCTTCGGCAAAGTTTAGCCCGCAAGAATTCGTCGGGCTACTCACGAAATTGCAGCCGCGACTTTATTCCGTCGCGTCGAGCCTAAAGGCCTATCCCGAGCAGGTGCACTTTATCGTGGACGTGATCCGTTACGAAAGTCATGGGCGCGTACGTAAAGGTGTCGCGTCATCGTTTCTCGCCGAACGGGCAAACGATGGGCCGGTGCCTGTTTTCCCAAGTGTCGCGAAACATTTTCATCTGCCGGAAAATCCGGACACACCCATCATCATGGTCGGGCCCGGAACGGGCGTCGCACCATTTCGAGCGTATTTGCAGGAACGAAAAGCTCTCGGAGCGAAAGGAAAGAACTGGCTTTTCTTCGGATCGCAACACGAGAAATGCGATTTTGCTTACGGCGAGGAATTCGAGGCTTTTAAAAAAGAAGGAATTCTCACCCGGCTTGATTGCGCCTGGTCACGGGATCAACCCGAGAAAATTTACGTGCAGCACCGGATGAGGGACAACGCCACCGAGATTTGGAAGTGGCTCGACGCGGAAGGTGCGCACTTCTTCGTGTGCGGCGACGCGCGCCGCATGGCCAAGGATGTCGATGCCGCACTGCGCAAAATTGTGCAGGAACATGGCGGTAAAAGCTTCGAACAGGCCAACGAATACGTTGAAAAGCTCAAGAGCGAAAAGCGCTACAAGCGCGACGTATATTGAGATCGGTCCGTGTTTAATCTGTCCAAATCTGTGGCATAATAAGTCTTCAATCTTAATGCCATGCACGAGAATACCGAATTCACACTGAGCCGCGATTGCGAGGCGATCCAGATCCCGAGTGGGCAGAAAACGACGATCCCAATTGGAACGCAGGGCGTGATTACGCAAAGCCTCGGGGGAAGTTACACAATTGCAACCTATCAGGGCCTCGCACGGATTGCGGAGAAAGATCTGGACGCTTTGGGACTGGAAAAACCGAGGGCGCAGGCGGTTGAAAAGCCTGCGAGCACCACAAATGGTCAGGTTTCAGAAGAAGATGTCTGGAACCAACTCCGCCAGTGTTTCGACCCGGAGATCCCGGTGAACATTGTCGATCTTGGCCTTGTTTACGACTGCCGGTTAATCAATAAGCCAGAAGGCGGCACCAAAGTGGAAGTGAAGATGACTTTGACGGCGCCCGGCTGCGGTATGGGACCGGCAATCGCGCACGATGCGCAGAGCAAAATTCTATCCATCGACGGAGTGGATGAAGCCGATGTCCAGCTCGTTTGGGATCCGCCTTGGAATCAAAACATGATCAGCGAAGCAGGACGGATGAAGCTCGGCATGATTTGACCGCGTATTCCGCATGACGCGATGCATGCCGTCTCCTCAGGAAAAACTGTCGAGGAGAAAACGCGTAATATTCTGAGGGAAATTTTTGCTGGCTGTTCGCTCAATAAAGTCAGCGTTCGTCTTTGGGATGGAACGATGTGGCCGGACGACCGACCTCGGGATGCCACGCTGGCGCTAAAACATCCCGGCGCACTCGGGCGAATGCTTTTACCCGGTACGGAAGTCGGCTTGGCCGAAGCGTATCTTCATAACGACTTCGACGTGGAAGGCGATGTCGAGATGGCTTTCGAGGTCGGCGATTTTTTGCTCGGGCGTCTTAATGATTGGAAGAAAAAGCTGAAGCTCGGCGGTCTGCTAATCATGCTTCCGGAGCGTGATGGAAGATCGACAATGCAACGCGCCGCGAAGCAATTGTTACCGCGAATTGGTGGCAAGCGTCACTCGCCAGAGCGTGACCGGCGCGTGGTAACGTTTCACTACGATGTATCCAATGATTTCTATCAGCTCTGGCTGGATCGCCGCCTGGTTTATTCGTGCGCGTACTTCAAATCGCGAAGCGATGATCTCGACATTGCGCAAAAACAAAAGCTTGATTACATCTGCCGCAAATTGCGACTGCGTGCGGGGCAACAACTGCTGGACATTGGTTGTGGCTGGGGCGCGCTAGTCATTCATGCCGCAAAACACTTCGCCGTACGCGCCGAGGGAATCACGTTGAGTAAACTGCAAGCGGAATGGGCCCGCGCCCGGATTGCCGAAGCTGGGTTGGAAAAAAATGCAGCGGTCCGCCTCGGCGATTATCGAGAGATCTGTGCAAACGGCGGCGAATTTTACGATGCGATTGTGAGCGTTGGCATGGCCGAACACGTCGGGCGCGAGCGGCTCCCGGGTTACTTCGCAGCCGTCCGTCGTGTGCTCAAGCCCGGTGGAGTTTTTCTGAATCAAGCAATCGGCGAGAACGTTGTGGCGCGGCCGGATAATCGGAACGGATCATTCATCGAGGAATACGTTTTCCCCGACGGCGATATTCCGCCGCTGCCAGTGATGCTGCGCGCTGCGGAGTCCGCTCGCTTTGAAATTCGCGATGTCGAGAACTTGCGCGAACACTATGCGCTCACGCTGCGGCACTGGCTTCACCGATTGGAAGCGCACCACGATGAAGCGCTGCGCTTCGTCGATGAAGCCACGTATCGCGTGTGGCGTCTTTATATTGCCGGCTCCGCACACGGATTTCGAACTGGTTACATCGCAGTTTACCAAACACTGCTGGCAAAACTGGATTCGTCGCGCGAAACGAAACTGCCTCTCACCCGAGACGATTGGTACGAGCAATAGCCTGCGATATAAGGCGCGACACGATTTATTTTTCTTGCGGCATTGACACTGTTTGCGCGGGTTCTATACTCGTCCACTCTCGCTTCCATTAGAGAAGACTTTTCGCCGAGACGACCGCAACCATATGCCTTCGACCGAAGTTATTTTAACCGAAAATGTTCCCGGTTTGGGCGCTGAAGCGGACGTGCTCAAAGTGCGGCGCGGTTATGCCCGCAATTATCTGCTGCCACGCGGCAAAGCGCACGAAGTTACGCCGGCGAGCCTGCGACAAATCGATGCTCTCAAAGCCAAGCGCGCCGAACGTGAAGCGCGCGAGCTAAACGAGGCCGAAGAATTAGCCCGTCGAATCGGCAAAGCCCGAATTACGTTTACGCTCGAAACCGGTGAAACCGGCAAAGCATTTGGATCAGTCACCGCGCAGGACATCGTGAATCGGTTGAAAAACGAACTCGGCGCGGAGATTGATCGACACAAGATCGCTCTGGATCGGCCAATCAAAGATACCGGCGAGCACGAGGTCGCCATTAAGCTGCACCACGACGTGACGGCGCAATTTGTTTTTCAGGTGAAATCCGCAGACGAGTCCCGCGAGCGCGGGGCGGAGACGGCGAGCGCTGCGGCCGAGGAACCTGAAAAGAAAAAACATCGACCGTTTTTCCGAAGAAAAAGAGAAACCAAATAAATGCCGAGTTCTCAAGGCTCTCAGCCTGGGAAATCTCGTAAGACAGCGGGTAATGGCGCTGGCCGAGGTTCGGCGGCGGAAAATGGCGGTAGAGTTTTTCCCAATCCGCCAACAGGTTCTGCGCAGGATATTCACCGCACGCCGCCGCACAGCGTGGAAGCAGAGCAAGGCGTCCTGGGGTCGATGCTGATCTCGCCGCGCGAAACTATCGCGGAGTGCGTCGAAAAAATTAATGAAGAATATTTCTATATCCCGGCGCACCAGACCATCTACACGGTGCTCGTGGAGCTCTGGAACGCCGGCCAGGCGATCGACCTGATCACGTTCACGCAAGTGCTGCGCGACCGGAATTTGCTCGAAACCCTGGGCGGGGCAGCATTCGTCACCAGCTTGTTTACCTTCGTCCCGACGGCCGCGAACGTGCAGTACTACCTCGAAATCGTTCGCGACAAATACATTCTTCGCGAGATCATCGCTGCCGCTACGGAGAGCGTTCGGCGCGCCTACGAAGAACAGGACGAAGTGAATAATCTCCTCGATGAAGTCGAACAGAAAATCTTCGCTGTCGGCGAAGACCGCTTCAAAGGTCAGATGCTCTCGATGAAGGACCAGGTGATGGAAGCGATCGAGTCGATCGAGAAACTTTACGAGCGCAAAGGCGGCATCACCGGCATCTCCACTGGCTTTGTAGAGTTCGACCGGATGACCAGCGGCTTGCATCCCTCAGAAATGATCGTGATTGCCGCGAGGCCGAGCATGGGCAAGACGGCGCTGGCCATGAACATTGCCGAGCACGTTGCGATTAATGAAAAACTTCCGGTCGGCGTTTTTAGCTTGGAAATGAGCAGCCAGCAGCTTGTCCAACGCCTGCTTTGTTCGCGGGCTCGCGTCAATTTGCAAAAAGTGCGCGACGGATTCTTGGGCGAACGCGATTTTCCCAGTTTAACAGCCGCGGCGTCAAAACTGGCGGAAGCCAAAATTTTCATCGACGACAGCGCCAGTCTCACCATTCTCGAATTACGAGCGAAGTCGCGCCGGCTCAAAGCGCAGCAGGCGGTGCAACTGATCATCGTCGATTATTTGCAACTGCTCAGATCGACATCCCGCCGCGCGCAGGACAACCGGCAGCTGGAAATCTCCGAAATTTCCGCCGGACTGAAAGGTTTGGCGAAAGAATTGAAGATTCCGATCATCGTAGTGGCGCAGTTGAACCGGCAACCAGAACAGCGCTCTGGCGGCAAACCGCGCTTGAGCGATTTACGCGAGTCAGGCTCGATCGAGCAGGACGCCGACCTGGTCGGGTTACTTGTCAGGCCGGAAATTTATGAGGAGGACGAAGAGGCGCGCGCGGAAAAAGCCGGCGAAGCCGAATTGATTATCGCGAAACAACGTAACGGTCCGGTCGGCGAGATTCAGCTCACCTTCCTGAAGGAATTCACCCGGTTCGAAGATCGCGCGCGCAACGTGAGCGAGCCGGATGAGGCTTTTTAGGGATTCTCGGGAGCTGTAGGTCGCGCGTCATAGCGATTTCGCGGCATCGATAACGTGCTGCGCGTCGATGCCGCGCTCTTTCATCACTTCGGCGCCGGGTGCGCTCAAGCCGAACTCATGCAGCCCAACGACTTTGCCGTCGAGGCCAACGTATTGGTCCCAAATCTGGGTAATGCCGGCTTCGATAGCCACGCGTTTGCGACATGATTTCGGGAGAATCTCTTCGCGATATTTTTCCGATTCGCGCGCGAAGCGCTCAAAGCAAGGCATCGATACGACACGCGCGCCGACTCCCAGTTCTTTCGCGGCTGCAAGTGCGTGCTGCAATTCGCTGCCGCACGACATGATGATGAGATCGAGTTTGCCTTTTTCTTTTTGGGCGACGTAACCGCCACGCAGTACTCCTTCACGACGCAAGTTCGCATCAATCTCATTCAACATCGGAACGACCTGGCGCGTAAGCGCAAGCAACGTGGGCCCATCGGTTCGTTGCATCGCAGCAACAAATGCGCCTGCTGTTTCTTCGGGGTCGGCGGGACGAATGACGTCGATTTGGGGCATTATGCGAACCGAGCTCACCGTCTCAACCGGCTCGTGTGTCGGACCGTCTTCGCCAACGCCAATAGAGTCGTGGGTAAAAATGTAGATGTTCGGCAAATGCGACAAAGCGGCGAGACGAATGGAGGCGCGGCAATAATCCGTGAAGACGAGGAACGTCGCGCCGGACGCACGGAACATTCCGTGATAAGAGATGCCGTTCAGGATCGCGCACATCCCGTGCTCGCGAATGCCGAAGTGTATGTTGCGCCCGCCGGGGGTGTTCCGAGTGAAATCGCCCCCGTCCTTGATGTAATTCAATGTCGATCCATGCAGATCGGCGCTGCCGCTCATGAGCAAAGGCATCGCCTGGGCAATCGGTTGCAATGACTCGCTGCCAGCTTTGCGCGTCGCAATCTTCGCGTCTTTCGGAAACTCTGGAATTTTAGATAAAAGATCGACAGGAACTTTTCGCTCGATTCCGTCATCGAGCATTTTTGCTTTTTCGGGATTTTTCTCGCGCCACTCGTCGTAAGTTTTTTCCCAGCGATCATAGTCGCCCAGCAGCTTCTCTTTGTGCTCGGCAAAGTAATCGCGCACTTCCTGCGAGACGAAATAATGTTCGTCGGGCAAGCCGAGGCCTTTGCGGGCCGCATCCACAAATTTTGCGCCGGCTTCTCCATGCGCTTTGTACGTCCCTTCGACCTCGGGAATACCTTTGCCGATGAGCGTATGCGCGATGATGAATTGCGGTTTTCCGTTATCACGCTCTTTCGCGATGTTTAGCGCGTCGAGAAATTGCTGCATATCCTGGCCATCAATTTCCTGGACATCGAATCCGTAAGCTTCAAAACGCTTCCTCGTGTCCTCGCTCTGCGTTTCTTTTGCTGCGGCATCCAGTGTGACTGAATTGGAATCGTAGATGAGGATCAAATTATCGAGGCCGAAATGTCCGGCAAAAGCGCTTGCTTCCGAGGCAACGCCCTCCTGCATGCAGCCGTCGCCCGCGAGACAAATCACATGCTGATCGAAGATTCGGTGCTCGCCAGTGTTGAATCGCGCCGCGGCCATTTTCATCGCGACTGCGATTCCGGTGGCGTTGCCAACGCCTTGCCCAAGCGGGCCAGTCGTGCATTCCACACCGGGTGTCTCGCCAAATTCCGGGTGTCCCGGTGTTTTACTGTGTAACTGACGGAAACGCTTAATCTCCGACATCGGCAAGTCATATCCGCTCAAGTGCAGCCAGGCGTAAAGGAACATGCTGCCGTGGCCGGCGGAGAGGACAAAGTAGTCCCGGCCGATCCAACGCGGCTTGTCAGGGTTGTATTTGAGAGCGTAACCATAAAGCACCGCGCCCATCTCGGCGCACCCAAGAGGCAACCCCAAGTGCCCGGACTTCGACGCCTGCACGGCGTCCATGCACAAACCGCGGGCTTCGTTCGCCGCCCGAGAAAGAATTTCGACGTTTAGACTCATGGGAAAAGAAAGGAAGATTTGAATTTTCGGATTAAGATTAAAAGCGCGAACCTCTCTATATGTGCAGAACATTGGACTTCGACAATTTATTTTCCGCCGACAAATGTCGCATACTGCGAAACCCCAAGCCTGAAAAACTGCAATATTGGTGAATCCGCCATCACTTCTTCAAATTGTTGAACGGCTCGAATATTTGGCCGGCAAGCTGCCTTCGAGAATCCGAAAAGCTGTTCTTCGGGAGCTTACGCCGCTCAAGCAATTATTTCTGCAACAGCGGACGCCGCGTTTTCTTTTTACTGGCTCAGGTAGAATAGCTGCGATGGAAATTGTCGGCGCGCTCTTCGGTCAACCTGACTTTGGTCAAACGCACCACATTCCCGCGCGTCTTTGCCGCTGGTTCGATGTCACCTTCCCGGATCGAGGAAAGGTTTCCATCCTCGATGCACGCGCCGCTGATGATTCGGCTGCCGTCCAGATCGGGGATGAAATCAAACGTCAGCCTGCAGATATTATCTTTTTTCTCGACAACGGCCAAACCGCAGATCCGGCCGGGAAGAGCGATTTGGACAATTTGACCGGGTACTTGACGCGGAATGAAATCGCAGAAGCGAATTCAAGAATCATTGGCCTCGTCATTCCGCCGCCGGGAGAGGCAATCCCGCGCGATCAAATCGATCGGACCGCGCTTCGGCTGCGGTCGGCGCTCAGATCGAATCTCGCGGGACACGAATCTATTTTGGAGGTTTTAAAATTGGCTCCGTCGGACGGCGATCACGCACTTCAGCTGCCCGATCCGGACGCCCAACGGCTCATGTCGATTCTGGCGCGTGAGTTGCCGAATGAGGCGCGCATGGAAATGATCAGGATATCGCGAAATCGCCAAGCCCAGCACGAAGTCGCGCAGCTTCTGGTAAAATCCACGACCGCGATCTGCGCAGCGATTGGCGCACAACCAATCCCGCTCGCCGATCTGCCGGTTCTGACCAGTCTCCAAATCATGATGATCTCCGGCATCATGTATGTTAGTGGGCGGGAGCGAAGCTTGCGCGCCGCGACCGAATTCCTCGGCGCGCTTGGTGCGAATGTCGGCGCAGCGATGCTTCTGCGCGAAGGCACCCGTGCCGCCCTGAAATTCTTTCCCGGCTGGGGAAACGTCGTCTGCGGGCTGGTTGCAGGATCGGGAACATATGCCATTGGCCGTGCGGCGACCGCATTTTTCATCGATGGCGTTTCGTTGAAGGATGCACGCCGAACGTATCTGGCCGCCCGTAAAAAACGGAGGCATCCTGCTCTGCTAGCCCACAAGTGAAAGTAGGGAGCGTATAGGTCACATCGGTCGCATGGGTCGTATGCGTGGATAACTTGTGAATAAGATCCAAAGCCCAGCCTATTTTGTTCACAGAATTTTGTGAACAAACGCTCGAATTTCGAGGGTCTCAGGAAGCATTAGCTGATATTTGCATGAAGCTCTCCGATATACGGGCGACGCTTCAAGAAATACGCGTTTCACCGGTCAAGACTCTTGGCCAAAACTTTCTGCACGATCAAAACCTCGCGCGATGGATCGTCGAGCAAGCGGAGATCATTCCAGACGATTACGTGGTAGAGATCGGACCTGGATTAGGCGCTCTAACTGAATTGTTGCTCGAAGAAGGCGCGCGCGTTCTCGCAATCGAGAAAGACACACGTCTTGCGAATTTTTTGCGTGAACGCCTCAACCATCAGCGGCTTGAAATACTCAACATGGATGCGCTGAAGTTTGATGCGCGCGTTCTCTTTTCACGACGCCGAGTGAAACTGCTGGGCAATCTCCCTTACAACATTTCAAGTGCGCTGCTTTTGAAGTTTATTGAATATCCAAGTCCTATATCGCTGTGGCTGTTGCTGTTACAAAGAGAGGTCGGACGCCGTCTTTCAGCTTCGCCGTCCACTCATGATTACGGATCTCTGACGTTGTGCGTGCAATTGCACCATCGCGTCCAATATCTGCGCACCATTTCGCCAACCGTTTTTTTCCCGCGTCCCGAAGTCGATTCGGCACTGATTAAAATCACGCCGCGGGATCCATTTGAATTGCCAGCGTGTGATGACCAGTTGCTTACGAAGTTGATTCGACGCGGCTTTTCTCAAAGAAGAAAGCAGTTGCAAGGATTGCTTCGCGCGTACGTCTCAGATTGGAATGCCGCTGCTGCCAGTCTGGACTTCAATCCCAAGGCCAGAGCGGAAGAGTTATCGCTGAATCAATGGATTGCTCTGGCAAATTACGTCGCGCCGGCCGTCCACACCCAGAGTGATGCGCTCGGGGACGAGCTCTTTCCAGTGGTCAATGAAACGGATCGGATTTTGCGCTACGCAGCCCGGTCCGAAGTGCATGGGGATAACTTGCGTCATCGCGCCGTCCACATCCTCATTTTCAATCAGAGAGGCGAGCTTTATTTGCAACAACGTTCTCGTTGCAAAGATCGACATCCGCTCTTGTGGGACTCGAGCGCCGCCGGTCATGTCATCGCTGGGGAAGGTTACGACGAAGCAGCGAAGCGCGAGCTACAAGAAGAGCTGGGAATCAATGTTCCACTTAAAAAGGTTCTCAAGCTTCCTGCCTCGCCACAGACCGGACAGGAATTTCTCTGGGTTTATCGAGGAGAAATGCGGGGCAATCCGACACCTAACCAAAATGAAATCGAGGCTGGAGCTTTCCTTCCTCCGGCGACCGTTAACTGTTGGATGGCGGGACGGCCAGAGGATTTCGCGCCTGGGTCTATAGAATGCTGGAAGGCCTATCAAAAAAAAACGCGGGATAGCGGGATCGTTATCTAAGGCCCGCCAATCGTCGCCGAGGCAAACGGCGCATGACCGACCGTTTGAATTTCCGCGCTGCGCGTCTCGCTCCTTTTTTCCCGCCGTGGAGGCTGTCACTAAACATCCTTGTCACGACTTCATGTCCGCGAAGAAAATGGACCTGAAAACCGTGCGTCTGTTTCTTCGCACGAGCCTTTGTGTCGATGCGGCGGATATTCGCTTCCGAATCGGGATTAGGACGTCTTCGCATGAGGAGGAGTTAACGAGAAGCTAACTGAACAATCCGAGGAATCAATGGGCCACAACGGAACCGCCGCGCAAGAGGTCTGGCGGAGGGAGGCTCCAGGAACGCCATTTTTTATCATATTCCGCAGCAGGTAACAAAGCGTAACAAGGACGCTGCTTCGCGCGCAACCAACTTATCAACTTTACCAGGTTTGCTTCTGCCATCGTCGTGCATCCAGTTGTCGGCCGGTTCACACCACGGCGGATATGGAAAAAAATCGCGCTGCCTGCTCCAGGCACCGGTGGATCCGAATTGTGCCGGATCTCGATCAACCAGTGATAGGCAAAATCGCCCGATCGCATTTTTTCGTGCGTGTAATTATCCGGAGGATTCTTCGGATCAATCACGATATGTCGGTTGTAATTGGGCGAGCGAGGGTCGTCACTCCAGACATCTACTTCGGTCACCCGATGATATGGATAGTCGGCGCCGGGCGGTAAATGTGCGTCGTACCCGAAAACCTGGCCGATTTCGAAAACTCCCGCAGGCGCTCGTCCATCGCGCTCTTTTTTTCGAAGTCCGGGCTCATTTTGTCCGGCGACACCTGTTCCCCAGGCAACGCCATTTTTGCCAAACAACGCCGGGAAAGGTCCAGCCACAGGCGACCAATCTCCGCCGCGCGATCGTTCAAACAATCGCAACTCTCCGCGCATCGAATTCCATGTCGGTGCGATACCGAGGATCAGCTGCGTGCAATCATCCGGAACTCCATCAGCATAAACTTTGCTTCCCAACAACATCAGCAAGAAGATCGATCCGCAGCGCAAGGCTTGTCCTGCTTGCCGCACCGTAGCCTTTGGCGAAGGCTGGGAGCGGAGCCGAAGGATCGACATAAACATTTCCAAGACTAGATGCGAGTTCAGTTGATTCGGCGCAAGTGGTTTTCGTCAACATTTCACATCTAAAGTCGCCGGATCTGGCGATTCCTTTTAAACGGCGCCGCATGAAATCTGGGCGCTCAAACCTTTATCCTTATATGAAAATATCACTATTATTCGGAACAGCGTTTGCCATCCTGGGTATGGTCTCCGCTTCGATGTTTGCTCAAACCCAGACCACAACCAGCGCTAGCAGCTCTGGCTACATTCAAACGAGCAAAATTGTCGGGACAAAAGTCAGGACGTCGCAAGGTGAAGATATCGGTGTAGTTAAAGATGTCGTGCTCGACCGCAATACAGGTTGCATGGCCTATACCGTTCTTTCGGCCGGCGGCACAGGTACCCGCGTTACCGGGCAAGCCAAAACTGTCGCCGTTCCGTGGGCTGTCTATACTCCCTCGCCTGACTTAAGCTTTTTCACGGTTCGCGTTGATCGCGACAGAATTTATAACGCACCGGTATTCGATTACGCGCGGATCAACGAATACAATACCAGCGGCTATATTGGCAACGTTTACTCCTACTACGGCGTGACTCCGCAGCCCGGAATCGGTGTAACCGGGACTACAACCACCGGCGCGACGACAACAACCGGTGCAGCGACGGGCGGTCCCAGTCCAATGACGACCACCTCACCCGCAGCAACGTCTTCGCCGATGGCAACTGCTTCACCTGGAGCAACTGGATCGCCAGCGGCAGCGATTGCTTCGCCCGCGGCCTCTGCCTCGCCTCGCGCGACCAGGTCGCCCCGTGCAGCGCGCTCGCCAGCCGAAGCCGCTTCACCCGGCGCAACGGCATCACCGGGCGCTCCAGAGAGCACCGCTTCGCCGCGCGCGACACGAGGCAGAGGCCGCGCGACACCGCCCTCATCACGTAGTACTGAAGAGACAACGTCCCCCGAGGCGACCAGCGGATCGACCGAAACGACAAGTAGCCCGGGCGAACGGATGCGGTCTTCGCGACGCCATCAAGGCGAAGCCGAACCTAAAGCCGAGCCAGCCGAAACACCGCAATCGCTTGAGGAACAAGAATAACGAAGCGCTTTTAAGAGCGGCATCAAAATTCGAAAGGTTTGTGAAACCGCGCCAGACCGTCAAGGCTGGTGCGGTTTTCTTTTAGCTTGCGACGCGAACTCTTTGTTACTTCGCGGCCGCCTCGATGGCAGCCGTGTCTGCCGGAAGGTATTTCACACCGATGAGCCAAGCCAGGCCGGAGGCAAAAATTATTCCCGACACAAACAGAAACGCTATGTGCATATTGGTGTGACCGCCGATGTAACCAAGCAGCCAGAAAGCCTGCACGTCGCCCAACGCGTGGATGACGAATATGTTTACGGCAAAGGCGGTCGCGCGCACGGCCGGCAGCGAGACGTTGGCCAGCGCGGTGTTTGAGGGACCCGTGTTCAAAAACAAGAAAAAGACCGCGAGGAACATTGCGAACCACGCCGCTGGAAACGGAATGTAAAGAGTCACGATGAAAAACGGACATGCGATGAGCATTCCGATTCCCGAAACCCAGAAATAGGAACCAGCAAAACGCGAACGCAATTTATCGGCGATGACACCGCCCAGAAGCGTCGAGGTCAAACCCGCGACCACCACGATCAATCCGAAAATCGTCCTGCCCAAGACTGGGCTTTGATTTCGATAATCCAGATACGCCGATACCCAATACCCCAAACCACCGGTTACAAAAGTCATCAATGTTTGCGCGATGCAATTGATCAGATAAGAGCGTGTGCGAAAGAGCCTCAGGTAATCCTTCAGACTGCCGCCCGTCGATTTTTGCATGAAACCATGTGTCGCCACGCGCGGATCGCGTTGCCAGAAACACAGCAGGCCCAGCAGCAGGCCCGGTGGCGCGACCAGATAAAAGGCCCAGCGCCAGCCGAGGTGAGCACCGATCAATCCGCCAATGACGTAGCCGAGCGCGCTACCAACTGGAATGGCTGCGCAAAAAATTGCCATGACCCGGCCGCGTATTTCGATCGGGAAAAGATCAGATAAGATTGTCGGCGCGGCCGGGCCGTAGCCCCCTTCGCCAATTCCGACGCAAATCCGAGTCGCAAACAGAATCGCGAATGTCGCCGCCAAACCGGA
>WNFQ01001366.1_pt1 | contig 32629 bp, 28 predicted proteins | sample 5400171 | NCBI WGS metagenome assembly WNFQ01 (sample SAMN13153356, study PRJNA577476) | soil metagenome | isolation source: 20 cm soil under Madrone tree | place: USA:California | collected 2016-06-14
GCTCGCCAAGGCGGGCACACCACTCGAGGAGCTGCCGCCGCAGAATGTCCCCGCTCTCGCGTTCATCAAGAACACGCCGGCGGCCAGCTTCTATCCGGGCGGTCCGCCGATGCCTGCCGGGCACTGAGACCAAATCGCCCAATGTTCAAGGACTCTCGAGCAGCCCGTGCCGCCGGGCTGCTCGGAGTCCTCTCGTAGATTCCACGTCGCACGGTCCACTCTGTATCGGAATGCAGAAGCTATATGACGAGATCCGCGGGATTTGTTGACGCCTTTTCGGACGCCGCTGAGCGCTACTCCGATGTTCGACCCACGTATCCGCGTACGCTCTTCGAGGCGCTGGCTGCGCTAGCTCCGAGCAGAGTCGCCGCTTGGGACTGCGGCACGGGTAACGGCCAAGCCGCTGTCGGACTCGCGGAATTCTTCGACTAAGAACTGTTCGACTACTACCTCACGTGGTCTGCTCCGCGATGGAAGATCGCAGCGGACGGCAACGATTTTATCAAGATGGCGCGACAGGCTTTCGAAACTGATTGGGGCGATCCGGCTCAAGGCCGACACGTGGTTATGCCGCTTACCCTCCGCCTGGGAAGACTACGGGCGGCATCTTAACGTACTTTATTTTCCCTTTCGTCAAGTGATCCCCAGTTACGGCTCGATGGCAAGCCCTGGAGCGGCGACTGCAGTGATGGGCGTCAACGCTGGGCGACGGGTGGGTCCTTGCTAGTGAATCGCGGCCGCGTGAGACATCTGTCCGTCCGTGGTCGGCATCTCGGGGCCGGTCGGGTAGAAGACGGTCGCCGGCGTGGTCGAGACGAAGTGGTACGCGAGGATCCCATAGGGAATGTCCGACCTCGCCTCCGGATCCTGTTGCCACGGAAGAATCTTGCGGAAAGCGGTCCAGACGGCCGTCGGCGCCGTGCCGAAGGCTCTGGACGAATCCTGTGCCTTGCGCACATCCATCCAATAGGTGGCGTTCCATAGATCGTAACCGAGCAACTGCAGGGTCAGATCGACCACCTGCTGACCCCGCGTCGTCTTGAGTCTGCTGAGCGACGCGATATCCGCGACGCCGACGTCTGCCGCGATTCCTTCCGGCGGCAACGACTGCGACAAGCTCTGGATCTCCTGCCAGATGTCCATGAAGACCCAAAATGGCTCCGAGAGGGCGGGAGAGTCCTTGAGCTGCTCGGGTGTCAACACATCGGCCGGCTTGATACCGGTGAAGAATGCCGTGGGACTGCGATCGGTGAACCGCTCGATCCGTTGTGCCACGGCGATATCCATGTTCGCCAAGGCGTTGGTGAACGCCTCTACCTCATTCACCATGGGGTAGGGGTCCCAGTTTGCGGTCGAAAAGACATAGCCATGCTGCCCGTGGCTCAACGCGCCGCCCTTGACGTAATAGCGCATCATCTGCGGCGTTGCCAGTTCCCACGAGTCCGTCGGTGAAGCCCCGACGATCATCATGGGATTCAGGTCGGAGGAGTTGATCTGCAGGAGTACGCTGTCGCGAAGGGCGGCCCAAGCCTGCCACGCAGAGGCTTGGCGGATATAGGACGCGCGCATGCTTTCCGGATCCTGGAGAACCCGGCGAGGGTCCGCTTCGAACAAGTAGCTGCCCCTGAGCATGTCCATCACACGGGACGCGTCCCAGTTGACCCATTTGAAGGGTCGCTGTGCCTGAACCGGGGTCACCATCGGCGTGATACTGGAGTTCATGGCGATCTTATCGAGCGCGTAGATGAGATCCACCCATTCCAGGGCACGCCGGCCATCCGCGACGAGAAGTGCGGCTCGCGCGTCGCCATAGGCGTTCTCCGCGCTGGCGGAGAAGAAACCGCTCGTGAATGGCTTCAACCCTGCTTGTACGAGCGCATCGGTTGCCTTCATGCGCACGCCTTTGTAGTAGACCTCGCCCTTGCCGCTCATGGCCGCTTGGATGTTGTTGGCGACGGCCGGGAAGTCCGCCTCGCCGAGGGTTCCTCGCGTATAGGCGACCGGTGTGATCCGCTGATTCAGAAAGTCGAGCAGCATCTGCATGTATTCGGGTGCAGAGGCGCCCAACGGTGCGGTATTGGCGCCGATCAGGAGTACCGCACGCACCAGGTCTTCATCGGGGATCTCCGGTAGAGCGCCGCCGCCCGGCAGCGGCGGCACCAGCGTCTCCGGCTTTCCTACGGCCTTCTTGACTTCCCGAAGAGCGCCCGCTCCCCGATTCAGCCCGTAGACAGGGATGTTTTCCGCGCCAGCTTCATCTCTCAGACCCCGCGCGTCCGACGCTCGCTGCAGCGCCTCCTCGCTGTACCGCACATGGGCGCCATGACGCGCGATCTCGATCAGCTGCTCGATGGTGAGGTCGTGACCCGTCAGGGTAATGACCTCGCCCTCGGCATCGGGACTGATCGGGTGATAATCCGAGGCCGCGGCCACCGAGCCGACGAGGGCTGCGCTCACCAGAGCGAGTGCGCCTGCCGCTCGACGAATCAAGACGACCGATTGTCCGGACATGTGGGCTCTCCACGGCTAATCACCCGCCGAACTTGAAGCTGAATTTCACCCCGGCGGTTCGCGGGCGATTGACGGTCACGGCTTTGATCTGCTGGGACTGACTTGTGTAGAGATCCGCACGAGTATCGGTCAGGTTGTCGCAATAGGCCTGCATAGTCCACTGCCCCTTGGAGACGCCCGCGGCGGCATCGTAGGTCGTGAATCCCGGCTGATCGAAGTTTGCAAAATAACCGGTCGCCGAATGCGAATGGGCCTGGTGCTGCCCGCCGATCTGCACGAAAGGGTGGTACTCGTCGACGGCGAACTCGTACCGCGCGCGTAGATTTCCCTGGAAGGGCGGAGACTGCGCCAACGTGGTGCCCGGGTTCCCATAGGGATCGGCAATCTTGAGGGGCGCGCCGCTGGCGTCCTTCAGCAAGGGTGAGTTCATCTGATTGCTGCTGTTCCACGACGAGGAGCCCGTGAGCGTCAGCCCCGCGACAGGACGAGCGATGAGCTGCAGCTCCACTCCGCGCACACGGTAGTTCGGACCGTTGGTCTCGAACGCGAGGTTCCCGAGCGCCGGATTGAAGAACGCGTCTTGCACGTTCTTCCAGTCCTCCTGATAGACCGCGCCGTCGAATTGAAGCCGGTGATCGAGCCACTGCGTCTTCCACCCAAACTCGTTGTTGATCAGTGTGTCGGGCGTAAAAGCGAGCGGGGTCGAGTAGTTCAGCGCCGGGACGTGGGTGGAGCTGCGATTGAATCCGCCGGGCCGAAAGCCCTGCGACCAGGTGTAGTAGACCAGTATGTCGGGTGTGATCTTCCACGTGAGATTGGCGCGGCTCTTGGCCCCTTGATAGGTGGTTCTCAGTCCCTCGGCATCGAGATTTATGCCATACGTCAGGCAGGGAGGCGCTCCGGCGCCGTAGCAACCGAAACTGGGGGCGGCGGCGCCGACCTCCGTGTTGTCGAAGCGGTAATAGCGCGTCCCGACCGTCAGCGTCAGGGTCTTCGGGACGATGTCGAAATCCACGGACGCGAACGCCGCCCGCTGCTTGTAGCCGCGAGTGACGTCGTCGAAGAACGAATCGTTGTCGCCGCGAACGTTGGGATTGTTCACGCTCGCGCCGGGCGGCGGTCCGACATTGGTGAAGCCGGGCGCGGTCTTGTACAGCCAATCGGTCTGCTCGTGGACGAGGTAGTTCTCCCAGAAGATGCCGCCGATCGCGCGCAATCGCCAGTCATCCGGAGTGCTCAACCGCAGCTCGTGACTCTGATGGATGTCTCGCTCGCGGTCGTGCCAGGTCGTGCTCGGGGAGTAGCACTGGCCCTGTTGGCCGGTTTGCGCCGGCGACGTGCATTGATAGTAGTCGGCGAAATAGAAACGCGCGTAGGACGTGTAGTCCTGCACCTGCTCGACGTTGCGCGTCAGGAACGCCCCCGTATAGACGAGGTTGAGCGCGCCGACACGGCCATTGACGGTCAGTGCGGTGTTCTCGAACCGGTCCTTGTCGAACGACGGGTTATAGAGCTGTACCGACAGGTCGGGCAGGGGCGCCCCGGTCCCCGAGGCCTGCGGAGTCTCGTAGAAGACGCCTTGCGCATTCATGCTTTGGTACGACTGCACCAGGAGCGCCGTCCAATCCTCGTGGAATTTCCACAGGGCCCCGGCGCGTATTCCCTGGTACGTCACGGGATTGATGCCATTGGCGACGAGATTGTTGTTGTTCAGCGTCGGGCTTCCCGGAGGTACCTGGCACGGCGGTACCGACGCTGAAGTACTGTTCTGAACGCACCCGACCGGATAGTTGGCATAGTGAATGCTCGGATCGCTGTTTTGCCGGGCGAACGTTCCGGGAACGTTGTTGATGTACCCGCCGCGGGTATCGCTGTAGACGACGGCCCGCACCGCCAGCGTGTCGTCGATCAGCGGCAGGTTGATGGCGGCGTCGGCGTTGCTGCTGGGATCGCCGTGCGCGGTCGTCGCGTAGCCGGCATTGACGGTGCCTTCGGTCACGTCGAGCTTCGGCTTGTTGGTGATGTAGCGAATGACACCGGCTTCCGCGCCGGCACCGAAAAGCGTGCCCTGCGGGCCCTCGAGAACCTCGATGCGCTCGAGATCGGCCGCATAGATATCGAGATTGCGGCCGGGAACCTGGGCGGACTGGTCATCCAGATAGACGGCGACGTTCGGAAAATCGCCGACGGCGCCGGATCCCTGGATGGTGCCCGGCCCGATGCTCAAACCCCGCATGTAGATGTTCCCCTGCCCGGGACCCGCGGTCGCCAGCGTCACGTTGGGCAGATATCTCAACATGTCGTCGAAATTCTCGATGTTCAGCTGGGCGAGCGTCTCTCCGGTGAGCGCCTGGATCGCGATCGGCACATCCTGCAGGTTCTCCGTCCGTCGCTGTGCCGTCACAGTGACCTCCGCGAGTTCGCCCCCCTCGCTCGCAGCCACGAAAGTCGGCCCCGCTTGCTGCGCCGCTGCTGTGCGCGCAGCCAGTAGGCAGGCGGTCACCGCGATCCGGAGCAACCTCGATCTCGGTGCTTCCGTCGGCAACGCCGATTTCGTGGCCGCTTTGCCTTTCGTCGTGGAGTCCAACCGTATCGTTCCGTGATTGCCCGGGTTCCTCCGCAAGCGCTTATTCGCAATCGACGGTGTAGTCGTCATCAATGGTTCTCCCGAACGGTCTGAAAGTGATCGAACAAAGGCGTGCATCCCGTCTCCGCAATCTAGGTTGCTGTTGCGTGATAGTTAAGTATGTTGCACAACGGATAACATAGCCGTCCACCGTTGGTCCATTGTTTTTTCTGAGATCGGCCATACTTGATCGAGTCGCACCAAAATGAAGTCGCGGATCTCATGTTACGCACCAAACCGGCGCATTCATGCAAACCGCACGATCGTAAAGTTATACCGACGCTGGTACGACGATCCTCGGTCCGCCGGATTGGCTTAAAATCCGATGTTCAAGCCTGTGAGCAGAGTGGCATGCGACCGAATTGCATCGCTGCTCGTGGCGCGAAGATGCAATCCTGTCCGATCGTGAAGTTATGAAACCAGGCGGCGTCGTGCTCGACGATGGTGCTGCGACGAGACGAATGCTATTCGAGGCCCCGGATGAACGCCGCGATCCTGTGCCAGGTCTCGCCCGTGACGATCACGTCGCAATCCTCGACCTCTTCACTGGCGAGATCGAGATGCCGCGGCGTTCCGTCGATGATCACGACGAGCCGAATGACGTTCGGAGGGATGTGCACGCCGTCGGACTTGCAGTGGATCGCCTCGAACGGAATTCGAGCGAGCTCGAGCTCCTCACGAACGTGAGCGGCGATCTTGAGCTTGCCTTTCGCGAAAGCTGAAAGTGCCACGATACCAGTCCTTGATGAGGGCGCTAGCGCTGGGCGGTTCGCCAGTTCGGCGCCACATAGAACGGAGCATCCTCGGGCGGCAGCATCCCGCGGCCCAATATGTGGTCCGCCGCCTTCTCCGCCAGCATGATGGTGGGTGCGTTGAGATTGCCCGTAGGTATCGACGGCATGATGGACGAGTCCACCACGCGCAACCCCTCGAGTCCGTACACACGGGCGTCCGGATCGACCACGGCTCGCGGGTCCTGCGGACCACCCATCTTGCAGGAGCACGACGGGTGATAAGCACTCTCGACCTTGGCGCGGATGAAGGCATCGATCTCCTCGTCGCTCTGCACGCCGGCACCCGGTTGAATCTCCCGGCCGCGATATCGATCGAACGCGGGCTGACCGAAGATCTCGCGCGTCAGGCGCACGCAGGCCCGCATCTCGGTCCAATCGTCCGGTTCGCTCAGGTAGTTGAAGAGAATGCGCGGCTTGTCGAGGGGGCTGGACGACGCCAGCCGCACCCAGCCTCGGCTCTTGCTGCGCATCGGTCCTACGTGCGCCTGGAAGCCGTGCTCCTGCGCCAAGGTCGAGCCGTCGTAGGCCACGGCCATGGGCAGAAAGTGATACTGGATGTCGGGATAGGGGACGCCCGGCCGGCTGCGGATGAAGCCGCAGGTCTCGAAATGATTACTGGCACCCAACCCGTCCTTGCGCAGCAACCAGCGGGCGCCGATGAGCGTGCGATTCCAGAGATTGATGGAGGAATACAACGTGATCGGTTCCCTGCAGGCGACCTGAAAATAAAATTCCAAGTGGTCTTGCAGGTTGTCTCCCACGCCCGGCAGGTCGTGAACCACGGGAATCCCGTGGGTGCTCAGCTCCGCTGCGGGCCCGACTCCCGAGAGCTTCAACAATTGCGGCGAATTGATCGGACCGCCGGACAAGATCACCTCCCGCGCGGCGCGCACCCGGCGCGTGACGCCGCCTTGAACGTACTCCAGGCCGGCAGCCCGCCGGCCCTCGAACACGATGCGGGTCGCCAGAGCATGCGTCAGCACCCTGAGGCTGGGACGCAGCATGGCGGGCCTCAAGTAGGCATTGGCGGCGCTGCAGCGCCGGCCATCGGCCACGGTCATGTCCATGCGGCCGAAGCCTTCCTGCTGAAACCCGTTCACATCGGCGGTATGCGGATACCCCGCCTCGCGGGCAGCGGCGAGCCATGCCGCATGCAGGGGGTTGCTCACCGTGCCGTAACGAGTGTGCAGCTTCCCGCTGCTGCCCCGATACTCGTCGCCCCCCTCTTGACGGTTCTCGGCGCGCCGAAAGTAGGGCAACACGTCGCGATACGCCCAACCCTTCGCGCCCTGCCCGCTCCATCCCTCGAAATCCAGTGCGTTGCCGCGGATGTAGACCAATCCATTGATCGACGAGGATCCACCCAGCACCTTGCCGCGCGGCGTATGCATGCGCCGCCCATTCAAATGCGGCTCCGGTTCCGTGTGGTAGAACCAATTGTACTTCTCCATGTTCATCGGTATGGACAGCGCCGAGGGCATTTGAATGAAGATCGAGCGATCGGATCCGCCATATTCCAGAAGCAGCACGCGGTTCCGCCCGTCCGCGGTCAATCGATCGGCCAGCACGCATCCGGCGGATCCCGCCCCCACGATGACGTAATCAAAGTTCTCGTCAGCCACGTCTCGCTCTCCCAGCAACCTGTCGGGCGTGCTTCCAATTCCCCTGCTCGCGCAGCGAGCAACTATCAAACGGGTGCGACGCATGCGTCGCACGGGTGACCAAGGGCGGGACGCATGCGTCCCGCGGATGGCCATGGATGGCCACCCCGGGCTTGCGCGAAGCAGGGACTGCGCAGCGCAATGATCACCCAGGGCTTGCGCGGAGCAGGGACTGCGCAGCGCAATGCACCCCGACCCCGTTTAAAGGTGGCGCAAAGCGCCTAATAACCACAGTCCACGTCACCCATCGCCACGTAGACGCTCTTCAGCTGCGTGTAGTGCTCGATGGCGGCACGCCCGTTCTCGCGGCCGAGGCCGGAGAGTTTCACGCCGCCGAAAGGCAGTTCGATCGGCGTGACGTTGTATTGATTGATCCAGCAAGTGCCGGCCTGCAAGCGCGCGATGACCCGATGAGCGCGGGTCAAATCATTGGTGAACACGCCCGCCGCCAGGCCGAATTCCGTCGCATTGGCGCGCTCGATGACCTCCTGCTCGTCCTCGAATTCCAAGACCGACATCACGGGACCGAAAACCTCTTCACGCACGATGGTCATGTCGTCGCGGCAATCATCGAATACGGTGGGGGCGACGAAGTATCCCCGCTCGAGACCGCCGGTCGTCACGCGCATCCCGCCCGTCAGGACGCGCGCACCCTCGGCGCGCCCGCGATCGATGTAGTAGAGCACCTTGTGCATGTGCTGTTCGGATATCAGAGCGCCCACCTGGGTCTCGGGGTTCATGGGATCGCCTATCCGCATTGCGGCGACGCGCTTGACCAGCCGTTCGAGAAACGCCGCCTTGATCGAGCGGTGCACGAACACCCTCGTGCCGTTGGAGCACACCTGTCCGGATGAGTAGAAATTCGCCAGGAGAGCGCCGGCGACCGCGTTGTCGAGCTTGGCGTCGCCGAAGACGATCAGCGGCGATTTGCCGCCCAACTCGAGCGTGACATTCTTCAGAGATTGCGCGGCATCGCTCATGACCGCTTTGCCGGTACCGACTTCGCCCGTGAGCGAGATCTTGCGAATGCCGGGATGCCGCGTCAGCAGCCGGCCGGTCTCGGCAAAACCCTGCACCACTTGAAACACACCGGGCGGTGCCCCGGCCTCCAGCAAGATCTCCTCGAGTTTGACGGCGGTGAACGGCGTCAACTCGGCGGGTTTGAATATCATGGCATTGCCGCAGGCGAGCGCCGGCGCGGCTTTCCAGCAGGCGATCTGCAGCGGGTAATTCCAGGCACCAATGCCGGCGACCACGCCGAGCGGTTCGCGCCGCGTGTAGCCGAAGGCCTGGGCTCCGAGATTGATGTGTTCGCCGGCAAGACTTTGCACGAGGCCGGCAAAGTATTCGAAACAATCCGCGCCTGAGGCTACATCCACCACCCGCGTCTCTTGAATGGGCTTGCCGGTGTCGCGGGTCTCGAGCTCGGCGAGCTCCTGATTGCGCGATCGCAGGATGTCTGCGGCGCGGCGCAGCACGCGTGCCCGTTCGGTGCCCGTCATGGCGCCCCACCCCTCCTGAGCCTTCGCTGCCGCGCGCACCGCGGCGTCGACTTGCGCGGCTCCCGCAGCGGTCACGTAACCCAACACATCGCCGGTCGCGGGATTGATGGAGTCAAATCGCTCGCCGGCAGCGGGAGAACTTCGCGCACGCGCCGCCGCGCCGGCCGGTGCCGCCGGACTCAGCCGTCCGTCGACGAATGCGGTCAAGAGCGCGCGTGCGCTCTCACTATCGGCCTCGCGCCAGCCGGAGAGAGCGGCCCGGAGCCACACTCCGTCGATCATGGCGGCGATCATGGAAGCCAGGCGCTGCGCTTCATCCGGCGGCAGCAGTTTCTTGAGAGAGCCGCGCAGATTCGACAAGGTGCGCTGCTGATATACCGATTGCACGCGCCTCAGCGACTTGACCTGTAATACCTGGCCCCAGAAGGCGAGCCAGGCAGTGCCCGTGCGTCGTTCGAATTCCTCCGGCGCCAGGTTCGCGTCGATGACGGCCTGAATGCGCCCGCGCGGCGTGCTCACCTGACGCAGGCGCGCACGGACCTGATTGCCCACGCGCCGCGCCAGCGCGCGAAACGCCGCATCGAGCAGACCGTCCTTGTCGCCGAAGTAGTGAGCGACCAGGCCCGGCGACACGCCCGCGCGGGCCGCAATCTGCGCAAGCGTCGTGCCCACGTACCCAAGTTCCGCTAGGCTATCGATGGTGACCTCGACCAATTGGCGACGTCGCGTGTCCTCGATCGGTGGCTGGGTATCGTTGAGAGAGGTCATTGACTGATTGTTCAATTTGGCAACTCCCGGATGTCTCGAACGGCGAGTGGACGCCCGGCCGAATTTGTGTCTAAGATATGTAACAATAGAACTTATACGTTAGATTTCAACACTCTAGGGAAGCACGGTGAGCGCTAACCAGACCTCGTTAAACGCCTGTTCAAGGCTTGAGTCTGTGCTTCAATCATGCCGCCCGGCCGGACGCCTGGTCAAGTCCCCCAAGCCCGCTTCCAGACACACTGCCAAGGATCGCTGGAATCTCGCCGCCGCCCTGGCGACCTACGCGCTCATGGGCAGTCTGGTACTGCCGTTGATCGGCTCGAGCGCCGTCGGCGCACCGGCCGGCGATAGCGCGATGCCGGCCGGCGACAGCGCTGGACCGACGGGCAATGCCGCACCGACCGGCAATGCCGCGGCATCGAGCGCCAACAGCACCGAGCCCGCCGCCGGCACGCGCGATCCCATCGGCTGTCAAACCGTGCGCTTCTCAGACGTCGGCTGGACCGACGTGACGGCGACCACCGCTCTGGTCACGCAACTACTGCGCTCCATCGGCTACTCGCCCACGGTCACCGTGCTCTCCATTCCCGTGACGTTTGCGTCCATACAGAACAACGACATCGACGTGTTCCTGGGCAATTGGATGCCGGCGCAGGAGGCCGATCGGGCGCGCTACGTCGCGGACGGATCGGTGGTGGTGACCGGACCGAATCTGACCGGCGCCAAATACACCCTGGCGGTCCCGGCCTATACCTACGAGGCGGGCCTGCGCGACTTCAAGGATATCCAGCGTTTCGCACCGGCGCTCAATGATTCGATCTACGGGATCGAGCCGGGCAATGACGGCAACCGCCACGTGCTGGAAATGCTCAAGCAGAATCAATTCGGGTTGGGCGGATTCAAATTGATCGAATCCAGCGAACAGGGCATGTTGGCGCAGGTGGAGCGTGCCTACCGCGACAGTGCGCCCATCGTGTTCCTGGCATGGGAGCCCCACCCGATGAACATGCGCTTCGCCTTGAAGTACCTCACCGGCGGCGACGAGGTATTCGGTCCCAATTTCGGCGGCGCCACCATTTATACCGTGACGCGCAAGGGCTACGGCGCCGAGTGCCCCAACATGGGCCGGCTGCTCGCGAATCTCAAGTTCACGCTGCGCGGCGAGAGCGAAATGATGGCGGCGATCCTGGATCGGCATGAGGCGCCTGAAATCGCCGCGACGGAATGGCTGAAAGCCAATCCCACCGCGACCAAGGTCTGGCTCCAGGGAGTGCTGACCTTCGACGGCCGGCCGGCGGCCGCCGCGCTGGCGCGCACCGCGCCGCCGCCGCGTCCCGGCGGATTCGAGCAATGGATCGTCAGTCACAAGATTCCCGTGGGCGATGCGATGGCGGTGGCGATCAACTACGTCAAGACGCACGGCACCTACCTGTTTGACGGAATCTCCATCGTCATTCGCGGCATGGTCGGCGGTGCGACTACCCTGCTGCGCGCCCTGCCCGCGCCCGCTTTGATCGTGGCGATCGCCGCGCTGGCGTGGGTGCTGCGGCGTTCGCTGCCCCTCGCCCTCTTCGTCGCCCTGGCGCTGCTGTTCATCCTCAACCAGGGTTACTGGCTGGCAACGCTCGAAACGCTGTCGCTGGTCATGGTTGCAACGCTGGCGTCGACGGCCATCGGAGTGCCGCTGGGGATTGCGGCCGCCCACCGGCCGCGTCTGTTCGCAGCGCTGCGGCCGGCGCTCGATCTGATGCAGACGCTGCCGACCTTCGTGTACCTGATACCCACCCTCGTCCTGTTCGGTCTCGGCGTGGTGCCGGGGCTGATTTCGACGGTGATATTTGCGCTGCCCGCGCCCATCCGCCTCACGCATCTGGGCATTTCCTCGGTGCCGAAACCGCTCATCGAGGCGGGCGAAGCCTTTGGCGCCACGCCCATGCAGCTCCTGTGGAAGGTGGAGCTGCCGAGCGCCGCATCCACGATCGTCGCCGGAATCACCCAGTGCATCATGCTGAGCCTGTCAATGGTGGTGATTGCCGCCCTGGTCGGTGCCGGCGGCCTCGGAGTGCCGGTGGTGCGCGCGCTCAACTCGGTGCAGGTGGGAATGGGCTTTGAAGCCGGCTTCACCATCGTGCTGCTCGCCATCATATTGGACCGCATCAGCAGACCCAAGGAACGAGGGGTATCGCGATGAACTCGGCCGTGGAATTCAAGGACGTCGATATCCTGTTCCCCCAAGCCGGGCGGGACGGACGCAAGAGTCTGCGCGAAGCGCTGGCCGCTCTCGACGGCGGCGGCTCACGCACCGACATTCAGAACGAGCACGGGGTCATCGTCGGCGTGGCCGGCGCCAACTTGAGCGTCTCCGCCGGCGAGATTTCCGTGCTGATGGGCCTCTCGGGCTCCGGCAAGTCCACGCTGCTGCGCGCCGCGAACGGCTTGAATCCCGTCACCCGCGGCCATGTGCTGATTCACGACAGCGAGCGCACCATCGACGTCGCGACCTGCGACGCCACCCAGATGCGCCGGCTCAGGCGCGAATGCGTCGCCATGGTGTTCCAGCAATTCGGCCTGCTGCCCTGGCGCACCGTGCGCGAGAACGTCGGCTTCGGCCTGGAGCTGCGCGGTGAAGCCGCTGCCAGGCGCAGGACCATCGTCGACCAGAAATTGGAGCTGGTCGGCCTGTCCCAGTGGGCCGAGCGCTACGTCAGCGAGCTGTCCGGGGGCATGCAGCAACGCGTCGGGTTGGCGCGGGCGTTTGCGACGGATGCGAACATTCTGCTCATGGACGAGCCGTTTTCGGCGCTGGATCCCCTGATTCGCGGCAAGCTGCAGGACGAACTCCTGGCGTTGCAGGCGCACGTCAAGAAGACCATCCTCTTCGTCAGCCACGACATGGACGAGGCCCTGCGGCTCGGCGATCACATATCCATTCTCCAGAACGGCCGGATCATTCAGACGGGTACCGCCGAGGACATCGTATTGGCGCCGGCGGATGACTATGTGGCGGAGTTCGTGCGCCACATGAATCCGCTCACCGTCCTGACCGGCGGCATGATCATGCAGCAACGGGCAGCGATGGCCGGTGACGGCGGCAGCGTATGGCTGGACAGCGGCCGGCGCTATCGTCTATCCCTCAATTCCTCGGACGAGGCCCTGGGCCTGCACCTCGACGGCGTCGCGCACGAGTTTTGTCATGTCCGGGACGAAACCGACTTCGGACACCTCCCGCCGGGACTCGCCGTGGCGCCCGCCTCGCTGTCGCTGCAGTCCATCATCCACCTGCGCCAGACCACGGGGCACCCCGTGCTGCTCGCCGAGGGCGGTAAAATTCTCGGCGTCTGCGGCGAAGCAGAGATCATCCGGGCGCTGGCCGGCGGGCGTCATGCCGGCGCCGCTGCGCGCTAAGCCCCGGTTTTGGTAAGCGCCACTGTTTTAGTCGCACTCAAGGCCATATTGAGATATCGCGAGCCTGGGTATAGGATATGACCATAGTAACGTGACCAGGGGCACGCATGACCACTCAAATATCCAAATCGCAGTTCAAAGCCAAAGCCTTGGAACTCTTCAGGCGGGTGGAAACCACGGGCTTACCCATCGTGATAACCGACAATGGCCAGCCGAAGCTTGAAGTTCGCCGCTACCAGCCGCCAAAACAGAATCCACTCGATAAGCTGCGCGGCACGGTACTTTATTACCATGATCCGATCGAGCCCATCGGCGATGAGGATTGGGAAGCGTCAAATTGATATTGCTCGATACCCACTGCCTGTTCTGGTGGGTGAATGACGACCAGGGAAAATTGTCCGCGGACGCGTTGGCGGCGATCGCAGCCGAACGGCCCGGCGGCGAGATCCTGATATCGTCGATCACTGCCTGGGAAATCGCGATGCTGGTGGCGCGCGGGCGTCTGGGCCTCTCCATGGATACGGCTGCGTGGCTTGCAACGGTCCAGGAAATCGAAGAGATAAAGTTCATCCCGGTCGACAATGAAATCGCGGTGCAGGCGGTAACGCTGCCGGCTGAGTTCCACAACGACCCGGCCGACAGAATCATCGTCGCCACGGCGCGCAAGTTTGCCGTCCCCATCGTTACGGTCGATGAGAAAATCCGCGGCTATCCGCACGTTCGGACGATCTGGTGAAGGGTATGACAGCGCGCTGCGGCTCACTCCCAGGGGGAACTCCATGAATCACGACGTCATCATTTCCCGCGCCGTCACCGGCGATAACCAAGGTAACGGAAACCGATGACGAGCGCCGCAGCAGTGACGGAACTTCCCGTTTATCGCGCCACGATCGAACCGGGCTGGATCGACTACAACGGACACTTGCGCGACGCGTACTATCATCTGGTGGCAAGCTACGCCGTCGACGACGTGATGGACACCCTCGGTCTGGATGCGGCGTATCGCGAGCGCACGCGCTGCACGCTGTACGCGCTCGAGGTGCATTTGCACTACCTGCACGAGGTCAAGAGCTCCGACGATCTCGGGGTCATCTCATCGGTCTTGGACTTCGACCGCAAACGGATCCAGATCGGCTGCCGATTCATCTGTTCCCGCGTCGGCGAGCCGGTCGCGACCGCCGAAATAATGCTGCTGCACGTGCATCAAGGGGACAAGCCCTCGGCTGCCTCGTTTCCCGACGCGGTGTCGGCGAAGCTCGCGGCCCTCAAGGTGTCCCCTGAGGCGCGCGAAGCCTTCGGCCCCAGTTCGCGCAAGATCGAATTGAAGCGTCGCTGAAGCGTGCGGCGAAAGCCGATGCGCGAAGCGCGGTGGAACGCCTGGCGGCGCTGTCGGACACTCTCTTGGTCGAAGAGATGTTCACCGACGGCGCCGCCGAGATTCTCATCGGCGACATCGCATCAAGGCGCCTTCACTCCTTCGCTGTCTTGCGCCGGGTCGACTCCGGCCGCTCGAATTTGCGGCTCGCGTGGCCCAGCCCCGCCTGGTCCCCGCGCTCGAACATCCAGCTGTAGCCGCCGGGCGGGTTGGCCAGAATCTCCCACGCATTATCGTCGGCGTCCCAGAAATAAAAGCTGTACGTGCCGTGCTGGACGAGCGGCTTGCTGATTTTGTGCAGCTTCCATTTGTCTGCGTCGCGCACTACCAGCCTGTGGCATTCGTCCACGTCATCCTCATTCGCCACATCGACGCCGTTGTGATTCAGAAACGGCATTTCCCCTTTCTGGCCTTCCGGCGCCTGAACTACGGCGTATATGTTGTTTCCGCCGAGGCGAATCCACAGCGAAATCTTCGAGGTACGCATCACCTCGAATCCCATGAACTCCTCATAGAATCTTCGACTGAACTCGAGATCTCTGCTTTCGAGCGTGCCATGTGAAAAGAACTTGAGCTTGAGGGTTGGCTCGACGGCCTTTTCGGCAGGTCGAGGTTGCTCGGCGTTTTCGGTTGTGGAAACCACTTCTTTCATGATGGACCTCTGTTTGTCTCACAATTCGGGATCGTTTGTCGTCATCCAATCCCATATGCGCTCGAATAATCGGCCTAAGCTGACTGCCCGGCCCCGCGCCTCCCGCGCGTCGGTCTGCGATGTGTCATCTGGAGCCGGTGGCGGCGTCCAGGAAGCGCCCGGCGTGGAACAGGAGCGGCGGCCGGTCGCTATAGAGGAAGCGCTCGACCCGCCCAATAAAGATCAGATGATCGCCGCCTTCGACCACCGAAGCCTTGCGGCACTCGAAGCGCGCCAATGGGTTCTTCAGCACGGGAATCTCGCCAATGCCTGCCTCGAACTCGCCCTTGACCGCTGCGAACTTGTCCTGCGCGGGTCGGGCGAAGTGCATGCTCAGGGCGTGCTGGTCCGCGGCCATCACATGGACGGCGAAGTAATCAGCCTGCGAGAACGCAGAGAGACTCGGCGCCTTCCGGCCCAGGCACCAGGCAACGAGTGGCGGGTCCAGCGACACCGAACTGAACGAATTCACCGTCAAGCCGACGGCATGCCCGGCCGCGGTGCGTGTGGTGACGACGCACACGCCGGTTGCGAACCGCCCGAGGGCATTGCGCAATTCACGCGGATCGACCGGAAGGTCGCCGGCTTCAGTTTTCGACGCCGCGGCAACGGCCGCCCCGAAGTACTCGTTGGAGGAGGTCCACCACGCCAGCTCGGTGTCCAGGAGCTCCTGCGGTCCGGGAGCAGCGGCCGTCACGACAACTCTCCCGGCGATTCGAACTGCGCGTTGTCACCGACGCCCGCGAAGCAAGGTGGATCGCGCTGGTCGCGGAGTGTAGTGGCTGATGTCATGCTGGGCTCTTAGACTTTCGCGTTGGTGCAAGGTTGGCGCGATCAAGCCAATTGAACCACGTATTAGTTGTTTAAGCAACTAGTTTGCCGTGTTCGATCATGGCTGTGAACGCGAAGCTTTGCCTGCAGTTACCTGGATCTATCCACTCTTGCGGTGCGCCGCGGTTTCTTCGCGCCGGACCTTCGCCCGCTGCTCGAGCTGCCATTGAAATCACCGGGAACGGTCAATGCTTCTACCGTATATTATTGCACCAAAATCAAGGGGACCTCTGACATGACCGATGGAGTTCGTACCGTCAAAGACGGGGCTATTCTCGAAGTGACCCTCGATCGCCCGAAGGCGAATGCCATCGATCTCAAGGTGAGCCGGCGCCTGAATCAGATCGTCTCATCGTTCCGCGACGACCCCGACCTCCGGATCGCCATCATCACGGGCGCCGGCGACCGATTTTTCTCGCCCGGTTGGGATCTGAAAGCGGCGGCGACCGGCGAGGAAACCGGCTCAGACTGGGGGGTCGGCGGCTTTGGCGGGCTGAATTACCCCAGAAACCTCAACAAACCCATCATCGCGGCAGTCAACGGCATCGCCTGCGGCGGAGGCTTCGAGCTCGTGCTCGGCACCGACATCATCGTCATGGAAGAGCATGCGAAATTCGCGCTGCCCGAGATCAATGTCGGCGCAATGGCCGATGCCGGTACCATCAAGCTGCGCCGCCGAATCCCCTATCACGTTGCGGTGGAGTTCCTGATGACGGGACGCTGGATGGACGCCGCCGAGGCCAAGCACTGGGGTCTGGCGAATCACATCGTGCCCAAGGGCCAAGGCCTGGCCAAGGCGCGGGAAATTGCCCGGCAACTGATCGATGGACCTCCCCTGCTGTTCCCCGCGATCAAACAAATGCTGCGTCATACTGAAATGGTGCCCGAGCACACAGCCTTCGAGATGCACGACGCGCTCGACGCCGTGCAGAGGGTGGTCCGATCGGACGACGTCAAGGAAGGCCCGCGGGCATTCAGTGAGAAGCGCAAGCCTCGGTGGACGGGCCGATAATAGGGCCTGCCCGACCAATTCACCTGACGCTTCCTCGTAAATGCTCGCCGCGGGATTTGCCGCCGGAAGCGTCGAGCTCTTCCACGCCCACATGCCGGCGCGGTAGTTCCCGTATTCACGAAGCAATACGGTGTTGTTCCGCGCAATGTAGTACCGCCGATCCGGCCCGTGATTGGTCGTCCATTTGCCCGTCCCGAACATCTTGTGCACCGTCGGTGAGCCGATGGCATGCGACATGAGGTATCTGCGGGACCTGATGATTCGATAGCCCTTCGCCCTCGCCCGCAGGCAATATTCTTCATCGACGTAGTCGATGAAGAACTCTTCCCTGAATGGACCGATGGCGGCGTGCGCCTTCAGCGGCAGCAATGAGCCCGAGGTGATTACGCGCTCGACCTCCTCCCAATGCCCGTCGGGCGATGCGTGGCCGATCGCATCGGCCGTCCGGCCGGTGGCATCGTGGAAGTTGGAACCAAGCACGGCCACCCTCTTTCGGTCAGGGGAAGACGCGTGGATGGCCAATAGCGTACGGACCATGTCAGGCTCAGCGCGGGTATCTTGATCAAGCAGCAAAACCCAGGAAAACCCAAGCGTGGCTGCCCGTTGGATGCCGATATTCAAGGCGCGCGCCAACCCAAGATTCTCGGCGTTGAACACCAACTCGATCTTTGGACCCGAGGCGGCTTCTCGCAGCATCCCTCGCTCGGCATCGGCTGAGCCGTTGTCGATTATGACGGTCATCCCGACCTGAGCAGAGACGGCGCTCAACCGGGCCGGAAATGCGGCGTCCGGTCGATAGGTCACCACGATGGCGCACACTTCGTCGGTGCCGTGGATTGGCTGATCGGGCACTCGGTCGCTCATGCGCAGTGTCGTTTCCGTCATGATTGGCACCGATACGCTTTGCGGTACAAAGTGTACGCGCAGAGGCGACCACACGCCGGTAAGCCTCCAGCCGCACATGCTATTTGAAAAAGAAGCCTCGCGCCAATTGAACGCGAGGGGGCCCTGAACGAACGCCGGGCGGTCGCTCTCCGAGGTCAGGCTCCGGCCGGAGCCGGTGCGCCTTCCCCTTTCGGTGGTTGCCGTTGCGACACGCAGCCGGGACAGGAGGCCGGCGCCGCGCCGATGATATAGCTCAAGAGATCGGTCAACTCGTGCGGGTCGTGGTGAAATTCCTCCGCGTACGGCCGGTGCTGGCGCACCAGTTCGACGGCGACCGCGAACGCACGCGCCACGTTCTCGTCGTCGCTGGGCTGATCGTCCACGTAATACAACTGATTGTGAACGGGGCAGGTCTTGAGCACTTGCGTTTGCAGCGCGATGCCGATGGCCATCTCTTGCCTCGTGCCCATGGTCGCTACTCCCATTTGACTCTGCGCACGCTGCTCTTGGCGGTGCGGACCTGTCGGACCGGGGGCGCACATCCGATCACTTTGAGCGCCTGGCGCCAAGCGGCGGCCTGCGGGGCCGGCTCGGGCGGATCGCAAGACGCAAGCGGCGGTCTTGGGGACTTCTGCGGGGCGGTTGTCATTTCGCTGCGCATCACTGACTCCTGCATGACGTAAGTCGGTCGCAAGGAGTATCTCGCCCGCGATGGGGACGTCGCGGTCGGTGCACTGCGTCGACTCCTGTAGGAAGATTCAGACGAAACTACAGGGTATCCCGCAGGGCCGCTTGAGGGTGGGACGCCGACGGCTCAAATGGCCAGGTAAGGCCAATTCCCGGCGACACTGCCCGCGTCTTCCCGGACGGCGCCGATCCGCGTTTCGATCCGCGGCGACGTTTCATGACGCGATTCGGATTCACTGCGCGCATCGGCGCCCAGTTCCTTGATCAGCCCGCGGACCCGCATCTGCGATCGACCCAGCGTGTCGCTCAAATCCGAAGACCAGGTCAATGCCCGGGCGTCGTCCAATTCACGCGCAACGCGCCGCAACTCCTCGGAGAGAGCCTGCCTGCTTCGGCCTCGATACCGGGCGATACCGCCCAGCAAGCCCGCGCCGGCGCAGTCATACAAACCGCGCACTTCGCCGGGTTCGCGCTGATAGCTCAGGTAGGGATGTCCTCGGAGCAAGCCGGTGATCACCCGGGTGATCTGCCAGAAGTTCACCGCGCTTCGCGAGAACACCGAGTCGCGCCGCGACGTACCGGAATCAAGCGCCGCGGCGACTGCCCGGGCTCTGAGCGCGGTATTGCGCAACCGCCGTAACCGTGTGACTTCACTGTCGATCATGTATCAATCCCCTTGTCCCCAAGGTCCCTGAATTCCTTAACGCACTTCCGTCAATGCGGTCTACGTCGGGGCGTTCGAGATTTTCTCAAGTGCGGCGTACGGGGTCTGTAGGACGCGGGCGCATCACATTGCGGGCATATGCCCGCAAACCATTCATGATGTTAAATCCTGATGTCAAATCGACGCGCCCCTATCCGGTGCACGTCGCGCGCCATGTGTACCAGATGCTGTGTGCTGCTCATGGTCTGCCCCCAACACTCGTTGATCAGCGGGTATGCTCGCTCGTCAACACCTCGGCCAGACTCCGGTCGAGCAACTCGATCGCCTCATCCACGTGGGTTTCATCGATCAGCAGCGGCGGCATGAAGCGAACCGTGCTCTGCCCGCACGACAGTAAAATGAGGCCGTTGTGATACGCGCGGGTGATCAAGGCATCGCAGAGCTTCTTGGCCGGTTCCTTGGTCGCCCGGTCCTTGACCAATTCGACGCCTATCATCAATCCCTTGCCGCGCACTTCGCCGACAACGGCAAATTTATCGGCGAATCCCCGCAAGCGGCGCATGAAGTAGTCGCCGACCTTGACCGCATTGGCGCAGTATTCCCGATCGACGAGATCGATGGTGGCGAGCGCGGCGGCACAGCACAGAGGATTTCCACCGAAGGTATTTCCGTGAGCACCGCGGGTCCACTTCTGCATGATGCTGCGCTTGGCGACGACCATCCCGATGGGCAGGCCGGAGCCGAGACCCTTGGCCAGCGTCATGATGTCGGGTTGCACGTCCCAATGTTGCGCGGCGAACATCTTGCCGGTGCGGCCGATGCCGGATTGGACTTCATCGAATATCAGCAGTATCCCGTGCCGATCGCAGAGCTCGTGACATGTCCAGTCCACTCCCCGGTAATGCGTGGGATGGCGCGCTTGGTTTCTGGTTTTCGCGATGGCATACTCGATGCGATTACGATCTGCGGGATGCGATCTGTCAACGGCTAGAACAAAAGATCGCGATCTGACACCGCCCTGGGCTTGCGCACGGTTGCGCCGCCCATCCGCGGGCGGCGTTTCCCACGAGCGGCATTGAGGCAACGATGTGGCGATCTTTCATTGCGGTATCGATGGGCGGCGTGCTCGGCTGTCTGGCGCGGTGGTGCCTGGCGATATTTCTCAACCGCTACTTCCCGACGATTCCGCCGGGCACCTTGGCGGCAAATCTCATCGGTTGCTACGTCATCGGAATGGCCGTCGCGATATTCACCATGTACCCGACATTTGCGCCGGAATGGCGGCTGTTCGTGACGACCGGATTTTGCGGTGGCTTGACCACGTTCTCGACCTTTTCCGCCGAGATCGTGACGCTGCTGCAGTCAGGCCGCGCAGTTTGGGCCTTGGGTGCCGTGGCGGCCCATTTGCTGGGCTCTTTGTTGATGACGTTCGCCGGCATCGCGACGGTCGTCTGGCTCAAAGGCTAGTGTCCTGAATCATTAATCCCTTACTCGATCCGCCCGTGGATTTTCGTGCCGGGCAAGGCGCGCCGCAATCCCCGCAACTGCCGGGTCAGCCGCGCACGCGACACCAATGCTCGCACGATGGGCGTGGTGTTCCCCTTTCCGGCCTCGATGACCAACAAATGGGTGATCCCCGCTTCCTCGAACACGTGCAGCAAGTCGCCGGCACGCGCCGATTGAATGCTTTCCCACTCCACCGCCAATAGCTCGTCCCAAGGCGTCATGATGTGGCCGACTCGAATTTCCCGGTGTCGGGTGTAAGTCGATGTCTGCAAGAACTGCAGCGGTCTCTCGCCCTGGATGTCGTACGAGGTGATCAGGCCCACGACGCGCTGCTCGCGCACCACCAGCATCGCACGGACGCCCAGATGAATCATGTCGTGCAACGCATCGTCGATCTGGCGGTCTTCGTCGACGGTGACGGGATGCTCGCGCGTGAAATCGGTGATCGCATGGATCGCCGGGTCGCCCGGATCCAGGAACTGTCCGTCCGCGATCGAGCGCCGGGGTAATACGGCTTCGCGGAATTTCGTTGTCGGTATCAACGATGCGCTCATCATAATATCTTGACCCCGGGCTGCCGCCGTGGTTCCCAGCCTTGGGAACGCACAGCCACGGTGCGGCAAGGTCTCCAGCGGCTACATTTTCACGTATTTCCGAAGCGTGATATACGAAGCGTACGTGATATATTGCTAGGGCACTAAACATTAGAACTCTGGCTAATGAACGACCTTGAGGAACGCTTCAGCGGCGCCCTGCACAACGCCGCCCGGGCCTGGCGCCAGGCCCTCGATCGCAGGCTCAAATACCTGGGTGTCAGCCAGGCGAGTTGGATGACCATTGCGGTCGCCGCCAAAGCTCGCACGCCGCTCTCCCAGTCCGAACTTGCCGATCGTCTCGGCGTTGAAGGGGCCACGATGGTCGCCATGGTCGACCGTCTGGTGAAGGCCGGACTGGTCATTCGCCAGCCCTCGACCACGGACCGCCGGGTCAAGCGCGTCGTGCTCACCCAGACCGGCGATGTGCTGTACGACAAGGTACGTGCGGAGGCCGTTGCATTTCGAAAGGAACTGCTGGCCAACATGGAGCCCAAGGCGCTGCTCACGGCCACCGAGTTGCTCGAGAAGTTGCAAGGCATCCTCGACTCCATGCCGTGACCCAGCCGTTCGATCGGCCCGTGACCTTCGCGGCTCGATCGCAACGACCTGCGGCGGCTCGGCCGTCCGGCCGGCTATGCGGGTTCGACCCCGCCGGATGGTGTGGGAGACTCGGCCAGCAGTTTTCCGGCCTTGGGTGCCATCCACCGCTCAACGTCATCGAGGACGGTGAACACGGCGGGTACGATGACCAGCGTCAATGCCGTGGAAGTGATCAATCCACCGATCACGGCGATCGCCATCGGCCCGCGGAAGTCGCTGTCTCCGCCCCATCCGACTGCCACCGGCAACATACCCACCACCATGGCCACCGTCGTCATGACGATCGGCCGCGCCCGTTTGTGTCCGGACTCGAGGATGGCTTCGATGCGCGACCTTCCGGCCCGCATTTCCTCGATGGCGAAATCGACCAGCAATATCGAGTTCTTCGCGACGATGCCCATCAACATCAAGACACCGATCACCACGGGAAGCGATAACGGCAGGCCGGTGAGCAGCAGCGCGAGAACGGCGCCGCCCAAGGACAGCGGCAGAGCCGATAAGATCGTAATGGGCTGAAGAACGCGCACGAACAGCAGCACCAGTACGGCAAATACCATGAGTATGCCGGCGCCCACGGCCAGCAGGAAATTCTGGTACAGCTCGTTCATGAACTCGACGTTCTGGGTCTCGATCAAGTGCACGCCTTCCGGCAAATGCTTCATCGTGGGAAGTGCGTATATTTTCCTGAGCGCGGTGCCTAGTTCGACGCCCGGACTCAAGTCGGTCTCGAGAAAGACGCGCCGGCTTTGATTGTAGCGGCGTACGGCCGAGGGACCTTGGCCGAAGCTCAAATCGGCGACGGATTTGAGCGGCACGCTGGCGCCGGAGGCCGTGGGCACCGGGAGATTCTCCAGCGTCGTCAGATCGCGCCGCGCGCTTTCGATCAGGCTCACACGGATGGGGATCTGCCGATCGATCAAGGAAAATTTCGCGCCGTTCTGCGGCAGATCTCCCAGTGTCGCGATGCGGATGGTTTGACTGATGCTTCGCACGCTGACGCCCAATTGCGCCGCGATATCCAGCCGCGGGTGCACGACGATTTCCGGGCGCGGCAAATCCCCCCTGATCCGCGCATCGCGGACCTGCGGCAGCGCACGCATTTCCGCCAGAACCCGGCGGCCCGTCCGCTCCACCAGCGGCGCATCATCGCCGGTCAAATACAATTGGATGTCGCGGCCGCCGCCGCCCTCGGAAAAGTTCAAATGCCCGTCCGGCACGCGACTCAGCAGCGGCATCACTTTCTGCTCCCACTGCTTCTGGGTCAGGGTGCGCTGGGAACGCGGCACCAGGCTGATATAGGTCGTGCCGTTGCGAATCTCGCCATCTTCGCCGCCCACGAATTCGACGATGTCGGTCACCTCGGGAGATTGTCTCAGGATTGCAGCGGCCGCCGCCGAGACTCGCGAGGTATCCGCAAGCGTGCCGCCCGGCGGCAGTTCGATATCCAGCTCCGCGCTGGCGAAATCCTCATGGGGGATGAAGGCCGTCGGAATGATCAGCAGGCAAGCCACCGACAATGCAAAAAAGACGACGCCTGCCGCGATGGTCTTCCAGCGGTTCGCGACACACCAGCGCAACAGCCGCAGATAGCGCGTCATGACCGGCCCGTCGGTATCGTGCGCGGGGAGCGAGTCGCTGCGAAGCGCGTAGGCGGCCAATACCGGGGTGATGAGCCGCGCGACCATGAGCGAGATGAAGACCGCCGTGGCGATGGTCAGGCCGAACTGCTTGAAGTATTGGCCGCTCACGCCGCCCATGAAGCTCACCGGCAGGAATACGGCGATGATGGTGGCCGATGTCGCCACCACCGCGAGGCCGATTTCGTCCGCCGCGTCGATGGCCGCTCGAAAGCAACTCTTGCCCATGCGCATGTGGCGGACGATGTTTTCTATTTCGACGATGGCATCGTCCACGAGTACGCCCGCGACCAGAGAAAGTCCGAGCAGCGTGATCTGATTGAGCGTGAAGCCCATCCATTGCATGAAGACGAAGGTGGGTATCGCCGACAGCGGAATGGCCAGCGCGGAAATCACCGTCGCGCGCACGTTGCGGAGGAAGAGCCATACGACGGCGACCGCGAGCACCGACCCCTCGACGAGGGCACTCATCGCCGAATGGTAGGTGCGCATCGTGTGGTCGACGGTGGTGTAGATGCTCGTCATGCTGACCGCGGCATTCCCGACCCTGATCTTGTCGAGCTCGGTTTGCACCGCCCTCGCCACGGCGACGTCCGAGGCACCTTTGGCCTTGAACACCCCAAACGTGGTGGCGGACCGGCCGTTGAGCCTCGCCATGGTGCGCACCTCCGCCACGCCGTCGTGCACGTCGGCAATTTCGCGCAGCCTCACCGATTTCCCGCCCGGAACGATCACCTGCGTGTCCCCGAGCGCCTCCGCCGTTTTGGCGCCGGCGAGCACCCGGATCGCCTGTTCGCCGCCGCCCACCTGGGCGCGGCCGCCGGCAGCATCCATGTTGAGCGCCCGCAACTGCTCGTTGACGTCGACGGCGGTCAGGCCAAGAGCCTGCAGCCGGCCGGGATCGAGTTCGACGCGGACTTCGCGGTCGACACCGCCGCTTCGCGACACCTGCGCGACGCCGGGAATCGTGAGCAGGCGCTTGGTCACCGTATCGTCGATGAACCAGCTGAGCTGTTGGGGCGTGAGATTCGTGGTGGTGACCGCGTAATAGGCGAACGCACCGCCGTCGATGTTGATCCGCGTCACCAGCGGCTCCATGATTCCTTGCGGCAGGTCATTGCGAACTTTGGCGACCGCGTCGCGAACGTCCGTCACCGCGCGGTCGATGGGCGTGCCGATCTCGAATTGCACGAAGCTGGTGGTCTGGCCCTCGACGATGTAGGTGGTGATATTGCGCACATTGCCGATGCTCGATATCGAGCCCTCCACTTTTTGTGCGATCTGAGTTTCCATCTCCGAGGGCGCTGCGCCCGGCTGGGAAATGTTGACGTTGACCACCGGAAAGCTCACATCGGGATCGAGATTGATCGGCAGGCGGATGAACGCGACCACGCCCAGGAAGAACAGCACCACGAACAGCACGATCGGCGTGACGGGATGGCGGATGGCCCAAGCCGAAATATGCCTCATGTCCCGCTCGGGTCTTTCGATACCGGATTGACCAGTTCACCCTCCTGCAAGAACGCGCCGGCGGTGGCGACGACCTGCTCCTTGGCGCCCACGCCTTCGGCAATGGTCACTCCGTTCTGGACCATCCCCGATACCCGCACGGTTCGGCGCTCGACCTTGTGTCCGGCATTCACGATCAAGACATAGCTGCCCTTGTCGTCGGTCAGCACCGCGGTTTGCGGCAGGACCGCGCGATCGGCGTTGCTCACCGTCACCTCGGCGCGCGCGAATGCGCCGGGCCGCAGATTCAGGTCCGGAGTCAGGGCTACCCGAACCTGCCCCAAGCGGGTCTGCGGATCGATGACGGCACCGAGCAGACGGACGTGGCCTTCGTAGACGTGGGTCGTCCCGGTCAAGCGCACGTCGACGGACTGACCGATCTTGAGCTGCGGTAAATCTTGCTCGGCAACCTGTCCCCGCAGTTCGACCTCACCGCCTTCCGACAGACGAAACAGCGCTTCGCCGCCCGGCGTCGCGGTCTGCCCCACTTCGACGTTGCGGGTCAATATGATCCCGTCCGCCGGCGCGCGCACCGCCGCGCGCGCAAGACGCGCCTGCGCTTCCGCCAGCTGCGCGGCGGCGACCTTGACTCTGGCGGCGGCGGTCAATGCGGCGGACTTGCGGCGTTGCGTTTCCTCGGCCGACAAGGCGCCGGAAGCGCCGACCGCCTGCGCGCGCCGATACTCTGCTGCGGCGAGTTCCGCCTCGGCGCGCGCCTGTTCGAGGCCGGCCTCGAGATTTGCCACCTGCGGCTCCAGCACCGAGACATTCAAACGCGCCAGCACCTGGCCGCGCTTCACGTGATCGCCGGCCTCGACATAAATCGCCGCGACGCGTCCACCTTCGCCTTCGACGCCCATGGGCATGTCGTATCGCGCAGCAATGGTGCCGATGATGCTGACGGTCGTCGGCTGCGTGCTCACAGCGACCTCGGTCACCGACACCGTCGGAATCGGGACCGTGGCAACACTCTTCACCGCGAGCGCCTGGGTCAGCCGCATGGCCAGCAAAATCACCACGGTGACGACGACGGTCCCGATCGCTGCCGCGGCCCAGAGATTGCGGCGGGCCGCGAACGGGGCAGCGATCGATCGCGGGTACTCACTCGATGCACTCATTACACGACATCCCAGGGATAACTTCCTTTGTCCAGGATGAAACCGGCCAAGCCGTTCATCTCCTCATCCTCATTGCGCGTGATTCGCCGCACGATGTTCGCCATCCGCCGCTTCGCCTGTTGAGCGAATATGCGCGCGATCCCGATGGCCTGCACGCCCTGCTCGCCCGATGCCTTGCTCAAGGCCGTCGCGCGCGACAACACGCACAGCCCGACGAAAAGATCGATGCCGATGTCGGCGATGCGCTTCAAGTCATGCTGGCGATCGGCGATCGCCTTGCCGTGCCTGCGCAGCAAGTGGTCGGACGCCTTGGCCAGCTCGACAGTATACCGCTCAAAGACCTCGGCCGCCTCGCGCAGTGCTTCGGGCATTCGAGCCAGAATCTTGTCGCGCCCCACACCGGTCGCCTGCGTCAGGCGCTTTTCCGCATAGTCCGTCAAGACGCCGAAGCCCTTGATGAAATTGTTGAAAATGTCATCTACCGCGGCTTTCAGCTCTCCCAGCGACTTGCCGAGGTCCTTGAGGCCGGATAGAGCGATATACAGCCTGAGAACCTCATTGGTGCCCTCGAATATCGTCAAAATCCGACAGTCGCGGGTGATTTGCTCGTACGGGGCGTCGCGCATGTAGCCGCTGCCGGCCGCAATCTGCAATGCCTCGTAGGCGCTGCGCTGCAGGGCTTCGCTGGCAAAGACCTTGCTGATCGCCGCTTCCACCGAATAATCCTCATCCCCCGAATCGATGTAGTGGGCGACCATCCACACGACGCTTTCGGCGGCAAAGCAGTCGACCGTCATTTGCGAGATCTTTTCGCGGACCAGACCGAAATTCGTAATGGGAGTGCCGAATTGCTTGCGCACCTCTGCCTGCCGGGTCGCGTGAGCAATCAGCGTCTTCATGCCCCCCACCGCCCCGCCGCCAAGGCCGGTGCGGCCGTTGTTCAATATCGCCATGGCGACCTTGAATCCCTTGCCCTCGGCGTCGAGCACATTGGCGGCCGGAACCCGCACGTCCGCGAAACTCACCGTGGTGGTAGAGGAGGCACGGATTCCCATCTTGTCTTCGTGCCGGCCGTGACTCACGCCCGGCCACGCCGCCTCGACCACGAATGCCGTGATCTTGCCCGAGGGCGATGCGGTACGTGCGAAGACCGTATACAGATCGGCAATGCCGCCGTTGGTGATCCAGATCTTCTCCCCGTTCAGTATCCAGCTGCCGTCGGCGTTCTTGACCGCTTGGGTACGAATCGAGGCCGCGTCCGAGCCCGCACCCGACTCGGTCAGGCAAAATGCCGCAATCATTTCGCCGCTGGCCAGTTTCGGCAGGTAGCGCGCCTTCTGCTCGGCAGAGCCGAACAACAAGATGCCCTTCATGCCGATGGAGCTGTGCGCGCCGATGGTGAGCGACACCGAACTGTCGTGCGAGCTGCTCTGGCTCAACACGCGCGCATACCCGGCGTTCGACAGGCCGAGACCACCGTGCTCCTCGGGGATGATGAGGCCGAACAACCCCAGATCACGCAGGCCTTGAATGAACTCGGCCGGCTGCTCGGCCGCGCGGTCCCAGCGCTTGAAGTCCTCATGCTTGGGGCCCAGGAACTGGTCCATGGCATCGATCATCATTCCCAGAACTTCGCGGTCCTTGTCGCGCAGAGTCGGATAGGGAAAGAGGCGATCTTCCAAGATCCTTCCCGCCATGAGATTTTTCGCAACGCTCATTTCGACCACCTATTCGGCGACGCGATCAATCACCAGATTGCGCACTCCGTCGCGACCCACATCATAGGAGAGTTCGCCGTACAAATCGCCTGCCGACGGCACGGGCTGTCCGCTGAAGGACACTCGCGCGGTGATGGAAACCTGTTGACCCCTCGCCAGAGCGCGCCCCGGCATCATGGAGTCGGCCGGCGACAGATGAACCTGCGTCCCGATGGCCGTGCTCGTCAATCGCTTGGCGGCCAGCGGCGGTCCACGGCTTCCGGGCTCACGTGCAAAGACGAACAAGGACGCCTCCGACACCAGTCGCGATTTCAGGGCGGGCGCGATACTGATATTGACGGTCACTTCCGCTCCGCTCGAGCCGGCGATGCACCCGTGCCCGGCGGCGACGTGTCGGCCGTTCGGGTTGCGGAGCTGCCCGACGGCGGCCCCAGCTCAGCGATGCGCGCATCCAGCATTTGCACGATCTGCGGCGGCGGATTCAACGCCTCGAGTGCCTGCCAGCGCGAGCGCGCGAGCGCGCGCTCGCCGCGCACCGCAGCGGCGAAGCCGGCGTACAAGAGGGCCTTGGGATTGGCGGGCGCCAAGGCCAAGGCGTCCTCGAACAGTTGCCCGGCCTGCGGCGTGATCTCCCCGCCCGCCCGCAAGCTCATGGCCTCTCCCAACCCCATGGCGGCCTCCGGGTCCTTCGAGTCCAGCTGATGTGCATGGCCGTAGGCAACGATGGCCTCGTCCAGGCGATTCAGTGCCAGATAGGAGCGTCCAAGCATCGACCAGCCCTTCGGATCGTTGGGTTGATCCTGCAGACGCCTTTCCAGCTTGGCGATCATGGCGGCGACATCCGGTCCCGCCGCAGCCTGCGATGGCGCGGGTGCGTGCCAATTCCAATTCGACCACAGCGGGTAGAGACCGGCCGACGCGCCGATGACCGTCACCGCAACCAGCGCGCCGAGCAGCCTGCTTTGTCGATCGCGAAGCAGCGGTAAGGCAACCGCGCCCGCGGCGATCGCGGCCATGACAGCGGCGATGACGAGGAATGTGTTCATTGTTTACTTGTTGCCTAGGAGCCTGTCTGACCAATGGGCGCCGTCACGAGGGGTGCGACGCATGCGTCGCACGAGTGGCCACGGGCGGGACGCATGCGTCCCGCGGGTGACCATGGGCGCAACGCATGCGTTGCGCGGGTGGCCATGGATGGACACCCAGGGCTTGCGCGGAGCAGGGACAGCGCAGCGCAATGGACACCCAGGGCTTGCGCGGAGCAGGGACTGCGCAGCGCAATGGCCACTCCGGGCTTGCGCGCAGCAGGGACTGCGTAGCGCAATGCCGCAGCAGGCGCATCATTGGTCAGACAGGCTCCTTGGGTTCCGCGGCGGGTTCATCGTCGAGCGGCATGCGTGCACGCTGGCGTACGACGCGATAGATAATGGCGCCGCCCAGCAGCAGCATGATGAATGGAGCACCCCAAATGAGCAGAGTCTTGGGCTCCAACGGAGGATTGAAGCGCACGAACTCGCCATAGCGGTCCGTCATGAAATCGAATATGGCATCGTCGCTCTTACCCCCGACCAGCATCTCGCGCACCTGCCGGCGAAGATCGACCGCAAGATCGGCATTCGAGTCGGCGATGGACTCATTTTGACAGACGAGACATCGAAGCTCCTGAGTTATTCGTTCGAAGCGTGTTTGCAATCCCCGATCCACGAGCTGCCCATTGGCGTCCACCGCCTGCTCCGCAGCGAAGGCCAATGACCCCATGACGCCCGCGAGCACCAGGGTGAGAGCCATGAGTGCGGATTTTCCCCGTGCCGGCCGCTTCATGCGCCGCCTCGGCGCGCCGCAGCGATGCGGGGCAAGAATTCGCGATCCCACACCTGCTGAGTCATCGGCGAGATGTATTTGTAGATCACCCGACCCTGCCCGTCCACCAAGTAGGTCTCGGGCGCGCCATAGACGCCCCACTCGATGGCCGTGCGCCCATCGCCATCGAATGCCACGGCCTGATAGGGATTGCCGAGCTGCTCCAGCCACTGCTTGGCCCTTTCGCGCTGGTCCTTCCAGTTCAGTCCGATGATGGGCACGACGTGTTGCCGGGAAATCTCGAGCAGCGCCTCATGCTCCTCTCGGCAGGGAACGCACCAGGTGGCCCAGACATTCAGGACGTACACCTGTCCGTTCAAGGCGGCATTGCCGACGGGGCGCGAAGGATCGAGCACGTCCGTGAGCGTGAATGCCGGCGCCGGCTTGCCGATCAGCGGCGACGGCAGCGCGTGTATATCGCGATTCGGGTTGAGTCCGAACGCGAACAGCACCACGAGCGCGACGAACGCCGCAAACGGCAGTAAGAACTTCCACATCAGGTCGACCCAAGTTCCGTTCGAGGATCGGGCGGCGCAGATGCGGTAGCCTGGGAAACGACGGGTACTTTGACCCGGTAGCGCCGATCGGTGGCGGCAACCAGGCCGCCGATCGCCATCACCAAGGCACCCAGCCATATGTAGCGAACCAGCGGCTTGTATTGGATGCGCATGCTCCAGGCTTCCTCGCCGAGCGGGTTGCCCATGGCGACGAACAAGTCGCGCGCCCAGTTCACCGAGATGGCGGCCTGGCTATTGTCGCTCTGCTGCACTCTGAAATGCCGCTTTTGCGGCTTCAGGATGGCCACCGGCGCTCCGCCCCGCGTGACTTCCACCAACGCCTCGACCGCGTCGTAATTCGGTCCACGCACATTCACAGCGTTCACGAAGTGAAAATCATACCCTGCGATGGCGAAGGTTCCACCCGGCTTCAAGGCCACGTCCTTTTCGATCTTGTAGCTTTCGACGCCGCTCGCGCCGATCGCAAACATACCGACGCCGCAATGAGCGATGCACATGCCGAGCAACGCCACGGTGACGGTCTGTTTCCGGCGCCAGCGGCGCAGGGGCTCGAGCGCTGCCGAAAATATGAGCCAAAAGCCGAAAGTGAATCCCATCAATCCCACCGGGTGGAATGCGCCGAATACCAGCCCTTGGATTGCGACCGCCAGCACCGCCGATATCCCCAGCAACCACCAGAGAGGATTGGCGGTTGCGGTGAGCTTGCCGCGCCGCCAGGCCGAATGCATGCCAACACCCAAGAACACCATCAAGGGCAGCATCGGCACCAAGAACATCACCGCGAACACCGGAGGCCCGACCGAGATCTTACCGATGCCCAGCAGTTCGTACACCAACGGAGACAAGGTGCCCCAGAGCACGAGCCCGGCGACGCTCACCAGAATCACATTGTTCACCAGCAGAAAGAACTCTCGCGAGAAAAGCTCAAAACCGCCGGGCGCGTACAATTTCGGCGCCCGCCATGCATACAGCGTGAGTGATCCGCCGATGGTCAATACCAGGAATGCGAGAATGTAGAGCCCGCGGGTCGGGTCGGTCGCGAACGAATGCACCGATACCAGGACGCCCGAGCGCACCAGAAACGTTCCCACGAGACTCAAGGAGAAGGCGAAAATCGCCAGCAGCAAGGTCCAACTCTTGAAGATGCCGCGCTTCTCGGTGACGCTGAGCGAGTGGATCAAGGCCGTTCCCACCAGCCAGGGCATGAACGAGGCGTTCTCGACCGGGTCCCAGAACCACCACCCGCCCCAGCCGAGCTCGTAATAGGCCCACCAGCTGCCGAGCGCGATGCCGATGGTCTGAAACAGCCACGCGAAAATGGTCCAGGGCCGGGTCCACTTGGCCCAGGTCTGATCGAGGCGTCCCTCCAGCATGGCGGCAATGGCGAACGCAAAGGCCACCGAGAACCCCACGTAGCCGGTGTAGAGCATCGGCGGATGGATCGCCAGCGCGAAATCCTGCAGGACGGGATTCAAATCCGCGCCGTCCGATGCGGTGGGTATCAATCGCAGAAAGGGATTGGAGGTCCAGAGCGTGAACAACATGAACCCACTGCTGACCAGACCCATCACGCCCAGCACGCGGCTCGAAAAACGCGAGGGTAGCTGGCGGCTGAAGGCGGCGACCGCCAGGCTCCAAATCGACAGAATCAAAATCCACAGCAGCAGCGAACCCTCATGCGCGCCCCACAGGGCCGCCACCTTGTAGAACAGCGGCAGCTCCGAGTTCGAGTTGCGCGCCACATAGAGGACCGAGAAATCGTCATTGACGAAGGCATACACCAGGCAGGCGAATGCCATGACGACGAACACGAATTGTCCGGTCACCGCCGGACGCGCCACGGCCATCCACGCCGGCTTGCCGCGCCAGGCACCCGTGAGGCCGAAGAAGGCCTGCGACAGGCTCAGCACGAATGCCAGGATGAGTGAGAAGACCCCTAATTCCGGTGCCATTGCGCGATACCCCGCCGCCTAGGTGGTCGGCCCACCGGCCGCCGAGCCGCCGGCCGGACCTTGCGGAGTCTTGTTCTTCAGCGAGGCGGCCACTTCGGGCGGCATGTATTTCTCATCATGTTTGGCGAGTACCTCATCGGCCACGAAGGCGCCGTTCGCATTCATCGTGCCGTGCGCAATGATACCCTGCCCTTCGCGAAACA